>Ga0222645_100136_pt1 | contig 44319 bp, 36 predicted proteins | sample AntAcemetagen292_FD_179881 | JGI IMG/M metagenome (GOLD analysis project Ga0222645, IMG submission 179881) | Saline water microbial communities from Ace Lake, Antarctica - #292 | ecosystem: Environmental > Aquatic > Non-marine Saline and Alkaline > Saline | place: Antarctica: Ace Lake | collected...
TTAAGCTGGCTTATGCCATTGCACTAACCTCCTGATGTCCGACCAGGATTAGCCAACCTTCGTGCTCCTCCGTTACGCTTTGGGAGGAGACCGCCCCAGTCAAACTACCCACCAGACACTGTCCACAATCCCGATAAGGGACCTATGTTAGAACATCAAACCTACAAGGGTGGTATTTCAAGGTTGACTCCACATCATCTGGCGACAATGCTTCGAAGTCTCCCACCTATCCTACACATGTAGGGTCAATGTTCAGTGCCAAGCTATAGTAAAGGTTCACGGGGTCTTTCCGTCTAGGTGCGGGTACACAGCATCTTCACTGCAATTTCAATTTCACTGAGTCTTGGGTGGAGACAGCGTGGCCATGATTACGCCATTCGTGCAGGTCGGAACTTACCCGACAAGGAATTTCGCTACCTTAGGACCGTTATAGTTACGGCCGCCGTTTACCGGGGCTTCGATCAAGAGCTTCTCCGAAGATAACCCCATCAATTAACCTTCCGGCACCGGGCAGGCGTCACACCGTATACGTCATCTTTCGATTTAGCACAGTGCTGTGTTTTTAATAAACAGTTCCAGCCACCATTTCACTGCGGCCCCCATTCGCTCATGAAGCAAGTTCAATCACAAACAGAGGCGTACCTTCTCCCGAAGTTACGGTACGATTTTGCCGAGTTCCTTCACCCAAGTTCTCTCAAGCGCCTTAGTATTCTCTACCTGACCACCTGTGTCGGTTTGGGGTACGGTTCGATATATCATAAGTTTAGAGGCTTTTCCTGGAAGCATGGTATTTGCAACTTCAACTCCGTGGAGTCTCGTCTCGTGTCTCGAGCATGTAGAATCCCGGATTTGCCTAAGATTCAACTCTACGCACTTTCACTTGGACAACCAACGCCAAGCTTGCATAACCTTCTCCGTCCCCCCTTCACTGATATACCAAGTACGGAAATATTAATCCGTTTCCCATCGACTACGCATTTCTGCCTCGCCTTAGGGGCCGACTTACCCTGCCCTGATTAGCATGGGACAGGAAACCTTGGTCTTCCGGCGTGGGGGTTTTTCACCCCCATTATCGTTACTCATGTCAGCATTCGCACTTGTGATATGTCCAGCTCGCCTCTCAGCTCACCTTCAGCCACTTACACAACGCTCCCCTACCACGCGAAGTAAACTTCGCGTCCGCAGCTTCGGTATATTACTTAGCCCCGTTACATCTTCCGCGCAGGCCGACTCGACTAGTGAGCTATTACGCTTTCTTTAAAGGGTGGCTGCTTCTAAGCCAACCTCCTAGCTGTCTTAGCCTTCCCACCTCGTTTCCCACTTAGTAATATTTAGGGACCTTAGCTGGCGGTCTGGGTTGTTTCCCTCTTCACGACGGACGTTAGCACCCGCCGTGTGTCTCCCGGATAGTACTCACAGGTATTCGGAGTTTGCAAAGGGTTGGTAAGTCGGGATGACCCCCTAGCCTTAACAGTGCTCTACCCCCTGTGGTATTCGTCCGAGGCGCTACCTAAATAGCTTTCGGGGAGAACCAGCTATCTCCGAGTTTGATTGGCCTTTCACCCCCAGCCACAAGTCATCCGCTAACTTTTCAACGTTAGTCGGTTCGGTCCTCCAGTTGATGTTACTCAACCTTCAACCTGCCCATGGCTAGATCACTCGGTTTCGGGTCTATACCTAGCAACTCAACGCGCAGTTAACACTCGCTTTCGCTACGGCTCCCCTATTCGGTTAACCTTGCTACTAAATATAAGTCGCTGACCCATTATACAAAAGGTACGCAGTCACCCGGTGTCTCCGAAGAGATTCTAGGCTCCTACTGCTTGTACGTATACGGTTTCAGGTTCTATTTCACTCCCCTCACAGGGGTTCTTTTCGCCTTTCCCTCACGGTACTGGTTCACTATCGGTCAGTTAGGAGTATTTAGCCTTGGAGGATGGTCCCCCCATCTTCAGTCAAGATAACACGTGTCCCGACCTACTTAATATGGCAATAATGACGCTTCGTGTACGGGGCTATCACCCTGTATCGCTGTGCTTTCCAGCACATTCCACTACTTCATTACTGCTCGGCTGCTCCCCGTTCGCTCGCCGCTACTAGGGGAATCTCTGTTGATTTCTTTTCCTAAGGGTACTTAGATGTTTCAGTTCCCCTCGTTCGCTTCATTAAGCTATGTATTCACTTAATGATACCGCCGAAGCGGTGGGTTCCCCCATTCGGAAATCTGTGGGTCAAAGCATTTTGTCGGCTCTCCACAGCTTATCGCAGACTTACACGTCCTTCATCGCCTCTAACTGCCTAGGCATCCACCGTATACGCTTAGTCACTTAACCATACAACCCCAAATGACCTCTCTATTGCTTAAGCTAGGCTTAAATAACAGTGCGTTATGTGTCTTTATCTCAGTAACGTCAGAGATGAAGCTTAACACCTCGTCTACCCGCTCACCTTTTAGTTGAGCGTTAGGTGCAGTGCTGTTTTAAGGCAACACTGCGGTTGTATGCGTGACAAGTTTTCATCATAAATCAGATAGAGCAAGTTCCTAAGAACACTCTTTTGGTTTTCGATTACTTTTTTATCAGCTTTCCATATTGTTAAAGAGCATTACGCTGAGCGTTTGCACGCTGGGGCATAATTAAGGTTTAAAAAACCTTAATCAATAAATACTCGTTAGATAACAACTAACAGTACGTATTGATTAAGGTTACTTAATCTTATTGAAACCGAGATTGGTAGGCTTGGGCAGACTCGAACTGCCGACCTCACCCTTATCAGGGGTGCGCTCTAACCAGCTGAGCTACAAGCCTATTGTCTGACTAGGCCAGATAAGTGGTGGAGCTAAGCAGGATCGAACTGCTGACCTCCTGCGTGCAAGGCAGGCGCTCTCCCAGCTGAGCTATAGCCCCGTAATTATGCGTGACGCGATATAAATATATATATATCAGGAACGTATAAGAACAAAGTCTCTCGGTTTCTCTTTATTAAAACAAAACAATCTGTGTGAACACTCAACGAAGCAAGGTCCGCCGTAATAGTAAGGAGGTGATCCAACCCCAGGTTCCCCTAGGGTTACCTTGTTACGACTTCACCCCAGTCATGAATCACAAAGTGGTAACCGTCCTCCCGAAGGTTAGACTAGCTACTTCTTTTGCAACCCACTCCCATGGTGTGACGGGCGGTGTGTACAAGGCCCGGGAACGTATTCACCGCAACATTCTGATTTGCGATTACTAGCGATTCCGACTTCATGGAGTCGAGTTGCAGACTCCAATCCGGACTACGACGAGCTTTAAGGGATCCGCTTACCCTCGCAGGTTCGCTTCCCTCTGTACTCGCCATTGTAGCACGTGTGTAGCCCTACTCGTAAGGGCCATGATGACTTGACGTCGTCCCCACCTTCCTCCGGTTTGTCACCGGCAGTCTCCTTAGAGTGCCCAACTTAAGGCTGGCAACTAAGGACAAGGGTTGCGCTCGTTGCGGGACTTAACCCAACATCTCACGACACGAGCTGACGACAGCCATGCAGCACCTGTATCTAGATTCCCGAAGGCACAGCAAAATCTCTTCTGCCTTTCTAGTATGTCAAGAGTAGGTAAGGTTCTTCGCGTTGCATCGAATTAAACCACATGCTCCACCGCTTGTGCGGGCCCCCGTCAATTCATTTGAGTTTTAACCTTGCGGCCGTACTCCCCAGGCGGTCTACTTATCGCGTTAGCTTCGCTACCCACGGATTAAATCCACAAACAGCTAGTAGACAGCGTTTACGGTGTGGACTACCAGGGTATCTAATCCTGTTCGCTACCCACACTTTCGCACATGAGCGTCAGTCTTTGGCCAGGGAGTCGCCTTCGCCACTGATGTTCCTTCTGATATCTACGCATTTCACCGCTACACCAGAAATTCCACTCCCCTCTCCAAGACTCTAGTCTGCCAGTTCTAAATGCTATTCCCAGGTTGAGCCCGGGGCTTTCACATCTAGCTTAACAAACCGCCTGCGTGCGCTTTACGCCCAGTAATTCCGATTAACGCTCGGACCCTCCGTATTACCGCGGCTGCTGGCACGGAGTTAGCCGGTCCTTCTTCTGTTGCTAACGTCACATCTGATGGGTATTAACCATCAAACTTTCCTCACAACTGAAAGTGCTTTACAACCCGAAGGCCTTCTTCACACACGCGGCATGGCTGCATCAGGGTTGCCCCCATTGTGCAATATTCCCCACTGCTGCCTCCCGTAGGAGTCTGGGCCGTGTCTCAGTCCCAGTGTGGCTGATCTTCCTCTCAGAACAGCTAGAGATCGTCGCCTTGGTGAGCCTTTACCTCACCAACAAGCTAATCTCGCTTAGGCCACTCTTTGGGCGAGAGGAGCAAGCTCCCCCCTTTGGTCCGTAGACGTTATGCGGTATTAGCTATCGTTTCCAATAGTTATCCCCCACCCAAAGGCATGTTCCTAAGTATTACTCACCCGTCCGCCACTCGACATCATCTAGCAAGCTAGACATGTTTCCGTTCGACTTGCATGTGTTAGGCCTGCCGCCAGCGTTCAATCTGAGCCATGATCAAACTCTTCAATTAAATATATAAAAACATGAATTTTTTTTGGTGAACGCTCACTTCGTGAGTGTCCACACAGATTGTCTTGTTCTAATTGTTAAAGAGCGTGCTAACTGCGTTAGCGGCTTAAGTGGTTGTCCGTAGACCCTCTTAAGCGGGAGGCGGATAATACGCGGTTCCCATGTGATGTCAACCGTTTAATTAAAATTCTTTTCAACTAAACCTTGCTACATCCCGCTTCAAGTATACGTTTACCGTATTGGTGACTCTGTTGTTTCCAACTCGTCTGCTTCGAAGCGAGGGCACATTATAGATAGATAAGATTGTTATGCAAGTACTATTTTCAAATTAGTTATTTATCTACTTTTTTTAGCACGCACCGCGCGTGTCTTTATCGTCAATCTATCACGACGTGGATATGAGATACTTACATCATAGCAGGTTGAAGTATTAAGAAATCGCTTGGGTAAATTGATGGATAGCTCTATGAATAAGTGAATGAATCGTATTTAAGAAAAGGAGAGTGATTAATTCGTTAACCACAACATACAGCTAACCAATAGTTATAAGATAGTTATAAGAATGTACGGTAACTTTGTAATTGAAATTACCGTACATCTATTATTTATCTTCACCTTTACTGACGTCGTTAACGCCATTGGTATCCTTATTTGCACAATTTGTGTCAGCATCACAGTTCACATCGTGTTCTTCTGCATCTCCCACCACATCTTCTAATCTCACTTTGTCAACCGTTCTAAAGGTATTGATTGGACCAGCCAAGGCATACAATGCGAATGCGATAAATAGGACTAAAGCTGGCTCTGTTGCCACCACCACGAAAATTAACATAATAAGCAGCAATGCAACAAAAGGTACTTTGCCGTGAAAATTCACTTCTTTAAAAGAGTTATATTTAAAGTTACTAACCATTAACAAGCCCGAAGCGCCTGTAATGATGGCAACTATGCTCCCATAGTCTTGACCACTAATATCATACTCTACACCCACCCATATCAAACCTGCCACTAAGGCTGCAGCGGCTGGACTTGCAAGACCTTGAAAATAACGATTATCTGCCACACCTATTTGTGTATTAAAACGAGCAAGTCTTAATGCTGCCGCTGCTACGTATATGAATGCTGCAAGCCAGCCAATTTTACCTAGTCCGGTTAATCCCCAGTTATAAGCTACGATTGCAGGCGCGACACCAAAAGAAACCATATCTGCCATAGAATCATATTCAGCACCAAACTCGCTCTGGGTATTAGTCATCCTAGCAACACGACCATCTAGTCCATCAAAGATCATTGCTACGAATATGGCTACAGCCGCAGCTTCAAAGCGGCCATTCATAGAAGATACTATCGCAAAAAAACCAGAAAATAATCCAGCTGTTGTTAGGATATTGGGTAAGAGGTAAATACCTCTGCGTTTTTGTTCTGTCATTTAAGGCTCCTAAAATTTGAAACATCATAGCATAGTGATTAAGTGATCTGTGAAGTCTGATGTTCTTGAAAACCCTAACATTGTTCAATTTATGCGCCAAGGTTCGTTAACATATGCTCAAAAATCGACACTCTTAGCACTCTTGATGCTCTTAGCACTCTTGATGCTCTTAGCACTCTCAGCATAAATACAAATTAGAGTATCAATTTTCAGTGACCTCACACTCAGACTAAAAGTGGTGTCATTAAAGCTTCAATTATTATTGTTATACAACATAGCCACCATGAATCCAGAGTTTCCCAGACGCAGCTTTACAGATTAAAGCGTACCATAAAAAAATATAAGACTTAATGAATTACTAAGCCACTTTCGTCTACATCTATCTTGATAACTGCATCAACAGGCAAGTCCCCAGACAATAGTTTATGGGCTAATGGATTTTCAATTTCATTTTGAATTGCACGTTTCAAAGGTCTTGCACCGTAAACCGGGTCAAAGCCTGCATCCGCGATTATATCCAGAGCGGCAAGACTTAGTTCTAGCTTATATCCCTTAGCTGCCAATCGCTCTGTCAACGAACGCAATTGTATCTTGGCTATCGCTTTGATCTGTTCTTTACCTAAAGGATGAAAGACAACCATGTCATCGATTCGATTGAGAAACTCTGGTCTGAAATGTTCACCTACAGCGCCCATTACTAAGTTCTTCATTTGTTGATAATTATTTTCACCACTAACTTCTTGGATAATGTCTGAGCCAAGATTAGAAGTCATAATGATTACTGTATTTTTAAAGTCGACAGTACGACCTTGACCATCTGTTAATCTGCCATCATCTAACACCTGTAATAGAATATTAAATACATCTGGATGGGCTTTTTCCACTTCATCAAGCAAGATAACTGAGTAAGGTTTACGCCTAACTGCTTCCGTAAGGTAACCTCCCTCTTCGTAGCCGACGTATCCAGGAGGTGCACCCACCATTCTAGCTACTGAATGTTTCTCCATAAATTCAGACATATCGATGCGTACCATCGCAGCTTCTGTGTCAAATAAGAAATGTGCTAACGTTTTACAAAGTTCTGTTTTACCCACACCTGTTGGCCCTAAAAACAAAAAAGACCCTATAGGCCGATTGGGGTCAGACAGTCCGGCTCTGGAGCGGCGGATAGCGTTAGCAACTGCAGTTACCGCTTCGCTTTGCCCGATCACACGTTTATGTAATGCCTGTTCCATCAACAATAATTTGGCTTTTTCGCCTTCAAGCATTTTAGATACTGGTATCCCTGTCCAGCGAGATAGCACATCAGCTATTTCGTTTTCGGTCACTTTATTTTTCAATAAAGTTGTTTCCTGATTTTCTGACTCAGTGGCTAATTCTAATTTAGCTTCAAGCTCAGGAATTCTACCGTATTGTAGTTCTGACATACGGCTAAGATCGGAAGCTCTACGGGCGATTTCTAAGTCAAGCTTAGCTTGCTCTAATTCAGAGCGGATTGATTGTGTACCCTGCATCGCTTGCTTTTCTGCAATCCATATAGTTTCAAAAGCGGAAAATTTGTGCTCAGCTTGTTCACGTTCCAATTCTATTAGCTCTAAGCGTTTATGACTCGCTTCATCCTTCTCCTTAGCTAAAGCTTGTTCTTCGAGCTTAAGCTGAATGATCCGCCTTTCAAGTTTATCCATGTCTTCTGGTTTTGAGTCCATCTGCAAACGAATGCTCGAAGCGGCTTCATCCATCAAATCAATGGCTTTATCAGGTAATTGCCTATCACTGATATATCTATGCGATAAAGATGCCGCGGCCACAAGAGCCGGATCAGTGATTTCTACTGAATGATGTAATTCGTAACGTTCTTTTAAGCCACGTAATATTGCAATGGTGTCTTCTACACTAGGCTCTTCCACTAATACTTTTTGAAAACGGCGCTCTAAAGCCGCGTCTTTCTCAATATATTGGCGGTACTCGTTTAAAGTGGTGGCACCGACACAGTGCAACTCTCCTCTCGCTAATGCAGGCTTGAGCATATTACCTGCATCCATGGCTCCTTCGCCTTTACCTGCACCGACCATAGTGTGCAGCTCGTCAATGAATAAGATAACTCGACCTTCTTCTTTACTGAGTTCGTTAAGCACTGCTTTTAAACGCTCTTCAAACTCTCCACGAAATTTCGCGCCTGCTATTAGCGCCCCCATATCGAGGGATAGCACGCGTTTGTTTTTTAATCCTTCTGGTACTTCGGAATTGATAATACGCTGTGCTAAACCTTCAGCAATAGCTGTTTTGCCTACGCCTGGTTCACCAATTAAAACGGGGTTATTTTTAGTCCGGCGTTGTAATACCTGAATAGTACGGCGTATTTCATCATCCCGCCCAATAACAGGATCTAACTTACCCTGTTCCGCACGCTCCGTTAGGTCAGTGGTAAATTTGTCTAATGCTTGACGAACATCTTCAGCATTTTGCTCCGTGACTTTTTGTCCACCTCGCATTTTTTCTATAGCTTTTTCAATTTTCTGTTGATCAACACCAGATTCTTTGAGCAAGGCTCCTAAATAACCTTTATCTTGTAACGCTGCCAAAACGAACACTTCCGAAGAGATATAAACATCTTTACGCTGTTGTGCAATTTTATCACTTAGATTAAGCAGCACAATGGTACTTTTTCCTAGTTGTACATCTCCGCCTGTTCCTTCAACACGAGGTAACTTGTCCACTGCTTCTGACAAAGCAGAACGTAAGCTATTGACATTAATATTAGTTTGGCCAAATAACGGACGCACAGAGCCCCCTTGTTGGTTAAGTAATGCAGTCATCAGATGCACTGGCTCTATATACTGATGATCACGACCTAAAGCCAAAGATTGAGCTTCTGATAGGGCAGATTGGAATTTACTAGTAAAGGTATCTAAGCGCATAAAATTTTTCCATTACGACTTTGCATTGCTTAGTTATGGGTACAATTTAGACACTAATCAAGTCCGCTAAAAACTTATTATGTAGCATGCAGGTAAGCTCTTAACTGAACCAAAAAAAATGGGCGAACCTAGTAATAAAATTTTAGTGCATTGTAACTATTTGATAAATATAGTTTTACAAAGTCAACTAACCTTAAAGTTTGAACATCAATCTGAATATCAATTAAGGTAGAGCGCACTGACAATCCTTCCTGTTTTAGTAAGCAGGTTTGAATCTTGTAAAACTTGATGTGTCGTTTTGCGATGTGAGAAAAACAAATGGTCCTGTTGATAAGTGCAATATTCACCACCAAAAACCTGCGTTATTCCCAGCGCCAACATTTTTTGTCTGGCTATGTAATAAAGGTTAGCAAAATATTTATCATCAGCGGCCTGCAAATTTTTATTAAAAGCTTGTGGGCAATCGATAAACATGGCTGTTACCTCTTTCCCAACTTCAAAGTACTTTTGGCTTATAGCTGGCCCCATCCAAGCTATTAACGATTTGGGAGTAGCGGGCATTTTTAATACAGTATTTTCTATCACACCATCAGCCAAGCCACGCCAACCTGCATGTACTGCCGCGACACAAGTACCTTGTTGATCACACAGCAAAATAGGTAGGCAGTCTGCGGTCATAACAGCGCAGACTTGATTTTTTTTAGTTGAAAGACAAGCATCAGCTTGAAATGCTGTATCTACAATAATTTTATTCATAGTAAAATCTACACATATATTACTATGGGTTTGATTTAACCAAATGAAATTTTGATAGTTAGGCAATAATTGACGATTTTTACTGACTAGATTTTTATCATCACCAACATGTTGAGCAAGATTAAAAGAATCGTAAGGAGGCAAGCTGAAACCTCCACTCCTACAACTAGTAAAGGCTCTAACATTATTCGGTGCTGGCCAATTGGGCTGAATATAATTTTGCGACAGCAAAATTACACTTCTCCGCTACCATGTTCAGATTTGTCTTCTCTTAATACTTCTAACAGTTCTACAAAATCTTCTGGTAACGGCGCCTGCCAACTTAACCACTCCCCTGTCACTGGGTGAGTCAATTCAAGTTGAATTGCATGTAAAGCTTGTCGGCGAAACATTCTCAACATGGTTACCATATTTTCATTGCAAGCTTTTGGTGGTCTTGGCCGACCGCCATAAGCTTGGTCACCTACCAAAGGATAGCGTAAATGCGACATATGTACTCGGATCTGATGAGTACGTCCAGATTCTAGCTTTAACCTGATATAAGTATGGGCTCGGAATTTTTCTTTTACTCTGTAGTGAGTCATGGCAGGTTTGCCTGACTCACGTACAGCCATACTGGTTCGCTTAGTTGGGTGACGGCCAATAGGTTGGTCAACCGTACCACCAGCGACCATAGTGCCCACAACTACCGCTTCATACTCTCGGCTAATTTCCCTAGCTTGAAGTTGTTCAACTAAGTGGGTCTGTGCGGGTATCGTTTTAGCTACTACCATTAACCCAGTTGTGTCTTTATCAAGCCTATGCACAATACCTGCCCGTGGTACATTAGCAATCTCAGGGGCATGATTGAGTAAAGCGTTCAACACGGTTCCGTCGCTGTTACCAGCGCCTGGGTGCACCACTAGGTTCATGGGCTTATTAATAACGAGGATATGTTCATCTTCAAAGACGATATTCAGATCAATATTTTGACCTTTATGCTGAACTTGTACTTCAATTTGTGCATCAATTTCAACTAGCTCCTCGCCTATTAATTTTTCTCTAGGCCTATTCAATATTTGTCCATCTACTTTGACATAATCAGCCAAAATCCATTCTTTTATACGTGATCTTGAATAATCAGGGAACATTTCGGCTAAAGCTTGATCTAACCGTTTGCCAAATAATTTTTCAGGCACACTTGCCTGCAACTGAATCTTTTCATGTGGGGTAGACATGTATTAAACATCCTGAAAGTGTTTCGTAACGATTTATATGTGCATAGCCCAATTTGCTAGGGTAGAATGCTTTGTAGTTATCGATTTGGTAAAACACCATTCTAACGGATTTTTACCCCTAATGAATCATACATAGCCGATCGAAATAGAAATGAGAGTAAATAAAAGCATTATGATCAGAAAAACCAATTTAAAAAATATTATATTAAGTAGTGTTATCGTTGCTTTGGCTGGGTGCTCATCTGCACCAGAAGACGAAGATGTTGACCTAGTACTTCGTAGCAGAAGTGCTCAAAGTCTCTATGAAGATGCTAAAGAAAAAATGCGCCTTGGAAATTTTAACGCAGCAACACAAACTTTGAGTGCGTTAGATTCACGCTTCCCATTTGGGCCATTATCACATCAAGTGCAATTAGATCTTGTTTATAGTTATTATAAGACGGGTAAAACAGATGAAGCTCTGGCAACGATTGACAGATTCACTCGACTCAACCCTAACCACTCAGATGTTGACTACGCTATTTATATGCGTGGTTTAACCAATATGGAAGTGGACAATAATCTTTTTCAAGAATTAGTAGGTATTGATAGGTCTGACCGAGACCCTAGTAATTCTCGTTTAGCATTTAACGACTTTAGACGTTTGATAGAAAAATATCCAAATAGTAAATATGCTGCAGATGCACAAAAACGTATGTTGCATATCAAAAGTCGTTTAGCAAAATATGAAATATCTATTGCTCGCTATTATATGCGCCGCGATGCTTACGTTGCAGCCGCTAATAGAGGCAGATATGTTATAGAGCACTATCCTGATACAAATCATGTACAAGAAGCGCTTGAAATAATGGTCGAATCTTATGACCAACTGCAGCTAGATGATTTAAAAAATAACGCCATGAGAACGCTTAAACTGAACTATCCGGGCAGCAGTTTTATTAGTTAATGATATGTAGGTATAAAAAAACGCGCTAAGGCGCGTTTTTTTATACAATTTTTTTCGTCACTATTAAATATTAATTTTGGATATTATTTAAAAAATAGGTGGCTAAAGGGATTCAATAGCCTAGCAATACCTGCGGTAAAGTGCAGAGGTTGGTCAACTATCGTAAATACTAAGCAGCCATTATCGGCTTGGGAATGGGGTAAATGGTTATGGTTCGAGTCCATAATAGTAAAGTCCCCTGACTCGTACTCCGAAATACCATCGCCGTACTGCCCGTTAACTACAAGTGTTAGCTCGGTGCCTTTATGGGTATGCTCAGGTACTCGACCACCTTTTTCCATGTACATGAAATTAGCTCTGCCAATCTCGCCCAAATCTACAGGCGCTTGCCACAACTTGCCCACTAAGCGTGACCAATTACCAGTATTTTTGACATGGCGTCTCAAAGTTCTAGGTAACTCAAAAAATTTACCATCTAACTCGATAGAAGTATTCTCCTCTACCGGAGCTGAAGTGTGTACGGTAGGCAAGGCCGTGATATTTGACATCATCGACGTGTACTGATTGCCTAAAGGCTCAACGTGAGGTGGCTGAATGAAAATTTTATTGGCTAATTCTGCCTGAATATCTACGCAATCATTTCTGCATTGCGGACACATGTCGACGTGGGCAGATATTACCAATGCCATTGCTGGTTGACAATTACCAGCCGAAAATGCTTGTAAGTCTAGGTATTTAGGGTGAAAACTAATCATCGTCTTTTAACATCTCTTTTAAACGTTGGAGTGCAAGTCTGGTTCTGGATTTCACAGTACCCAGCGGTATGTCGAGCTCGTTCGCAACTTCTTGTTGAGATTTGCCATCTATGTAAATAGCTTCTATTACTAGCCTTTGCTTTTCAGGCAAAGAGTCAAATAATATTCCAATCTCATCCATTGTTACTTGATGCTCTAGAGATACTTCATTAGCATCTGGCGTCTGCTCGCACAGAATTGGCCACAGGTCGTCAGAACAAACATCTTCTTTACGATTTCTTTGCTTTCTGAGCATATCGAAACGTATATTCCTAGCTATAGTGAATATCCAAGTTGACGGTGAACCTTTCTCTGAATTAAACAAGTGAGACTTTTGCCATACGTTAGACATAGTGTCTTGGACCAGCTCCATAGCAAGCGCCTCGTTACCCATCTGCTTTAAAGCATACGATCGCAAGCGGGGAGCAAAGTAACTAAATACTTTTGCAAAAGAGCGTTTACAACGTTCTTCAGCGACAGTACACAAGTACTCCGACATTTCTTCTGCACATTCTATCGGTTTAATGGAATTAATTTGTCTAGTTTCCTGAGAGATTCCAACTAACATATATTACACCATCATTCATTGATTCTGCTAATTTATACTAGTTTTTATAATTAAAGGATCATTCCACTAATTGTGTCAGATATTCCAGTGCCTTGATGCAGCTTTTTTGTTGCAAAAATTCTTGTTTCTGTAATGCGTCAACGGGTAACAGCTCCAGCCAACGATATATGACCCATATCGGGTCGCTAAATTGAGGCGTTTGGTACAAAGCTTTCAGTTCAGGGTAATTTTCGAAAATTTCTCTTAACTTATCATCCATAGGTGAAATAGGAAGAGTTGCGGACTCAGCATACCATTTCTCGATGTACTCACATTCGCCCACTCTTAACTCATCATTTTGGGTCGTAATAGAATTGATTTTGAAACAGTCTTGACCTTCAACAGTGACTCCTAAAAAACCATCATCTAACAAGTCAAAATCAATGACTTTAGCAAAAGTGCCTATCGGGTAGATATGTTCGTTCTTATTTCTGTCACCTTTTGAATCTACCATACAAACGCCGAATCCGGTGTCAGTTGCACAGGCTTCTTTCACCATACGGACATATCTAGGCTCGAATATTCTCAATGACATCCTTCCGCCAGGTAATAGGTGCGCCGACAGCGGAAATAAAGGGATTTCGAAACAAGGGTTCATATAAGATATTTTCTTTGTGTGATAATTAGTTTTGTCTACGCCATGCTTGTAAATTAAGATCTAAAATAAAATATGATATTGCCCTTAAAATGATCTCTGAGCAGCAGATTTAGGTATTCTATGTTATCCAAATCAAGCCTTGTGCGACAACCAAGTCTTGTACCTTAAATTATACAAAATAAAATTCAGGATAAAAATGAGTAAAAAAGTTGCAATTATAGGTTCAGGTATTTCAGGATTGACTTGTGGGCACCTACTCCACCAAAAATATGACATAACCGTTTTTGAAGCAAATAATTATATTGGCGGGCATACGGCAACAATGGATGTTGAAGTAAACAATCGGCAATATGCTATAGATACAGGCTTTATAGTGTTTAACGATTGGACTTACCCAAATTTCATTAAGTTAATGGACAAAATCGGTGTTCAATCTCAAGCCACCGAGATGAGCTTTAGTGTCAAAAATTTATCACAAAATTTGGAGTACAATGGTAACACCCTTAACAGTTTGTTCGCGCAAAGACGCAACATATTGCGTCCAAAATTTTGGCGAATAGTAAGAGACATTCTGAAGTTTAATAAAGTATGTAAACAAGGTGCTGCAGAGAAAACTGACTACGGGCTACAAACACTGCACGAGTTTCTGGAGCAACATCAATTTAGTGATGCCTTCACTTACAACTATATATTGCCTATGTGTGCAGCTATTTGGTCGACTAGTCTAGAAGATATTAAAGCTTTCCCTTTCACTTTTTTCTTACGCTTTTTCAACAATCATGGATTATTGAATATCACAGATAGGCCACAGTGGCGCTCGATTATCGGTGGTTCTAGGGAATATATAAAGCCGCTAACAGCGGGTTTCGCAAAAAATATCAAACTTAATAGTCCAGTAAAATCAGTGGTGAGCAAAAACAATCAAAAATTGATTTGCTTACAGGACGATTCCGAACACCTATTTGATGAGGTTATATTTGCATGCCATAGTGACCAAGCTTTGGCAATATTATCTGAGCCAAGCTTAATTCAAACAGAGATTTTGGGGGATATGCCCTATTCAAAAAACGAAGTATTACTGCATACAGATGTCAGCGTACTACCTGTTAGGAAGTTAGCATGGGCAAGTTGGAACTATCTTATCAAGGGTTATGAAGGTGAATCTCAAGCACCAGCGATATTGACCTACAACATGAATATTCTGCAAAATATACAATCTGACACCACTTTTTGTGTGACCTTGAACAATAGCGAAGATATCGACCCATCAAAAGTATTAGGTAGCTATCGATATGCGCACCCACAATTTAGTAACAAAACAGTTATTGCTCAATCAAGGTGGGCGGAAATATCTGGAAAACAAGGTTTACATTTTTGTGGTGCATATTGGTTTAACGGTTTCCACGAAGACGGCGTACGCAGCGCTTTAGATGTGTGTGAGTCATTTGGTGAGAAGCTCTAGTGCATAGCGCTTTGTACAAAGGAAGTGTATTTCACAGTAGATTTGTCCCAAAAAAGCACGCATTTACCTACCAGATATTTTTGCTGTGGTTAAATCTAGATGAAGTTGAGTTGCTTGAAACAAAAATCAGGGGCTTTTCAGCAACATCATGGGCTCCATTAAGATTTAAACGCAGTGATTATCTAGGTGATGCGAACAAACCACTGAAGCAATCTGTGTTGGATAAGATGTCAGAGCTGGCACAACAGCCACTGGCAGGCACAGTTTATTTACTAGGACAAACACGTACTTTTGGATTGTATTTTAGTCCAGTAAATTTCTATTATTTACAACAAAGCGACGGTTCTTTTAGTCATTTGTTAGCTGAAGTAAGCAATACACCTTGGAATGAAAGACATTGCTATCTGGTCGATTTAGCTAAACAAGAAGACTGTGATAAAGTTTTTCGTGTATCACCATTTAACCCAATGGATATGCAATATAAGTGGAAAGTATCACAGCCTGCAGATTCATTAAAATTAACACTGGCCTGCCACAAAGAAGTTAAACATTTTGTCGCCAGTCTTAATTTATCAAGGGTTGAATTGAACTCTAAAAGTCTTTTTAACGTATTGTTAACTATTCCAAGCATGACCTTAAAAACCGTTATTGGAATATACTGGCAAGCGCTCAAATTATTTATGAAAGGCGTGCCTTTTTATTCCAACTCAGAGCAAGGTAAAAAATAATTATGCCAAACGGAGAACAAGCATTAATAGTGTCTTCTAATTTATCGTGGCAACACAAAATGTGCCGAACAATTATGCTAAAGGTATTCGCTAGCCTTCCGCAAGGTCAAATTATGGTCAAGGAAAAAGGCATACTGGTAGACACTTTTGGTCAGAAAGATTCTGATTTACATGCTGAGATTGATTTCCAGTGCTTGAGTGTTTACCAAAGCTTATTGTTCGGTGGTAGTGTTGCCTCGGGTGAAACCTTTTCTGAGGGCCTATGGACCACTCCAAATTTAACCAATGTTATTCGCGTGTTCGCACGTAACTTGCCTTTGCTTGATAGTTGGGAGTCTAAGATGGAGTGGCTTGCCTACCCTATTCGCAAAATTAGCCACCTTGCTAACAAAAATTCTGCAACAGGCTCCAAGAAAAACATTGCTGCTCATTATGATTTGGGAAACAAGCTTTATACTCGGTTTCTCGATGACAGCATGATGTACTCTTCCGCCATTTACTCGTCTGAAAGCAGTACGTTAGCGCAGGCACAGATCGCTAAGTTAAAAGCAATTTGCGACAAGTTGCAATTGATCCCAGAAGATCACGTTATAGAGATTGGTACTGGCTGGGGCGGATTAGCAATATTTGCCGCTAAAAATTATGGCTGTAAAGTTACCACCACCACCATTTCTGAAGAACAGCATCGATACACCCAAGACTTGATCAACAAAGAAGGCTTGCAGGACAAAATCACATTGTTGAAAAAAGACTACAGATTACTTGAGGGTAAGTATGACAAACTGGTGTCTATTGAAATGATCGAAGCAGTAGGTAAGGAATATCTACCCACTTTTTTTAAAAAATGTTCAAATTTACTGAAAGATGAAGGTTTGATGGTGTTGCAAGCAATCACAATTAGTGACCATCGCCTTGAAAGTTATAGTAAAAGTGTTGATTTCATCCAGAAACATATCTTTCCAGGTGGTTTTTTACCTTCGCAGCTGCTGATTAATCAGCACTTGAAAAAGCACACAGATTTAATGATCCGCGACCTACACGATATCGGACTAGATTACGCTAGAACTCTACGGGACTGGCATCACAAACTATTAGAAAACAAAGAGCCGCTGGCAAAAGATGGTTACGATGATCGGTTTATGAATATGTGGCGATATTACTTCAGCTACTGCGAGGGGGGATTTTTAGAACGTACCATTAGCACTGTGCAGTTAGTGATCAGTAAACCTGCCTTTTCAAACAGTATTAGCCGCTAGAGCTTATTAATAATATGAAACGTCAAACATCCAGCCATAACATTTATTGGCTTTTAAGTATTTTATGCATGTTAAGTTTTTCAGGAGTAACTATGGCCAATCCACTTGTTGGTTTAAAGAAGGTGGGAGAGGCAAAACTTAAAGTGTTTTTTTGGGACGTTTATAACTCGAGCTTGTACAGCCAAACAGGCGAATACCAAGTGGAGAAATTTCCACAAGTATTAAAAATAGATTATTTAAGAGATATTGATGCAGCAGATTTAATAGAAAGGACTCAAGATGAGTGGAAAAAGTTAGGTATTGAGCAAACTGTGTACGAACCTTGGCTTCCATTGCTAACTAATATATTTCCTAATATAAAAAAAGGTGACACGCTTTTATTAAGCGTCAATGAGAACTTAGATAGTGAGTTTTTTTTTAATGGGCAGACTATAGGGAAAATTCCTGACCTGAATTTTGGGAAAAGTTTTTTACGTATTTGGTTGGATGTAAATTGTAGCTACCCGAAAGTTCGTGAGCAACTTATCGGATTAAACAAATGAAATTATTCAAATATCTAATTTTAGCCCTGACCTTTCCCCTCGTGCTGTCATGCAGCAGCTCAATAGAAGATTATAAAAACACCACACCTGAATTTGATTTAGCTGTATATTTTGATGGAGAAGTCACCGCTTGGGGTATTGTGCAAGATTACTCAAATAAGCTCACTAGGCGTTTTTGTGTGGATATAATTGGTACTTGGCAAGGCAATCAAGGACAGTTACATGAGACTTTTTACTATAACGACGGTGAACAACAAATACGTATATGGGACCTTGAAATAGATGCTCAAGGAGTTGTTACTGGCGGTGCAGCAGACGTCATTGGTAAAGCTAGCGGCGGTTCTAATGGCACTGCATTTAACTGGCAGTATACATTACGCGTACCAATAGATGGTGCAGAGTACGACTTGTTTGTAGACGATTGGATGTACATGATGGATGACAACCGCATGATGAATCGCTCTTACATGCAGAAACTGGGTATCACAGTAGCTGAGGTATCTATATTTTTTGACAAAACTCAACCCATTAGGAAATGTGGGTAGATATTTCTAGAAGGGGGAAGTAGACACTAAGCTTACTCCCGTCACTATTTTTAAACTCGGTTTTGCCGTTAAGCACACCTTCACTTCGTCTTTTTGGGAGTAAACCTAGATTCAACTTTGGCCGGGAGACTGGTCACTTAAGACGTGACAAATACCAAACGCTTGCTGCATAAGTGATGGTCACTGCTTCAAACATTACACTATTTAACTCGTCGACTGATTAAATATCGTAAAATATAGAATTTACTGCTCAAGCACAGATATCGGTTCAGAAATTTTAGGCTTACCTTGATTAATAGAGATTTCCACTCGGCGGTTGCGACTTCTATCTTCTACTTCGTCGCTATCAGTCATGGGAACTGTATCTGCTTTACCTACTACTGACATACGGCTTTCATCAAAGCCATCAGCCTGCCTAAGTTCTTCGGCTACAGCCACAGCACGTTGTGAAGATAGGTCCCAATTAGAACGATACATCTCATTTGATATTTGCTGATTATCGCTATGCCCAGATACTTCGATATCACCCGGCATGTCAGCTAATAAGACGCCAATCTTACGCAACACAGGAATAAATTGTGGTTGTAAAAATGCAGAAGCCGCAGAAAATGACCCCTTCTCTCGAATGCGAATAGTGATTTGTTGTCCCAAAGACTCCATCTCGATTGCGCCATCAACAATCTGCTTTTCAAGCTGTTGTGCCACTTTCTTTGTTCGTTCGGCTACTTCTTCTTGGCTAGCGTTTTGACTACTGCTTGGTGATTCTTGATCTGTCGCTGTTTGTTGCGCCGCTCCACCTCGTTGCTCACCGCGCTGTTTCTGACGACCACCGGCTGAATCATCAGTGCCCGCTTGGAACTCCAGTATCTCTTGAGTCATATCGGTAGTTTGTTGCTGAATGGTATCAATAGGTGTTGGTTCTGGGCGACCTGGACGAAACTCCATAGCGATGACGCTGGTGCCTTTAGGAATGTCTTTTACTTCAATTTTATTTTGAACACCAAAGGCAAACTTCATAGAGCCCGCAATTTGTTTGAACTTGAGTACGTCCATTTCAGAAAAAGATAACAATAAAACAAAAAAACACATCAATAACGACATCAGATCTGCAAAAGTCCCCATCCACGCAGGTAGACCTTCTGGAGGACATTTACGGCATTCATTTTCCATCAGTTACTCTGCATCTTCTGGTGAGCCACGTTTACTAGCTGCTAAATAATTTTTGAGAATGCCTTCAATAACCCGTGGATTTTGTCCATCAGCAATACCTATTATACCGTCCAGAACTAAATTTTGATTTAATTTTTCTTGCTCTGCACGATTGCCTAATTTAACTGATATAGGTAAGCATACTAGGTTGGCTAACATAGCTCCGTAAAGTGTGGTTAATAGCGCGACAGCCATAGCTGGACCAATTGACTTCGGGTCATCCATGTTTGACAACATAGCAACCAGACCGACCAAAGTACCTATCATACCCATGGCAGGCGCAACATCCCCTAGTCCCTTAAAAATGGTTTTACCAAATTCATGGCGCTCGGTTGTCATATATATGTCCTTGCCAAGTGTCGCCCTCACCACTTCTACATCATGACCATCTACTAGCATATCAACGCCCTTTTGCATAAACGCGTTTTCAATTTCAGCCTCCTCCAATGCCAAAAATCCACCTTTTCGGGCAGCGTCAGCCATTTCAACAATTTTTTCTATTTGTGACTCAGGGGTTTCAATTTTAAACATAAATGCTTTGCCCGCAATTTTACCTGCCCCAAAAAACTGTCCAAGGGTATATTGAGATAACACCACAAACAAACTACCGCAAAGTACAATCAATATAGAAGGTACGTTGACAAACATGGCAATATCACCGCTTTGAACCATCGCCATAATAACGAATCCAACCGCGCCAAGAATACCGATTATGGTTGCTAAATCCACACTGCGCTCCAGATAAAGGTAAAGATATAAATATCAAATAATAATGATTGACTACAAACTTTATTCTCAAGTTTCGCCATCATCAAGAAACTCAAGGTAAATAGGAAAGATTATTTCGCGCCCTATTTTATCGACAATCCTAAATAATTCTATAGTAACCATCAAAGTTATTAGCTTAAGGACAAACTTTTTTCACATAAGGCACGTAATGGTTGGGTATTTAATGTGTACCTGAAAAGTATTTGACGCTATTTTTTTGCTCAGGTAAGGTGCGCTTCATCCCAAAAATCAATTGAAAAGTATTATGACCACTCGGAAAAAAATAGAATCACTTAGCTTTGAACAATCGATGCAAGAGCTCGAAATGTTAGTGTCTAAAATGGAACAGGGTGATTTACCTTTAGAAGACGCATTACAAAGCTTTGAACGTGGTATTCAGTTGGCTAGAGTAAGTCAACAAAAATTAAAAGATGCTGAGCAAAAAGTACAAATTCTTACCACTCAAAATGGTCAACAAACTTTAGATGTATTTGAACCTGACAATTAATGAACCTAACCACTTTTCAACAAGCTTGTCGCGAAAGAGTTAATCTGACTTTAAATCAAACTATTGATGCCTTGCCTGAGCATTCAAAAAAGCTTAAGCAAGCTATGTCGTATGCACTGCTAATAGGTGGTAAAAGGATGCGACCGTTCTTAGTTTATGCCGTAGGGAAAATGCTGGCAGTTCAAGAAAAAGATCTCGATGGCCCTGCCGCAGCGATAGAGGCGATCCACGCATATTCACTTATTCATGATGATCTTCCTGCTATGGATGACGACGAATTAAGGCGTGGACATCCCACTTGTCATATTCAATTTGATGAAGCAATTGCTATCTTGGCTGGTGACGCATTACAAACACTCGCGTTTGAAATACTTTGCGACTGCCCACTTTCAGATGAACTTGCTGTAAAACGTGTTGAATTGATGAAAATTGTTTGCCATGCAGCTGGCTATAATGGCATGTGTGGTGGCCAAGCAATGGACTTAGCTGCAACTGGTAAATCTATCAGCCAGCAGCAGTTACAAGAATTACATGCTAAGAAAACAGGGGCTTTACTAAGCGCTTGCGTAGAAATGTCCATTGCTTTATCAACCAATGTTACCCTGCAGGAACAGCAACACTTGATGGATTTTGCTAAGACTATAGGTTTGGCCTTTCAAGTACAGGATGATATTTTGGATGTAATAGGAGACTCTGAGGTGCTTGGAAAACCTCAAGGTTCTGACCAAGCGCAAAACAAAAGTACCTACCCTGCCATGCTAGGATTAGAACAAGCACAAGACTATCTAAACGAACTACACAAACAAGCGCTTCAAGCTTTACGTGCTTTACCTTACAATACACAGATGTTGGTGTCCTTTACTGACTTTGTTATCCACCGTACTTACTAAGAAAGTATGTACGTGTGACTGGACAAAATAAAATTTAATTGGCTGATACCCCTTAATGACTCTAGATATTGCTCACTACCCCATTCTCGCTCAAGCTGACACACCACAACAGTTAAGAGAGTTATCACAAGATAAGCTTCAACAATTAAGTGTTGAATTACGCCAATATTTGTTAACCAGTGTTAGCCAAAGTAGCGGCCATTTCGCTTCAGGTTTAGGCACAGTAGAACTGACGGTTGCGTTACACTATGTCTACGATACGCCCTTCGATCGGCTTTTATGGGATGTAGGTCATCAAGCTTATCCACATAAAATTTTAACTGGACGCCGTGAACGGATGCCAACTATACGTCAAAAAAATGGTTTGCATCCTTTTCCATGGCCACCAGAAAGCGAATACGATACGTTTGCAGTAGGACATTCTTCCACTTCTATCAGTGCAGCATTAGGGATGGCCGTTGCGGCTGAAAAAGAAGCGTTAGGCCGTAAAGTTGTGGCGGTAATTGGGGATGGCGCAATGACTGCTGGTATGGTCTTTGAGGCCCTGAATCATGGCGGTGATATTGGCAAAGACATGGTGGTGGTGTTAAATGACAATGAAATGTCGATATCTGAAAATGTGGGTGCACTAAATAGCCACCTAGCCAGATTGTTAACGGGTAACTTTTTTAATTCTATACGTGACGGTGGCAAAAAGTTACTTAGCAATGTTCCTCCCATAAAAGAATTTGCTAGTCGTGCTGAAGAACATATCAAAGGTATGGTGGTACCCGGCACCATTTTTGAAGAACTAGGTTTTAAGTATATTGGTCCTATAGACGGCCATGATGTGAACGGTGTAGTTGATACGTTACGTAATATGCGCAACATCAAAGGGCCACAAATACTGCATGTGGTCACAAAAAAAGGTAAAGGTTACGAATTAGCTGAACAAGACCCAATTAAGTTTCATGCAGTCCCTAAGTTCAACCCAAAAGATCAAGCATTACCCAAAACAGCACCCAGCAATCCTAATTTTTCAGCCGTGTTTGGCGATTGGTTGTGTGATATGGCCGCTACAGATCCTAAACTGATGGCCGTAACACCAGCGATGCGTGAAGGCTCTGGTATGGCTAAGTTTTCCCAACGTTTTCCTGCTCAATATTTTGATGTAGCTATCGCTGAACAGCATGCTGTGACATTTGCAGCGGGACTAGCCAAAGAAGGTTTAAACGCTGTGGTGGCAATTTATTCAACTTTTTTACAGCGCGCTTACGATCAGTTGATCCATGATGTGGCAATACAAAATCTACCTGTTTTATTCGCCATAGACCGCGCAGGATTAGTGGGCGCTGATGGTCCTACCCATCAAGGAGCTTTTGATATTGCATTTTTGCGCTGTATTCCAAATATGGTGCTCATGGTACCGTCCGATGAAAACGAATGCCGTCAAATGTTGTACACCGGTCATAAGTTACAAAAGCCAGCAGCAGTGAGATACCCTCGGGGCTCAGCGACGGGTGTAGTACCTGAAAAAACTATGACAGCTTTGGCGTTAGGCAAGAGCCGCACTATAAGAACAGGCGAAAAAGTCGCTATTCTTAACTTCGGTATTTTGTTGCCTTATGCACAACAGGCAGCAGAAAAAATTAATGCAACTGTAATTGATATGCGCTTTGTTAAACCTTTAGATACCGACATTATTGAACAGCTAGCCGCACATCATGATTTATTTGTAAGCATTGAAGATGGCGCTATTATGGGGGGCGCTGGTAGTGCGGTGGCTGAATTTTTAATCTCATCTAAGCACTCCAGCAAATTACTCACGTTAGGGTTACCAGACGAATTTATTATGCAAGGCACGCAACAAGAAATGTATGCGGAATTAGGCTTAGATAGTGCGGGAATACTTTCAAAAATAGCCACTTTTAACAGCGTGGTTTAAAATTTGGGCCTTTATTTTCATGCTTTTATCGACACACTTTTACTGATTAGGATTTTTCGATGGGCACATATTCATGTGCTCCGCATAGTTTGAAGTAGTATGTTGAGTGATAACTGAATCGGACACATCAGATTGTGGCTATAGAGTTAAGTTATTTTTTTGGTGTGATTTTAGATTGTGTCGTTTTTTGCGAATTTTACGAATGCTGAAAATTGTCAGCTCGTCAGTATTTACAACCTCTTAGGTATCCGCTGTCAAAATTTGGACACCTTGTGTAAAGACATCCTGTGTAAAGACATCCTGTGTAAAGACATCCTGTGTAAAGACATCCTGTGCAATGATATCTTGTTTGTATAAATTTTTTTATGATACTTTTACAAGCTTTTTACGAGCCTTTTACGATACAAGGTATACCTTGCCACACTGTACATTCAAAAACTAAACACGGAGGCTAGTATTAGTAAAAGGTACAGGTAAACACTGCCGCTAATACACCATCAATCATGTTCTTAAAGCCACTACTGTGTACATGCTTATCTAAGCGGTTAATCGGCTAGTTGACTAAGGTTCAAGAGCACTCAAAATTGAAGCAACACAAAATTAGCCAGTACCAAATACTGCCTAATTTTAATGCTAAGTCCTAAAATTTGTCCCAGTGCAAGGCTCTAATGCTGAGTTATAATGCATAAGAAATGGGGAGAGATAGGGAAAGGTGTGGGCGGTGGGTAGAACTAGATAAACTAATACCGCTACGTAACTGTTTATCCATCACATTGATTCTATTTGACTGTACATGCTCGTAATGCTTAAAAGTGTTCGTAACCTTTGACACTATATTTGTATGGTTTGTCTGCTTGACGCAACTCTAATTTACCTACCTTGCCTGTCAGATGCCCAATATAGGTAGCATGCGCATTGGCACTGGCTAAGGTTGTCTCTAAGTGACCTTTTTGCTCTTCACTCACAGTAAATAATAGCTCGTAATCATCACCCGCACTAAGGGCATAGCCGATAGCTTGCTCACCAGTAACAGACTCTTTTAAAGCTTGTGATAGCGGCAATTTATCAACATGTATGGTCGCACCACATTGAGACGCCTTAAGAATGTGTTGTATATCAGAAACTAAACCATCAGAAATATCGATGCAGGCACTGGCAATACGCCGTAAACTAGTGCCAACTGATAACCTTGGGGTGGGATAATTCAAACGTTTGAGTAAATAATTTTGGTGTTCAAGGTTAGCCGGTGCGCATTTTTTCTGCGCAATGTGCAGACCTAAACCAGCATCACCTAGCGTGCCAGTGACATAAACAGAATCACCAGGTTTGGCCTTACTTCTGGTTAAAGCTTGTTCAAAAGGCACAAATCCTTGCGCTGTGATAGTGATAGCCAAAGGTCCTTGAACCGTATCACCACCAATCAGCTGCACGGAATAATAGACAGCATATTCTTGGATCCCATTAGAAAATGCCTCCAACCAATCTGTATCAATGGTTGGCAAACTCAAAGACAAACTTATCCAAGCCGGCTCTGCGCCCATCGCAGCTAAATCACTTAAGTTAACCGCGATGGCCTTTTGCGCAATGGCATGAGGAGGCGTGTCAGCTAAAAAGTGAACCCCACTTAACAAGGTATCGGTAGTAGTAACTAAAGCTTGGCCTTGAGGAACACGAGTAACAGCACCGTCATCACCAATACCAATTATCACATCTTTACGTTGAATACTTTTTGCTTTAAAAAAGTCTTCAATTACATTAAATTCTTTCATTAATACTAACTTTAGTTAAATCAGGTGGGAGAAAAATTGGCTATCCCTTTACTTCAAAAGGTTAGGACAACTCATCTTTACGCAGAGTCTTAATCGCTTTATCTAGCACACCATTAACGAACTTATGGCTTTCTTCGGCGCCAAAAGATTTAGCTAGTTCAATAGCTTCGTTAATAACGACCTTGTAGGGCACGTCAATTCTGCTAACCAGTTCATAAGTCGCTATCCTAAGAATGGCCTTCTCAACCGGATCTAACTCTTCAGGTAAGCGCCCAAGGTAGGGTTTAATCTTTTTATCTAGCTCAGCACAATCTTTGACTACTGCTCGCAGTAACTCCAAAAAGTATTGAGTATCTACTTTTTTCATATCGTTGCTGGTAACAATGCTGAGTTCTATTTGCTCAACGGCATTGTTACTCATTTGCCAAGCATAAACGGCCTGTACTGCAAGTTCTCTGGCTAAGCGTCGGGCTTTAGGTTTCACCTATTTAGCCTCTTCAATATTAGCTAACACATTAACCATCTCTAGAGCACTAATTGCCGCTTCTGCGCCTTTATTACCAGCTTTAGTACCAGAACGTTCAATAGCTTGCTCTATACTATCAGTCGTTATCACACCAAAAGAAATCGGGATCCCGTATTCAAGAGATACCTTAGCTAATCCACTGTTACACTCACCAGCAACAAACTCGAAGTGCGGCGTACCACCACGGATAACTGCACCTAGTGCAATAATTGCATCATACTTGTTTTGTTCAGCAAGCTTTTTAGCGACGATCGGTAACTCGTATGCTCCCGGCACACGAACCAAGGTGATATCTTGCTCGTTTACTTCGCCATGCCTTTCAAGTGCATCTAAGGCACCGTCTACTAAACTTTCAACAACAAAACTGTTAAAACGAGCTACGACAAGGGCAAACTTTTTGCCTGTTGCACGAATGTTACCTTCAATAATATTCATCTAAAAACCTTACTCTAAAAATCGGCGCGTAGTTTAGCACAACCGTAATGGGAAACACTGTGAATTTTATGTCTTAGATCTCGACATATTCAACTACCTCTAATCCATAACCAGACAAGGCATGGTACTTTTTAGGTTTACTCATCAAACGCATTTTTTTAACACCCAGGCTAGCTAAAATTTGACTACCTATACCTACGGTTCTCGATGAGCCAGTCCATGGAGCGTTAGCAGGCTTTTCGCCCTTATCTTCAGCTTCAAATTGCTTGACCTGAGTTAGCAAGTCTTCGTCTTTGCCTAACAACACTAAAATACCACCATGCTCAGCAATGTATCTAATTGCATGTGGTAAACCCATGCTTCGAGAAATAGCACGTTGAGAGCCCAGCAAATCGCTAAAGCTGTTAAGCAAATGCACCCTAACTAAAGCAGGGACCTCGCTATCAATTTCGCCTTTACACATAGCAAAGTGCACTTGATTGTCAATCACGTCTTTGTATGTGATTAAATCAAACTCACCGTATTCAGTAGGAAGTTTACATTTTGCAACTTGTTGAATGGTGGTCTCGTTTAAGTTTCGATACTCGATTAAATCAGCAATAGTACCTATTTTCATACTATGTTTGGCTGCGAAGACTTCTAGCTCTGGGCGTCTGGCCATACTGCCATCTTCATTGAGTATTTCCACAATAACTGACGCAGGCTCACAACCTGCTAGTCGTGCTAAGTCTATCCCAGCTTCTGTATGCCCTGCACGGTTTAACACACCGCCCTCTTTACCGATTAACGGGAAAATATGCCCCGGTTGTACTATGTTACTAGCACTTGCGTCTTTTGACACCGCTGCTAAAACAGTCTTGGCTCTGTCTGAGGCCGATATTCCTGTGGTGACGCCTTCGGCCGCTTCAATCGACACAGTAAAGTTAGTTGAAAATTGAGCACTATTATCGTCCACCATTAAAGGTAGCTTAAGTGCTCGGCAACGCTCAGCCGTCATTGGTAAACAAACCAGGCCACGAGCATGAGTCACCATGAAATTAATGGCTTCAGGGGTAACGTGTTCGGCAGCCATAATCAGGTCACCTTCGTTTTCCCTATCTTCATCGTCCATTAAGATAACCATTTTACCTTGGCGGATATCTTCGATTATCTCTTCAGTGCTATTTAATGGCATAATTTTTTACTTCTTTTTAATTTTGTTAAAGGCGTTAATTTCACCTTTAAAGCGAACCATCTCTGGCAAATTCTATTCTACTTCAAGTAAGTATTTTTTACTAAAAATGCTACATTGGTATTTTATTATTATCACTTACCAGCAACTATGTACCTCAGTCGTTGAAGTTCATAGTTAATCTAATAATGACAAAGCTAATAATGGCGAAGCTAATAATAGTTAAGCCCTTATTAGTTAAGCCAATGATCGCTAGATTAATACTTTAATGATTAAACAACGCGGTCATTTTTATATCGTCACCTACTTGCCTAATATCAGTCCAATTGAGCTCAACAATTTGCTCCATCGCTTCAATTTGTAACACATCAAACAAATTTTGTCCGGCGCCTCCTATTAGTTTGGGCGCTTGATATAAAATCAATTCGTCAATAAGCTTATTTTGTAATAACGCACCTGCAAGTTTTGCTCCTGCCTCGACCCAAATATGGTTTAACTGCATGTCACCTAATTTACTCATCACTTTTTGTAGATCTAACTTATTTCCATTAAAAGGGGCTTGCCACTGACTTACATGTTGTTCGAATTGATGCTCGCTAGCTTTGCCATTAATAAGCAATACGTTGCCGGCAGGGTTATGTTCAAAAGACTGTAAACAATTTAACGATGTTGGTAATTGATTACGTCCATCTAACAAGACGCGTAAAGGTTGCCGTAAGTCTTGCTGTGCCAACACATCAGTACTTAGCTTAAGCTCACAATAACGCACATTTAACATTGGGTTATCGGCATTGACGGTACCAGAGCCCGACAAGATGGCGCAGCTTTTTGCGCGGTGCCTTTGTACATCTTGTCTTGCAAATGGGCCAGTGATCCACTGGCTTAAACCGTTCGCTAAGGCAGTTTTACCATCCAAGCTTGCTGCTAATTTAACAGTTACCCAAGGTTTGCCGGTGCGCATACGCTTAATAAAACCACGGTTCAGTTGTTCAGCTGCAGTTTGCAACAGGCCATGCTGTGCTCTAATGCCTGCTTCTTGCAATTTTTTTAAGCCTGCTCCAGATACCACAGGATTAGGATCGACCATAGCAGCCACCACTCTGGTGACACCTGAGGCGATTAATAAATCTGCACAGGGCCCAGTTTTACCGTAATGGCTACATGGCTCTAACGTCACAAATGCAGTCGCCCCTACTGCATCGACACCCGCTTGCTCTAATGCATGCACTTCTGCATGAGGCGTGCCCGCTTTTTTATGCCAGCCCTCACCAATAATAACACCTTCACTATTGCTGATAACACAGCCCACATTCGGGTTAGGAGTAGTAGTAAACTCACCGCGTTTGGCTAACTGAATAGCCCTAGCCATCATTTGATGATCTGTTTTAGAAAATTGCGTCACACATTACCAATAATAAAAAGATTAAATAAAAAACGACCAGACTATAAAAGAGTAGGCTACAAAACAATAGAGTCTAATCGCCCATCCGCGCAATTTCTTCACCAAATTCACGAATATCTTCAAATGAACGATACACAGATGCAAAACGTATGTAGGCAACCTTATCAAGCTCTTTTAATGCATCCATAATCAGATTACCCAGAAACTCGCTGCTGACTTCGCGTTCACCTGTAGCGCGTAAAGAAGATTTAAGGCGACTGATACACAGCTCCACTTGTTCTGTGCTAACAGGTCGCTTTTCTAGGGCGCGCTGTAAACCTGCCCGTAATTTATCTTCGTTAAAAGGTTCACGAGAACCATCACGCTTAACTATTCGCGGCATCACTAGTTCTGCCATCTCGAACGTAGTAAAACGCTCTTTACATACAGTGCACTCTCTGCGGCGTCTTACTTGGCTGCCATCAGCCACCAGACGGGAATCGATTACTTTAGTTTCTTGTACAGAACAAAATGGGCAAAACATAAATAATTTCAATTTTGGGTAATGGATACACTAAATTAACAAAATTCCACTGCGAGTCATACTATAAGCAATAAAAAGCAACAAAAAAGCCGACTTTAGCCGGCTTTTTTATGTCACTTTAGTAATGGCTTAAGCATAAACGGGGAATTGCTCACACAAATCTATCACTTCATGTTTCACGCGTTTGATCACAGACTCATCATTAATGTTGTCTAATACATCGCAGATCCAATTGGCGACTTGTTTAGCCTGTTCTTCTTTAAAACCACGGCGCGTTATAGCTGGTGAGCCAAGGCGTAAACCGCTGGTAACAAAAGGTGAGCGCGGGTCGTTAGGTACTGAATTTTTGTTCACTGTGATATTGGCACTGCCTAATGCCGCATCCGCGTCTTTACCTGAATACTCTTTACCAATTAAGTCTAGCAAGAACAAGTGATTGTCTGTACCACCAGAGACGACCTTGTGTCCGCGCTCTTGTATCACTGCAGCCATAACTTTGGCATTGAGTAACACTTGTTGCTGGTAAACCTTAAACTCTGGCTCTAAGGCTTCTTTGAATGCCACCGCTTTAGCAGCGATCACGTGGCATAAAGGGCCACCTTGGTTACCGGGAAATACTGAGCTATTTAATCTTTTATAAAGAGCTTCATCTCCACAAGCTGACAAAATCAGACCGCCACGAGGACCAGCTAATGTTTTATGAGTGGTGGTGGTCACGACATGGGCGTGAGGTAGTGGACTAGGATAAACACCAGCGGCGACTAAGCCTGCAACATGCGCCATGTCTACCAACAAATATGCGCCGACTTTATCCGCAATCTCACGGAATTTTTGCCAGTTAGCAATACCCGAATAAGCAGAAAAGCCAGCGATGATCATTTTAGGCTTATGTTCAATAGCGAGTGCTTCGACCTGTGCCATATCGATTTCGCCTGTTTCAGGATGTAGCCCGTATTGAAATGCGTTGTACGTTTTACCTGAAAAATTCACATGCGAGCCGTGAGTTAAGTGACCACCGTGGGCTAAGCTCATACCTAATACTGTATCACCTGCATTAATCAAGGCCATGAATACAGCAGTGTTAGCTTGCGAACCGGCATGCGGTTGCACGTTGGCATAATCACAGCCAAATAACTGTTTTGCTCTTTCAATCGCTAAATCTTCAGCAATATCTACGTATTCGCAACCGCCGTAATAGCGCTTGTGCGGATAACCTTCTGCATATTTATTGGTCATCTGAGAACCTTGGGCCTCCAAGACACGCGGACTACAATAGTTCTCAGAGGCAATCAGCTCAATATGATGCTCCTGACGTTGGTTTTCATCTTGAATTGCTTGAAACAATTCTGGGTCAAAATCAGCGATATTCATATCACGTGTCAGCATCTCTTTTCCTCGGCATCATCGGTAATTAAAATTGGAGTAAACACACCCTAAATAAGCAGCGCGTAGTTTAGTTATTTTAAACAATTTGTATAGGGGCATTGTGGTATGAGAAACAACCAAATGTTGTAACGCTTTGTACACATCAAACTGCTATTGATTAAACAACCTCAATAGAATCTGGGAACTGCACACCAATTTGTTCACGTATATCATCCATTACGCTCAGTACACCTATGCTGTCGCGATGTGACATAACGTCACTACATTGCATATTCTGTTCGACGCAGCGCATGCATTCTTCAATTTGATACTCAAATCCGTTAACCGGATGAGGTATGTCGATACTTTTATGCAACTTACCATCACGGTAGATAGAGGCAGTGTCGGTATCCCAGAAGCATGCAGCTAAGTTAACGTAACCTGCTGTTCCTACAATTCTCATGGTGTTACTTGTTTGAGACAGCATGGAACAAATAAATTGTGCATAACGGCCAGATGGGTAACGCATGTTTGCTAATACGTGTCCGTCAATATTTTGATCAGTTAATTGTCCCATAGCGACAACTTTATCGGGGTGTTCTTGAAGAAGAAACTGACTGACGGTGATACTGTAGATACCCAAGTCTAATAATGAACCACCAGCAAGCTCAGCTTTTAATAAACGACTTTTTACTTTACTTTGAAATGCGAAGCCGATTTCCGATTGAATGTATTGAATGTCACCTATTATACCCTCGTTTAATAGTTGTCTGAGTTGCGACAAGCAAGGCATAAAACGGCTCCACAGTGCTTCTTGCAGCAGTAAACGATTTTGCCGAGCCAACTCAACTAAACTTTTCATTTGTTCAGCATTGACAGTGCAAGGCTTTTCAACTAACACGTGTTTGCCTGCTTCTAGACACATTTTTGCCTGTTGATAGTGAAAATTATGGGGGGTAGCTATATAGATTATATCAATGTCGGGATCGGCTAACATTTGTCCATAATCTGTGTATATTCTTTCAATCTGATAAGTATTAGCAAAGTCAGTGGCACGCTCTTTTGAACGACTGGCAACTGCTAATATTTTGCCCTTTTTAGACGACGCGATGGCTTTTGCAAATGTATTTGCAATGCTTCCAGGCCCGATAACACCCCAATTAAAACTTTGCATATTTTTCCTTGTTAACGATACCATAAAATAAAAATACCACGATAGGCTAAGACAAATTGCAATAATTATTGATAAAGAGTCAAACTAAAAAAAATACAATACCTTTTACCCTGCCCTTCACTGAATTACACTAGCTACAAATTAACTCAAGAAAGACAGTTATGGCTCAATACGTTTACAGCATGCTTCGTGTCGGTAAAGTGGTTCCACCCGGCAAACATATCTTAAAAAATATTTCCCTTAGTTTTTTCCCTGGAGCCAAAATTGGTGTGTTGGGTCTAAACGGTTCAGGTAAGTCTACTTTACTCAAAATTATGGCCGGCATAGATACTGACATCGAAGGTGAAGCTATTCCTCAAACTGGTTTAAAAATTGGTTATCTACCACAGGAGCCTCAATTAGACGAAAGTAAAGATGTGCGTGGTAACGTTGAAGAGGCGGTCGCTGATGTAGCGTATGCTCTTAAGCGCATTGATGAAGTGTATGCTGCTTATGCTGAAGAAGACGCTGATTTTGATGCCTTGGCGAAAGAACAAGGTGAGTTAGAAGCCATTATTCAAAGTAAAGATGGGCATAATCTCGAGAATGCTTTGGAACGCGCAGCTGATGCCTTACGCCTACCGCCTTGGGATGCTGATGTTAGCAAATTATCGGGGGGTGAGCGCCGCCGCGTGGCGTTATGTAAATTACTACTCGAAAAGCCTGAGATGCTATTACTCGACGAACCCACTAACCACTTGGATGCAGAGTCAGTCGCTTGGTTAGAACGTTTTTTACATGATTATGAAGGCACAGTGGTAGCGATTACCCACGACAGATACTTTCTTGATAATGTAGCAGGCTGGATACTGGAGCTTGACCGTGGCCAAGGCATTCCTTGGGAAGGCAACTATTCGTCTTGGTTAGAACAAAAAGATGCACGTCTTGAAAAAGAAGAAAAAACCGAGAGTGCTAGACAAAAATCTATTAAAACCGAACTAGAGTGGGTCCGCTCAAACGCCAAAGGCCGTCAGTCTAAAAGCAAAGCGCGTATGGCTAGGTTTGAGGAACTCAATACAGGTGATTACCAAAAGCGTAATGAGACTAATGAGTTGTTTATCCCACCTGGCGAACGTTTAGGCGACAAAGTCATTGAAATAACAGGCCTCAAAAAGTCCTATGGTGACCGGTTATTGATTGATGATCTAACATTCAAAATTCCTAAAGGTGCCATTGTTGGAATAGTAGGTCCTAACGGTGCGGGTAAATCAACCTTATTCAAAATGCTCAGCGGCGACGAGCAACCCGATGCCGGTAAAATTGATGTAGGTGAATCGGTACAGTTAGCCAGTGTCGATCAGTTTCGCGATCATATGAACGATGACAATACGGTATATAAAGAAATCTCTGATGATTCAGACACTATCCGCATTGGAAACTTTGAACTAAATAGCCGCGCCTACTGCGGACGATTTAATTTTAAAGGTTCAGATCAGCAAAAATTTATGAAAAACTTATCAGGTGGTGAGCGTAACCGTGTGCATTTAGCCAAGTTATTGAAAGCTGGCGGCAACGTATTACTTCTAGATGAGCCTACCAATGACTTGGATGTTGAAACATTACGCGCCCTAGAAAATGCCATTTTGGAATTCCCAGGCTGCGCTCTGGTTATTTCTCACGATAGGTGGTTCTTAGATAGAATAGCCACACACATAATGGATTATCGTGACGAAGGAAAAATTAACTTCTACGAAGGCAACTATACCGAATATGCAGCATGGTTAAAGGCCACTTATGGAACTGATGTGGTTGAACCACATAGATTAAAGTATAAAAAAATCAGTAAATAGTCATTGCTGAATAACAGTTGGTAAATAACAGCTAGTAGATAGCAGTTGGTAAATAGTTGCAAGGTAACGTGAAAATTACCTTGCAACAAATATAAATAAGACACCACTTTCCTCGACGTCGCTTTCCTCAGAGCTTTTTTATTATCAAACAACACTTGGGAAGCCTCAAGTAATATAAGTGACTGAATGGCTGAAAGACTAAATAACTAAATAACTTTGGATTTCATTACAAAAAATCGTAAGCTCAGCAGAGTTTAATCACGCTCCCACACCTAGTCCACTGCACATCACTAATGTTGAATCGAACTTACTGATGAATGTGCTGACAAACTTGCAGTACTTTCCTATTAGAACGATTGATTCTATCAATTATCCAAGCGGCACCACCTTGTCTACACTGCTATCATTGAATTAGCCTAACGAGAATGTCCGCCATGAAGTCCCTAGTATCTGCCACAACAATTAACCCTAGTAAGTCAACGCACCCTAAATTAGCGCTGATAGCAGAAGGGGGTGGGCAACGAGGGATATTTACCGCTGGCGTACTTGACGCTTGGCTTGATGTTGGTTACGACCCTTTTGATATGTTCATCGGCACGTCGTCGGGTTCACAAAACCTCACCAGTTTTCTGTCTCGTCAAAAAGGATATGCCAAACGCTTAATTCGCGGTTTATCCCGTCACAAACGGTTTTTTCAATTAGGACGTGGCCTAATGGGTAAAAATATAGTTGACTTGGATTGGTATTTTAACAAGACCATAGAAGCCAAGCGTACCATAGATTTTGAAACGGCTAGACGAACACTTGGTGAGCGTCAATTACTGATCACTGCCACTAATTCCCGTGATCGTAAGCCATACTTCTTGAGTCCAACCGGTAGCAACAATCAATGGCGCGAGTTACTGAAAGCTTCCAGTGCCTTACCGTTTTTGTATAGGCAAGGAGTTAAGTTAACACCTTGGCTAAACACTGTAGCAGCCAATCAAACAAATACATCTAATGTTCAATGCAAAGTGCCACCACAAGCAGACTTTTATTTAGATGGTGGTCTTGCCGCACCCTTACCTGTTCGCGAAGCTTACAATCGAGGGGCCCGTAAAATTGTGATCATTCGTACTGTAAATGCTGATTTTCAAGCACAATCAGCTTGGGTACATAAACTCAGCACATTAGTTTGTGGTTCAGGTTATTGTCCCAGAACCATTGATTATTTAGTACAGCATGAACAAGTCTATCAGCAAGAGTTGGCATTTATCGCTAATCCACCAGCGGACCTGGAAATAGTGCAAATATTTGCAGATGAAAAATTACAAAGTAAATTATTAGGCAGCGCCGACATGGATTTGCGCCACGACCATCGAATGGGGTTTACAGCTGGTAAAGCATTTTTAGAGCAGCAAAATGTTTTGAGCCAAAACACGCAACAAGAGCAACCGGCTAAAGAAAATACGCTCTTCAGGATGTCTTAAGTATACAATGAACTAGTTCATTGTATCGCCTCAAGGGCTTCAGACAATCTCGACACCCCAATAATTTCAATCCCAGCGACGGGCTGTTTTGGCACATTAGCTTTAGGCACTATGGCCCGTTTAAACCCGTGTTTAACCGCTTCGCTGATCCTTTCTGAACCGTTGGGTACAGGCCTAATTTCACCTGCTAATCCCACTTCACCAAACGTAATTAATTGTTTGTCTAATACCTTATTTTGAAAACTTGACACTATTGACAGCAACAACGCTAAATCGGCACTGGTCTCATTCACTTTTACTCCACCAACCACATTCGCAAATACATCTTGATCGTTCATTTGTACATTTCCGTGTCTGTGCAGCACGGCTAACAACATTGCCAATCGGTTTTGGTCTAGTCCTACTGCTACCCGTCTTGGATTGGCCATCTGTGAGTAATCAACCAGCGCTTGAATTTCTACTAATAGTGGCCGCGAACCCTCCCACACCACCATAACAATGCTGCCGGGTGATTGCTGATGATCACGACTGAGAAAAATAGCAGAAGGGTTACTCACTTCCTTTAGGCCTTTTTCGGTCATGGCAAAAACACCTAACTCATTCACAGCACCAAACCGGTTTTTTTGGCTTCTTAAAGTACGATATCTGCTGTCGCTTTCACCTTCAAGCATCATTGAACAATCGATACAATGTTCTAATACTTTGGGGCCAGCCAAACTGCCATCTTTGGTCACATGACCAACTAAAAACATGGCGATATGATGTTGTTTGGCAAAACGCGTCAAGTAAGCTGCACTTTCGCGCACTTGCGACACACTGCCAGGGGCCGATTGTACGTCAGGCACCTGCATCACTTGGATTGAATCAATCACCATCAGTTCTGGCTTATGTTGCAAGGCAAGGTCACAAATAACTTCAATATTAGTTTCAGCCAACAATTTTAGTTTATCTCTGGGTAAGCCAAGTCGTTGTGCACGCATAGCAACTTGCTGCAAAGATTCCTCGCCTGTCACATACAATGCATTTCTAGTGTTGGCCATTTGACACATGACCTGCAGCAACATCGTGCTTTTACCTGCTCCAGGAGAGCCACCAATCAAAATGGCAGAGCCTGGTACTATACCGCCACCCAAAACCCGATCGAGCTCTTTATAACCCGATGCGAATCTGGGCAGGGCCTGCAGATCAATACTAGCTAAGGACTCAACTTTAGCCTTGGTCTGACCTGAATAGCCACCTATATTTGAGCTACTTGATCCAGTTGCAGAAGAGACCATAAATTCTGTGATGGTGTTCCAAGCACTACAATCGTTACATTGTCCTTGCCAACGAGGATATTCAGCTCCGCAGTCAGAGCATACATAAGCGGTTTTGCGTTTAGCCATATTAGTCATTGTCTTTTATTGTTTTGAGTTTTAAGTGAATACTCATAATGAGATTGCCACCCTATTTCTAGGTAAGCGCTGTTATAAAGCCGGCGAACCTACAGTTACGTTAAGCTTTTCGCAACTTCGATGAGTGACTTCAAAATTTTAATTATCGGCATTATATTGTGTAGTCAGTGTGCTTAGAAATACATCTGAACATCACTAAATATCGGTACTTTTTTATCCGATGTATCAGGCTTGACCTGCTTTTAAAACCCATAATAAAGAGTCTAAATCACCACGGCGAATAGCCACGTCCGCTTGTTGACGTACAATGGGTTTTGCATGACACGCTACGCCCAAGGCAGCAGTATCCATCATGGCTAAATCATTAGCACCATCACCCATAGCAACAGTTTGGCTTAACGGAACGGACCACTGTTCGGCCAAACTTTTCAAGGTTTGCGCTTTGACACTCGCATCAACAATCGTACCTTGTACTTTGCCTGTTAATTTTTTGTGCTGTATTGCTAAATTATTTGCCACAGCGGCATCAAGATTGAGCCTGTCTTGTAAATAATCCGCAAAATAACTGAATCCGCCTGAAGCAATAGCGACTTTCCAACCATAAGACTTTAATATCATAACCAGATTCACTACACCGGGCATAAGAGGTAAAGCATCGCGTACTTGTTGCAAAATCGATTCATCAGCGTCTATTAAACAGGCAACACGAGTGCGCAAACTTTGTGCAAAATCCAGTTGACCTTGCATAGCTTGTGCGGTGACCGCAGACACTTGTTCGCCAACACCAGCAAGAATGGCTATCTCATCAATACATTCAACCGCAATAACGGTACTGTCCATGTCCATCAGTAACAAACCTGGTTTAGTCAAAGAAGGTGTTTTGTCCACTAAACATAATTCAACACAAAACCGCTTAGCCACATATTCTAACTGTATATTCAAATTGTCTTGAGTCTTAAGCACCACATGAGCGCAAATGGCAAAGCCGCTGACACCATCCACTTTAATCACCCTGTAAAATTTAACATCTAAGTAGTCTGCTAATGCCTGATTCGTTTGGTTCAACTGCTGTAAATGTATGCCTTGAGTAAAAATAACTAACTTACTTATGTTCAGTTCGGCAGAAAAAGAAATGGATTCAGAAGAAGGTGAGGAAGATTCAGAAGAAGAAGGTGGTAAAGGTGGTGAAGGTGGTGAAGGTGGAGAAAAAGGCTGTGTAGCAACTGATGTTTTGATACGACACAAAGTGTCACCGGTTAAAGTGAAATCACCTAGGTCTTGTTGGCGAACCAAGTCACTTAGATACAAATGGGACAACAAATTTTTAGTCGTGATTTTTAATTCAAACACTATTGGGCGACCCTGTTAATCATAATAGGCGCATGGTATCCAATGACATAACAGAATGCTATTGAGCTGTGATACTTGTTTAAATTAACTTAAGACAGGTTTATCTGTTGAATAAGCAATAAGATTCAGCAACCATAAGAACAGTCTATCTTTTGCAGCCACAACGCACGATCCGTTTATGACCATTAATATTCAGCCTATTGGCAACATAAGTACTCCCTACAAAGAAAAGTTTGGGATCCCTCGTCAACCTGGTTTAGTCAAAAGTGCACAGGGAAAAATCATATTTTTTGAGGCTTTTAATGATCCTAACTATTTACGTGGCATAGAGCAATTTAGTCATCTATGGTTGCTATTTCATTTTCATCAAACAGCAGACAAAGGCCATTCACCCTTAGTGCGTCCCCCTCGTTTAGGAGGTAATCAGAAGCTTGGTACATTTGCCACACGTAGTACTTTTAGACCCAATAGTATTGGCATGTCGGTGGTTGAGTTTGAGGCAGTGAGTTATCAAAATAAACAGCTTTGTCTCACTGTCAAAGGTATAGATCTATTAGATGGCACACCTATTTTAGATATAAAACCTTATATCCCCTACGCGGATAGTATTTCACAAGCATCTGGAGGCATAGCGCAACATGGCCCAGAATTGATGGCGGTCACTTTTACTGAACAAGCCAATAAGCAGTTAGAAAACCTTGCACCACGTTATCCAACATTGGGCCCGCTTATTCAAGAAGTACTCAGTCAAGACCCTCGCCCTGCCTACCATAAAGATTCTCACATAGATAAAACCTACGGCATAACTTTGTATGATCTCAATATACAGTGGCAAGTAATTAACCAGCAAAATATAGTATTGGCGATTACCTAGTGGAGTTTAGTGGGGAATATTTGAATAGTTAATCTATATCAACATATCACGTGACCATTAGATGAGCATGCACCAACCGACATCCAAAATAATTCAGCGATACTGACAATAATGACTTTAGCCAAGATAAGCCTGCTGTTAGAATAATCGCCGTTTTTTACTTCAACCCCAGAGATCTTACTGCTTATGCGCACTAGCCAATATTTGCTATCCACACAAAAAGAAACCCCAGCTGACGCAGAAGTCATTAGTCATCAATTAATGCTACGTGCAGGTATGGTCAGAAAATTAGCCGCTGGTCTGTATACTTGGCTACCATCAGGTTTACGTGTGCTCAATAAAGTAGCTAATATAGTGCGCGATGAGATGAACAAAGCGGGCTCAATAGAAATGTTAATGCCTGTAGTGCAACCTGCAGATTTATGGCAAGAGTCAGGCCGGTGGGAAGAATACGGACCTGAATTACTACGAATAAAAGACCGGCAGTCACGTGACTTTGTTCTAGGCCCAACTCATGAAGAAGTCATCACCTCGTTAGTCAAAAACGAAGTTAACAGCTACAAACAACTACCACTTAATTTGTATCAAGTGCAAACTAAATTTAGAGACGAAGTCCGTCCTAGATTTGGCATTATGCGCAGTCGGGAATTTATTATGAAAGACGCTTACTCATTTCATATTGACCAAAGCTGCTTAGAAACAACATACCAAAACATGTATCAAGCCTACTGTAATATTTTTGAGCGAGTTGGCTTAGATTACCGTCCCGTGATCGCTGACAATGGCTCTATTGGTGGTAATGCTTCCCATGAATTTCATGTTTTAGCAGAATCAGGCGAAGATGATATAGCGTTTAGTAATGGCTCTGACTACGCTGCTAATATTGAAATGGCAAGTGCTTTAGCACCCACTGGTGAATGTCCTACAGGCACTCAAAACTTAGAAAAAGTAGCCACACCACAACAAAAAACTATTGAAGCTGTTTCAGCATTTTTAAACGTGCCTGCCGAGCAATCGGTCAAAACACTTATTGTATTGGCTGAGCCAGACAAAAAAGGTAACCATGGACTGGTTGCATTGGTATTACGCGGTGACCATCAACTAAACGAAGTCAAAGCAGAAAAACTAGCAGCTGTATTTGCTCCACTTACTATGGCAAGTGAACAACAAATACAAGACACGCTGCATTGCACCATCGGCTCACTTGGACCGGTTGGCATAACAATTCCGGTAATTGTTGATGCTAGTGCTGCACATCTGGCAGACTTTGTTTGTGGGGCCAACGAAGAGGGTTTTCACTACACGGGTACAAACTGGTCAAGAGACGCAGCTGAGATTGAAATCGCAGATATTCGTAATGTGATAGCTGGTGATGCATCACCAGACGGCAAAGGTACGTTAGAGATTAAGCGTGGCATCGAAGTAGGTCATATATTTCAACTCGGTGATAAATATTCACAGGCCATGAACTGCGGTGTGTTGGACGAAAACGGTAAACACAAAATACTCAATATGGGCTGCTATGGTATTGGTGTATCGCGCATAGTTGCTGCAGCAATTGAACAAAACCATGATAAGTATGGGATCATTTGGCCCGATGCCATCGCGCCTTTTAAAGTTGCTATTGTTCCGATGAATATGCATAAGTCACCCCGTGTTAAAGAGATAGCTGAGTCTTTGTATACACAATTAAATGCAGCCGGTGTTGAGGTGCTATTTGATGACAGAAAGGAACGTCCAGGTGTTATGTTCAACGATATGGAGCTTATCGGTGTACCTCACACCATAGTGATAGGTGAACGCAACCTTGATGAAAATAAAGTTGAGCTTAAAAATCGTCGTAGTGGTGAAAAACAACTGATTGCAATTGAGCAATTAGCAGAATTTATTAGTCACTTATAAGTGACTAAATTTATACCCATGCTAGCTTAGGATCTTATGTCTGGTACTTAGACTAGCGACTTTAATAGTCATTTCATCTCATTGAGCATGTTGTTCTATTCATGTAAAATGCAGTACGGTTTGTTGTACTTATCGATATATATTTTAATTTTATTAACAGGAAAAACACCCTATGTCCAAAGCTAGTGCACGTCATATTTTAGTTGCAACTGAAGAGAAATGTTTAGAGCTAAAACAAGAAATTATAAATGGTGCAAATTTTGAGGATATTGCTAAACAGTCCACATGCCCTTCTGGCGCTCAAGGTGGAAGTTTGGGTAACTTTAGTCAAGGACAGATGGTTCCTGAATTTGATCAAGTTGTTTTCAACGAAGCATTAAATGTTGTTCATGGCCCGATAAAAACGCAATTTGGGTACCATTTATTGGAGATCACCGAGCGTTCAGAGTAATATTTAAGTACTCAGCGCTTAAAAATCAGAGTTAAATTAACTCTGATTTCACTTTGATTTTATCACTCCAACCGTTCCATGAGAACAATATTGACTTTTTTGGAAAGCATTTGATTATCCACCTTTTGTCTTGTTCACCTTATTTATCTTATTTACCTTACTCATGTTACTTATCTTATTCGGCTTTACTGGGTAGTTAATGCAACGCTTTGAACATTGTAATGCTGATACCTGTGCTGAGGAGTTGCTTGCTTTAGGGCAGGTCAATATGAAAATGTGGTACTTATTTCAGCAGTTAGCAGCGCACAGCCAGCTATGCCTTGGCACACAGGCTGAAATGATTAAGCTGTATGTGAATGAGGAGTTAGTGGCTTACAGTTTATTGGAAAATTACCAAGCCCGTACAGATAAAACTAGGCTGTACAAAGGACACCTGTATCAAGACTTAGGTGTGATACATTTTGTGACTATGCCCAAACATCGTCACAAAGGTTATGCAAGCTTAGTGGCTGCTGTGATGTATGAAAATGTTATTCAATCTCTATTAGCGCTTCATACTAATACTAATAACAGTGTTTATATTACAGCGACTAAAAAGGCGGTAACATTAATGCAAAACACTGGGATCGATGCGGCAAACTTGGTCACGCAATTCTATTCAGATACCAGCTTTAAAGAAAAAGTAGCTGAGTATATAAATCCAAGCCAGACTTTATAGCCCTTACCTAAAGAAGGACCAGCGCCCCGCTATACTCTGCTTATTCTACCTTACTTAGACTGCTTTATTTAAACTGCTTTACTCAAGCCCACCTATTCAGGCTGCCTTACGCCTTGCAATCAATAGGGCCAGCACAATTAACAGCGAACCGATGATAAGCCGAATCAGCTCTTCTGAAGTTGCTCCATTGGCTTCACCAAAAACAAACAAGGAAGCGAACATCGCCAGTGGTACAACAGCGTTATTAGATGCTGCAAGTACACCCACGCTTACCTGAGATGCACCTTTGTTCCAGAAAAAGAATCCAAGACCCGATGCGACCACTCCAAGATAAACTAAGACAAACCATTGAGTAGATGTGGCGCTAATAGGAATGGGTGGCTGCTGGGAAATCAGTAACGTCACAATGCTGGTAAAAACAGCAGCTCCTAGATATAGAAAACCAAACACCGCACCATCGCTAACGTGTGGCCGAGCTCGCTTCCAATCACGATAATAAACTTGTCCAAAAGCAAAAGCTATATTAGATATTTGCATAAGGCCAAACCCCAGCCAAATTTCACTTGAATCAATAGCTGCTATTTTTATAACTGCAGCACCCATTACAGAAAGTATTGTGGCCAGCAAATACCAAGGGGTAAAACAGCGCTGGCGAAGGTCGTTGATAATAACGATATAAAGTGGTGTGAGCACGCTAAATAACGCCACCAGATGTGATGGTAAAAAGCGAAAGGCAGAAAGATAGCAAGTGTACATAACGCCAAACTGAACGGCACCAATAAGTATAAGTTGCCACTTTTCCTGCCAGTTAGTGTGACCTAGTTTTAAAAATGGAAGAAAAACTAATAGTGCAAATAATAAGCGAGTGTCAGCTATTTGAAGTGGGTCGATACCTTTGAGTGTGGTACCGATAAGACCAAAGGAAAAGGCCCATATAAGCGTAGTGATCACTAAATAGACCATTAAAAAATCCTTAATAATTAGTTTTAGTTGAAGTGTATTGTTGAAGTGTTATGCAATCACTCGAACTATGCATAAGTGACACTGGCTAAACAATATGGTGGACAACTTGATTTAAAGAAAATTTCGATATTAATTTTTACCAGCTATAAGTAACAGTGACCGTGAACTGCTTTCCTCGGCCGGGTGTACCAGGGAGTTCTTCAAAAGATTCGTCCCAAAGATTATCTGCTGCAACAATAATATCCAAGCCTTGAAGATCCGTAGGAGACACCTTTAAGGTGAGATGTGTGAATAAAGCATGGTTACCCCCATTGCGTAAAATATTATCTTGTTGTTCACGCCACTCATTGTCGATACGGATTTCAATAATATCAGTAAGGTACCAGATAGCGCCTAGCGTTAGGCGATGGCCTGGATAATTTAACGCATAAAAACTGGCATCAATATCTACGGTGCCATAGTCTTCAGATTTGTCGAGGTAAGTATAACTAGTGATAATCTCTGCAGTGGCTAAACGAGCGGTTACGAGGAGTTCTAAACCCAAGGTTTCAATGTCTACTGGATTTGCAGAGCGAGCCGAGGTGGAATTTAAGCTATAAGTCCAGTCAGTTAAACCGTCATCTTTACGATAGAAAATAGCAGAATCAAAACTCCACGTTAATCCATCTAATGCTAAGCCCAATTCCAAATTCTTAGTGGTCTCTCGTTTAAGGCTATCATTACTTCTGAACAATCCACTGCTGTTACTGCCACCTATAGCCGTGTAACCTGCCACCTGACTTGCTTCTGCATAAGAGAGATACACCGTTTGGGAGACGTTGTCATTATTGAACCGGTTCCAAGTTATGTCACCAAGTAACGAAAGGTTAGAGTCATCTCGATCCGTATCGTCAAAAGCAGCTCCGATACGAAAGATTAACTGTTGCTCATCTTGTAAACTCACTTGGTATTCAGGTAATACACTTGCCTTGTAATAACGACGAGACGTGAAATTGTTTTCAAGGGTGGTAGATTCGATAGAGTCTTCAATAAACTGTGCTGAATAATTCAGCGCAAACGCTGCTGTTTGCTCGTGGCGACCGGAAAGCGCCAGCGATTTGACTTCAGTTTCGTGAAAAGCTTGAAATATCTCTGGGTTTTCACGAGAAAAAACATAGTGATCATCGTGACGGCGGGTGTAAGCGGAAATTTCGAATGTGCTATCGGCTGCATAATTTTGCTTATGATTTAGCATTAATAGTTGCGTTTTAAGGTCTTCAGTTTCATTGACATTAAATGGCGTATACATATTTGGCCAGCCAAAGAACTTATCTTGAGAGCCAAAGAATAAATCAGT
>Ga0222645_100137_pt1 | contig 43683 bp, 45 predicted proteins | sample AntAcemetagen292_FD_179881 | JGI IMG/M metagenome (GOLD analysis project Ga0222645, IMG submission 179881) | Saline water microbial communities from Ace Lake, Antarctica - #292 | ecosystem: Environmental > Aquatic > Non-marine Saline and Alkaline > Saline | place: Antarctica: Ace Lake | collected...
AAAATACAGCGACATGCGGACTAAATATGTCCCAATCATGGCGCGGGATGGAGCAGCCCGGTAGCTCGTCAGGCTCATAACCTGAAGGTCGTAGGTTCAAATCCTACTCCCGCAACCAAATCAAACATAAACACAGTTGCTAGCCACCTCAGGGTGGTTGTTCGCGTTTCCTTTTTCCGTGGTGCTACGCTGGGGCTACGCGATCTTGTGTGCTGTTAAAGTGGTCTCCCGGTGTTCAAGGCCGCATCACAAGGTAAGTTACTCCACGGGGCAGGGGCGGCGATTGTGACTCAGACCTATCGTTTCTGGCACCGATCCTGAGAACGTAATTTAAGTAGTCGTCTGGCCTAGATATTTGGTCCCGGAATTTGGTGGCTCGGATTTAGGATGAAGCGATCTGGCTCTGAAGCCCAGATTTTACAGATGTATTAGTAGGGCGTTAGACCGTTGAGTGTCTTGAGCCTGCGAACGAAGTTGTATGCGTCCATGAAGTCTCGGGGTGCAGGTCAACATCCATCGCATTAAACGGCGGCATAAATGCGTCGGGTGCAAAGCAGTTGAAAGGGGGTCATCTTCTCACTGGGGCTGCGATCCCTCCAAGCCTCACCCAATGGCCCTTCTCGATGAACCGAGGGGCATGCTGTACTCGTTTTGACGGCTTTGATCTCTTTCGTTTTGAAAATCAGCAGACAGAAAATCAGAGCCTACGCCAGTGCGCTGTTTCCAGGGCATAATTCATTTGCACCAAACCGTCACGTTTAACTCTTGGCAAAACAGGTCCCTGCGCTAGTTCAGGGTTTAATTAGCAGCTTCGTTTTCATGCAACCATACGCAGACAAGGACCACCAGATCATGCCCTCAAAACTCATCCTAGCCTCTTTCGGGCTGACAGCCGCTCTATCATCTGCGGCTCAGGCAGACATTGTTGTATCGTCTAAAATTGATACAGAGGGCGGTCTGCTGGGAAACGTAATCGCTCTCGCGCTCGAGGATGCAGGCCTGCCGGTCGAGCGCCGCTTGCAACTGGGCGGGACGCAAGTGGTCAGAGAGGCTCTGCTGGCCGACCAGATCGACCTGTACCCGGAATATACAGGCAACGCGGCGTATTTCTTTAACGAGGCCGACAGTGAGATCTGGAAGGATGCAGCGGCTGGCTATACCCGCGCAGCAGAGCTTGATCTGGATGCGAACAACCTTGTTTGGCTGCAATCTGCTCCAGCCAACAACACCTGGGCGATCGCAGTGACCGGCCCGGTTGCGGCGGACAACAGCCTTGTCACCATGTCCGATTTCGGCGCGTGGGTCGCCGGGGGCGGCGAAATCATGCTGGCCGCCTCGACAGAGTTCGTGTCGTCCCCTGCCGTGCTGCCTGCGATGCAAGAGACATATGGCTTTACGCTTTCGCCCGATCAGACGGTTGTTTTGTCGGGCGGCGATACGGCGGCCACGATTCAGGCCGCGGCGCGCGGCACATCGGGCGTGAACGCGGCGATGGCCTATGGCACCGACGGCGGCGTCGGCGCGACGGGTCTGGTCGTGATGGCCGACGACAAGGGCGTGCAGCCGGTTTATGAACCTGCCCCCGTCATCCGGGGCGAGGTGTTGGCCGAATATCCCACGATCCCAGACGTTCTGAACCCGATCTTTGCCGGATTGGACATGGCGACGCTGCAAAAGCTGAATGGCCGTATTCAAGTCGGCGGAGAGCCGGCAGAGGTAGTTGCGCGTGATTACCTGACCCAAATCGGGGTCCTGAAGTAATTCCCGCACAGCGATCATACTCATCAACAGGCCCGGTGTTTTCAGCGCCGGGCCTGTTGTTTTTTGTCCTTGGACTTGCGGCTCTGACCGCGCCCTACATGACCTTGGCCGCAAACCGCATCGTTGCGGGCGATGGCTTTCGGGTGTGGCAGCTTGCGGCACCCGGTAATTCCGTGCTTGCTTTGCTGCTGCTGGTGGCCGGGTTGGTGATGGGCGTGCTGGGCGCATGGCCATACCTGCGCGTGGCTGGTGCCGCTTCGGGGCTGGCGGCGCTGGTCTGGTTGCTGACGCTTGGCGGTACGTCGCTGCTGGACGGGGCAGGGGAGTATGCGCGGATCTCGCCTGCTGCCGGATTTTGGTGCCTTCTTGTCGTGCTGGGGCTGTTGCTGGCGGATGGGTTGGCCAGCTTGTCGCCCGGGCCATGGGCTCGGCTTGGAATTTTGGCGGTGGTGCTTAGTGTAATGGCAATGCTCTTGATGTCGGGTCTGCTCTCTGGCCTGTCGATCATGCAGGAATTTTCCAGCCGCAAGCCTGCGTTCTATGATGCTCTGTCGCGGCATCTGTGGCTGTCGCTCGGCTCGCTGCTGGTGGCGGTAGTCATCGGCCTGCCGCTGGGTATCGCATGTTATCGCAGCCCCCGCCTGCGCGACGCCCTGTTGCCGGTTCTTAGCTTTTTGCAGACGATCCCGTCGCTGGCGATGTTTGGCATTATGATCCCGCTGCTGGGCTGGGTGGGTGATACCGTGCCCGGCGCGCAGTCCATCGGCATCGCCGGGATCGGCTTTGCGCCAGCCTTTATCGCGCTAGTACTGTATTCATTATTGCCCGTTGTCGCCAATACGGTCGCCGGTTTGAATAGCACGCCACCCGCCGCACAAGAGGCGGCGCGCGGCATGGGCATGAAGTTCCTGGAACGGCTGTTCAAAGTTGAGCTGCCGCTGGGCCTGCCGATTATTTTTGCCGGTCTGCGGATCGTGTTGGTTCAGAACATTGGCCTTGCAGTGATCGCCGGGCTGATCGGTGGCGGTGGCTTTGGCACCTTTGTGTTTCAGGGCCTGAACCAGACCGCGACCGATTTGATCTTGCTGGGCGCTTTGCCGACTGTCGTCCTTGCCCTTGTTGCGGGTGTTCTGATGGACATCCTTGTCGCCCTGACAAAGCCCAACGTCCGTCATGTTTCAGAAAGTGCGCCATGATCGAAATTGACCAGATATCCAAGGTCTATGACAGCAAGGCGGCAGTCGATGCGGTTTCGATGACGGTGCAGACCGGCACGATCACGGTGATCGTCGGCACCTCCGGCTCTGGCAAGACGACGCTGTTGCGCATGATTAACCGGCTAGAAGAGCCCACTTCTGGCGAGGTGCGGATCAACGGCGTGGTGACGACCACGATGCCGGGTCATATCCTGCGCCGCCGCATCGGCTATGCCATTCAGGGGCATGGGCTGTTCCCGCATCATTCCGTTGGGCGCAATATCGCGGCGGTGCCGCAGCTTCTTGGCTGGTCCAAGGACAAGACCCGCGCCCGCGTGGACGAGCTGCTCACGCTTTTTTCGATGGACCCTGACCAGTTCCGGGACCGCTATCCGGCAGAGCTGTCAGGCGGGCAGCAACAGCGTGTGGGCGTAGCCCGCGCCCTGGCGTCGCGGCCCGATCTGCTGTTGATGGATGAACCCTTTGGTGCGCTTGACCCCATTATCCGGGCCCGTGCGCAGGCTGATTTGCGGCGCATCCAGCGCGCGCTTGGATCGACGATCATGCTTGTGACCCACGACATGGAGGAAGCGATCCATCTGGGTGACCGGGTTGCCGTCATGGACGGCGGACGGTTGGTGCAGCACGGCACGCCCGCCGAAATCATTCAGCACCCGGCGACACCCTTCGTTGCCGATATGGTTGGCGGTGTTGATCGTCCTTTGCGGCTGCTGTCGCTGATACCGGTGTCTGATCTCATCGAGGACGGACCAGCCACCGGTGCGCCCGTCGCGGCGCAGGCAAGCCTCCGCGATGCGCTGTCCGAGTGCCTGTGGACCGGACGCGATGCCCTGCCTGTCGCGCGCGATGGTGACGTCATCGGTCGGGTCACCTTGCCAGCGATCCGCGCACGGGCGCAGGGCGCAACATGAAGGTTGGCACGTTCGCACGCGCGGTGCTTGCCACGCTGCTTGTGGCTCTTGTTGTGCGCCCCGGTTGGTTCGCATGGGCCTTTGCGCCGTTCGCCCCCACAAGCGGGCCGGTGATCTATGAACGGGCCTCGCTGCTGTCGCTCTCGCTCAATCATCTGGGGCTGGTCGTGCTGGCCTCTGTCGCTGCGACGCTGGTGGCGGTGACGCTGGCGATCCTTGTGACGCGGCCCGCCGGGGCGGCGTTTCTACCGCTGTCGCGCACGATCACCAGCATCGGTCAGAGCTTTCCACCCGTCGCGGTCCTTGCCTTGGCCGTGCCCGCCCTTGGCTTCGGCTCTGGGCCGACGCTGGTGGCGCTGTTTCTGTATGGTTTGCTGCCGATCTTTGAAAACGCGATCACCGGGCTGACAACATTGCCCACCGCCACGATGGAGGCCGCGCGCGGCATCGGCCTGAACCGCTGGCAGAAGCTAAGCCAGGTTGAGCTGCCCCTCGCCTTGCCCGTGATCCTGACAGGCATCCGCCTGTCGGTGGTGATCGCCCTTGGCACAGCGACCATCGGGTCCACCGTCGCGGCCAAGACGCTGGGTGAAGTCATCATCGCGGGACTTTTGACCAACAATACGGCCTATGTCCTGCAGGGCGGCCTGATCGTTGGCCTGTTAGCTGTTCTGATCTATGACGCCATGATCCGGCTGGAAACATATCTAACGCTACGAATGTACGGTGGGGCCGCTGCGCGCTAGACCTCTGCGGTATTCGAAATCTGGAACATAGAATCCGTTTTTTCATCAGTTGATGTGACGGTCAAAGTGCCGTCGTGGCCCTTTGCGATTTCGGGCGCGATGAATAGTCCCAGTCCCAACCCCTCGCGGCTGGGGCGGTCGCCGCCGCGTTCGATCGGCATGAAAAGGTTCGGCAACATCTCTTCAGGGATCTTGGCCCCGCCTGATCGTCGGCCTTCCCCGGACTGAAGAAAGAGGGACCCATGACTAATTATATCGCCACAAAAATGAACAAGACCGCCGACCACCCTGTCCGCCGCACATTTCGCGCGCTCAATGCCTTGGCGGGGCGCTTACCTTGGTCAGTTCCCGCACTGGTGGCCCGCTTGATCCCGGCTTGGGTCTTCTGGGCCTCTGCCCAGACCAAAGTTGACGGCTTCGCCATTGCAGGCGGCTCCTGATGGTTGTTTGAAAACGAATACGCACTGCCAACCATCCCTTCGGCCGTTGCCGCCGTGCTGGCGACGCTGGCAGAGCATATCTTGTCCGTGACACTGGCGCTGGTCATTGCGACCCGCGTTGCAGCGGCGGCGCTGCTGGGGATGACATTGGTTATTCAGGTGTTTGTATATCTTACGGCCTGGGTCACGCATGGGCTGTGGGCCGCTTGTTTCTTGGTGCTGATTACCAAGGGGCCAGGGGCGCTCTATCTTGATCAGCCTTTGGGCCTTGACGACTAAAGCGCAGGCCTGTGCGTTCGCCGACCAGCAGACACGAAAAAGCCGGGGCGCATATTCTGCGCCCCGGCCCATGTCACACCTAGATTATTTCCAGGACGCGATGAGTTCGTCGTAACCGACGGTCATCGGCTCTTCGTCCTCATTTTCCAGCTTGGGCTTGGGTGCGCCCGGCTGTTCGTCCAGCCAGTAGGACGCGTCCTGCGGCTCGTTCATCACCGGACCCAGGTCACCCTGAATGCCAGAACGTTCGATCCGCTCCATCACGCTTTCCATGTCAGCACACAGCTGATCCAGCGCTTCTTGGGATGTCTTCGCACCGGACATTGCGTCGCCGATGTTCTGCCACCACAGCTGCGCCAGCTTTGGATAGTCAGGCACGTTGGTGCCGGTTGGCGACCACTGTGTCCGCGCAGGAGAGCGGTAGAATTCCACCAGACCGCCGAGCTTGTCAGCACGTTCGGTAAAGTGATCAGAGTTGACGGTGGACTCGCGGATGAAGGTCAGGCCCACATCGGATTTCTTCACGTCGACAGTCAGCGAGGTGACGAACTGCGCGTAAAGCCATGCGGCCTTTGCGCGGTCTTCCGGTGTGGATTTCATTAGCGTCCAGGAACCCACGTCCTGATAGCCAACCTTCATGCCCTCTTCCCAGTATGCGCCGTGCGGGCTCGGGGCCATGCGCCACTTAGGCGTGCCGTCTTCGTTCATCACGGGCAGATCGGGTGTCACGGTTGCCGCGGTGAATGCGGTGTACCAGAACATCTGCTGCGCAATGTTGCCTTGACCGGGAACCGGGCCGGCCTCCGAGAAGGTCATGCCCATGGCCGAGGGGGGTGAGTACTTCTGCAGCCAGTCAATGGCCTTGTCCACGGCATAGACAGCAGCCGGAGAGTTGGTTGCACCGCCGCGGGTGACGCAAGCGCCGGTGGGCTGAGAGTTTTCGTTGACGCGGATACCCCATTCGTCGACTGGCAGGCCGTTGGGCTCACCCTTGTCTCCCATTCCTGCCATGGACATCCAAGCGTCAGTATAACGCCAGCCAAGGCTGGGGTCTTTCTTACCGTAGTCCATGTTGCCAAAGACGTCACCATCGACACCCATGCGCGACAGATCGCGACCAGTGAAGAATTCTGCGATATCTTCATATGCGGACCAGTTGACCGGAACGCCCAGATCGTAGCCATACTTTTCTTTAAAGTCGGCTTTGTTCTGCTCGTCGTTGAACCAATCATACCGGAACCAATACAAGTTCGCGAACTGCTGGGTTGGCAGCTGATACAGCTTGCCATCCGGCGCAGTCGTGAACTCTGTTCCGATAAAATCATCGACGTTGAGCGTGGGGGACGTGACGTCTGCGCCTTCGTTGGCCATCCAGTCGGTCAGGTTGCGGACCTGCTGATAGCGCCAGTGAGTGCCGATCAAATCGGAGTCGTTGACGTAGGCGTCATAGATGTTCTCGCCGGATTGCATTTGAGTCTGCAGCTTTTCGACGACATCGCCTTCACCGATCAGGTCATGGGTGATCTTGATGCCGGTGATCGCGGTGAACGCGGGTGCCAGCACCTGGGATTCGTATTCATGCGTCGTGATCGTTTCGGATACGACGTTGATTTCCATGCCCTGGAACGGCTGGGCCGCATCGATGAACCACTGCATCTCGGCTTCCTGATCCGCGCGGGACAGGGTCGAGACGTCGCCAATCTCGGCGTCGAGGAACGATGTGGCAGCTGCCATATCGGCCCACGCCGGTTGGGTCATGGCAAGTGCCAGCCCCAACGCCGTGGAAGATTTCAAGAGAACGTTCATTATAGGTTTCCTCCCTTTAGGTTGAACGTAGACGAACCGGCGCGATGGTCTGTGCCGGGTTTTGACGTGGTCTAGACCCAGCGGAACACCGCTGCGGCATAGACCAGACAGACGATCAGCGCGAAAGGCTGCGGGCCAAGACCCAAGCCAAGCCACGCGAGATTGATGAATGCGGACCCCAGTAGCGTGATGAACAAACGGTCACCGCGTGTGGTTTCAATCCGCAGGACGCCGACGCGCGGCACCTCTGGAAACTTGATTGCCAGCGTGGTGAAGGTCACCAGCAGTGCGGCGATCACTACGAAAAACGACGCGGTCGGCCACGTCCATGCCATCCAGTCAAGCATTGTAGGCTCCTTCTTTCAAGGCGCGCATCACACCCGTCCCAAGGCAAAGCCCTTGGCGATGTAGTTGCGTACGAAATAGATAACCAAGGCACCCGGCACAATTGTTAGGACACCAGCGGCGGCCAGCACACCCCAGTCGACACCGGCGGCACCGACGGTGCGGGTCATTGTGGCAGCAATTGGCTTGGCGTTCACCGATGTCAGGGTACGCGACAGCAGCAGTTCGACCCAAGAAAACATGAAGCAAAAGAATGCTGCGACCCCGATGCCCGATGCGATCAGCGGGGTGAAGATCTTGATGAAAAACGCCGGGAACGAATAGCCGTCGATATAGGCGGTTTCATCGATTTCCTTGGGCACGCCACGCATGAAACCTTCGAGGATCCAGACGGCGAGGGGGACGTTGAAAAGGCAGTGGGCGAGGGCCACAGCGATATGCGTGTCGAACAGCCCGATGCTGGAATACAGCTGAAAGAACGGCAGCGCGAAAACGGCGGGCGGAGCCATGCGGTTGGTTAGCAGCCAAAAGAACAGGTGCTTGTCGCCCATGAAGGTATAGCGGCTGAAGGCATAAGCCGCAGGCAGCGCCACGGCGAGGCTGATCGCCGTGTTCATCACCACATAGATCAACGAGTTGACGTAGCCCATGTACCAACTGGGGTCGGTCAGGATCGTGTGGTAATTTTCGAACGTCAGGTTCCGCGGCCACAGACTGAAGGCACCGAGGATTTCGGAGTTAGTCTTGAGGCTCATGTTCAGCAGCCAATAGATCGGCAGCATCAGGAACAGCAGGTAAAGACCCATCACGACGGCCCCGCCCGACGGGCGCAAGCTGCGCTGTATCTTGCGGGAGTTCTGTATCGTCATCTCGCGGGTATTCAGAACGACTTCTGGAATTGCTGCGTCGGTCATTTACTTACCGTCCCGTTTATCAAGGGTCGTCATGACCGTGTAGAACACCCAGCTAATCGCCATGATGACAAGGAAATACATCAGGCTGAACGCGGCTGCAGGTCCAAGGTCGAACTGTCCAAGCGCCATTTTCACTAGGTCGATCGACAAGAATGTCGTCGCATTGCCCGGTCCACCGCCTGTGACGACGAATGGCTCTGTGTAGATCATAAAGCTGTCCATGAACCGCAGTAGGATCGCAATCATCAGAACGCCCGCCATCTTTGGCAGTTCGATATACCGGAACACGGCCCAGCGACTGGCCTGATCGATCTTGGCCGCCTGATAATAGGCGTCTGGGATCGACCGCAGACCGGCATATGCCAGCAATGCGACTAGCGATGTCCAGTGCCATACGTCCATAACAATGACCGTGACCCAAGCGTCAAAGGTGTCCTGAGTATAGTTATAATCGATACCTAGGGCGTCCAACGTATAACCCAGCAGGCCGATATCGACACGGCCAAAAATCTGCCAGATCGTGCCAACCACGTTCCACGGGATCAGAAGGGGCAGGGACATGACGACAAGGCAGAAGGACGACCAAAAGCCCTTTTTTGGCATGTTTAAGGCGACGAAAATGCCCAATGGCACCTCGATCGCCAAAATGATCGCCGAGAACATCATCTGACGGCCCAGCGCGTTCCACATCCTGTCCGAATGCAGCATGTCGTCGAACCAATCGAGGCCAGCCCAGAAGAACTGGTTGTTCCCAAAGGTGTCCTGCACCGAATAGTTTACGACGGTCATCAGGGGGATGACGGCGGAGAATGCGACAAGGATCAGGACTGGCAGGACCAGAAACCACGCCTTTTGATTGACGGTCTTGTTCATGCGGCGCCCCCCTGCGGTGATACGCGCCAGTCGTCGGCGTAGACGTTGATGCCGCCGGGCGCAAAGGTGATGCGGTTGGTGTCAGCTGAGATTGCCTCGCCTTCGCCAGCGACGGCGCTAATTTCGCGGCCGCCCACGTCAAGGCGCACGATCTTGTGGCGACCGACGTCTTCGATCCGGCGGATGGTTGCCGGAATGCCTTCTGTGCCGGACGACAGGCGTATGAATTCAGGGCGCACGCCCAACTGTGTTTTGCCGGTCGCGCTATAGGATCCATCCAGCTGCACCGTCGCATCGCCAACGCGGGCGGTGGTGCCGTCGATCTGTGCGTCAAACAGGTTCATTCCGGGCGAGCCGATAAAATAGCCGACAAAGGTATGCCCGGGGCGTTCGAATAATTCCTGCGGCGTGCCGATCTGTACGACACGGCCATCATACATGACAACGACCTTATCGGCAAAGGTCAGCGCCTCTGTCTGGTCGTGGGTCACATAGATCATCGTGTGACCGAAATCGTGATGCAGCTTTTTCAGCTGGGTGCGCAGTTCCCACTTCATGTGGGGGTCGATCACGGTCAGCGGCTCGTCAAACAGCAGCGCGTTCACGTCCTCGCGGACCATGCCGCGCCCGAGAGAAATCTTTTGCTTGGCATCGGCGGTCAACCCGCGTGCTTTGTGGTCCAGTTGCGCTTCCATATCGATCATGGCGGCCACTTTTTGCACGCGGCGCTTGATCTCGGCTGTGTCCATCCGGCGGTTCTTTAGCGGAAAGGCCAGATTTTCGCGCACGGACATGGTGTCGTAAACGACTGGAAACTGGAACACCTGCGCGATGTTGCGATCAGCGGTGGGCGCGGTGGTGACGTCCTTGCCATCGAACAGCACGCGGCCTTGGCTGGGGATTAGCAGGCCGGAAATGATGTTCAGCAGCGTGGACTTGCCGCAACCGGACGATCCAAGCAGGGCATAGGCTTCACCATCGACCCAGTCGTGGTTCAGTTCCTTCAACGCAAAGTCGTCTTCTTTCTGTGGGTTTGGCAGATAGGAATGTGCCAGATTGTCCAAAGTGATCTTGGCCATGCTACGCGGCCTCCGCATAGGAAGCAGTGGCGGCAAGGGTGCCATCCTGCGCAAACAGATAGATACGCGACGGGTCCAGATAGACCTGAAGCGTCTGACCCGGTTTCAGGTCACGCACGCCGTGGATCAGACCGACCCAGCGGGCATCGCCGTGAAGCAGGTGAACGAACGTTTCCGACCCTGTGATCTCGACCACACTAATCGTGGTGTCAAAGGCCCTCGCGCCAGCGCTGGATTCCAGCGTCAGGTGATTGGGGCGGAAGCCGACGATGTAGTTGCCATCGACCACGTCTGCGGTGCCGGCGGGCATCGTTTCACCCTGACCGAAATGCATCAGTGCGCCGCGCTTTTCGACCTTAAGGAAATTCATCGGCGGATCAGAGAAAACCCGCGCCGTCGTCGCGTCCCCAGGCTTGCGGTAGACTTCGGCGGTGGGGCCGAATTGCGTGACGCGGCCTTCCCAAAGGGTTGCGCAATGGCCGCCCAGCAATAGCGCCTCTTCCGGCTCTGTCGTGGCGTAGACGAAAATCGATCCTGATTCCGCAAAGATGCGCGGGATTTCGGCGCGCAATTCTTCGCGCAGTTTATAATCCAGGTTCGCCAGCGGCTCGTCTAGCAGCACAAGGCCCGCGTTTTTGACCAGCGCCCGCGCCAGCGCGCAGCGTTGCTGCTGGCCACCTGACAATTCCAGCGGCTTGCGCTGCAGCATTGGCGTCAGCTGCATCAGCTCTGCCGTTTCGCGCACGCGGCGGTCAATCTCGGCCTTGTCCAGACCCAGCAGCTTCATCGGGGATGCGATGTTTTCGTATACGGTCATCGCCGGGTAGTTGATGAACTGCTGGTAAACCATCGCGATCTTGCGGTCCTGCACTCGTTGGCCGGTTACGTCCTCGCCGTTCCACACGATGCGGCCCTTTGTTGGGGCATCAAGGCCTGCCATAAGGCGCATCAGCGTCGTCTTGCCCGCGGAGGTCGGTCCAAGCAGCACGTTCATCGTGCCATTTTGCAGGGTTAGTGTCGTCGGATGGATGAACGTTTGAGCACCCACGACATAGCTGACGTCTTTAAGTTCTAAGGTCATGCGATGTCCTTTATGTGCGCGCGGCCGCCCGTCATATAGGCGTCAAGTGCGGCGGCGTCGGTCTTGCGCAGGCCCAACTTGCTTCGCCGCCACAGGACGTCCTCGGCTGTGCTGGCGAATTCGCGTGTCATCAACCAGTCGACCTCTGCCGCGGTCAGGGTGGCACCAAAATCTTGCCCCAGATCGGCGGCAGTCTTGGCGTTTCCAAGGATGAGTCTCGCGTCGGTGCCGTAAGCACGGATCAGGCGCTCGGCCCATGGGTTATCCAGAAACGCAAAGTCGCGGCGAAGATCAGCGATTAGCTTGTCCACGTCACCAAAAGGGAAATCGCCGCCAGGCATCGCTACGCCAGCGGTCCACGGCCCCTTTGTCACCTCCAGCCGCTTTCCAATCTTTTCCAGAGCACCTTCAGCCAAGCGGCGGTAGGTCGTGATCTTGCCGCCAAAGATGTTCAGGGCGGGCGCTCCGGCGCTGTCGTCCAGTTTTAGCGTATAATCCCGCGTGGCGGCGGTGGCAGAGCTTGCGCCCTCGTCATACAGCGGGCGCACCCCCGAATAGGTCCAGACGATATCATCCATGCTGACCGGGTCTTTCAGATAACCGTTCACGAAGTCGATCATGTATTGCTGTTCGTCCGGCGTGCAGACTGGCTTTTGCGATGCGTCCGGATGTTCCTGATCCGTGGTGCCGATCAGGGTGAAATCCGTCTCGTAGGGGATCGCGAACATGATTCGCCCATCGGTACCTTGGAAAAAGTAGCATTTTTCGTGATCGAACAGCCGCTTGGTCACGATGTGACTGCCGCGTACTAGACGCACGCCATCTTGGCTGTTGGACCGGATCTGCTGACGCAGGATATCCCCGACCCATGGCCCGCCGGCATTCACGATCATGCGGGCGCGCACCGTGCGGGTCGCCTCTGTTGCCATATCTTTCAGCGTGACCGTCCAGATCCCGTCGCTGGTATCGGCCGACAGGACCTTGGTGCGCGTCAGTATGGTCGCACCGCGGGCGGCGGCGTCGCGGGCGTTCAGGGCGACAAGACGCGAATCTTCGACCCAGCAGTCGCTGTATTCATAAGCTTTTTTGAAATCGTCGCGCAGCGGCGCGCCTTCTGGACCGCTTGTCAGGTCCAATGTGCTGGTGGCGGGCAGTATCTGGCGACCGCCCAGCGTGTCATACATCAGCAGCCCAAGCCGGATCAGCCAAGCAGGGCGGCGACCCTTCATCCAGGGCATAACTAACGAAAGCAGCTTGGATGTGGGTGTATCGCCTTCGAACCGCATATCTGCGTGATAGGGTAGTACAAAGCGCATCGGCCAGCTGATGTGCGGCATGGCGCGCAGTAGCGTCTCGCGCTCGATCAGGGCCTCTCGGACCAGACGGAATTCGAAATACTCCAGATAGCGCAGGCCGCCGTGGAACAGCTTGGTTGATGCGGAAGATGTCGCCGAGGCCAAGTCAGACATTTCTGCTAGCGTCACGGACAGGCCTCGCCCGGCCGCGTCACGTGCGATACCGCAGCCGTTAATGCCGCCGCCAATGACAAGAAGGTCGCAGACTGTGCTGTCATCGTTCACGCTGGATCCTCCCAAACCCTGTGGAACTGGATTAGCAAACCTGCGTCAAAAAGAAAAGAACTAGTTTCGTAAGTGTTCGTTTTGACGATTTCGCGCCTTGTTTTGGATTGAAACGCAAAAAAGCTTGTGATGTGATGCCCTTGACGTAAAAGCTGGCAGCTATGCCAATGTGCCTGGATCATTCTGGACTGGCGCGTACCCCCGACGCGGTTGCGTTAGGGATCATCAGGTGGATTATTTACGATGTCGCAAACGATACGTTTTCCAGAGATTCTTGATATCGCACGGCGCGATGGCAAGGTGACCGTTGAACAGCTGGCAGAGCATCTGGGCGTCACCCTGCAGACCATCCGTCGCGATCTGGCCGAACTGGCAGAGGCCGGAAAACTGGAGCGTGTGCACGGCGGGGCGGTGCTGCCATCCGGCACTGTCAATATCGCTTACGAGGAACGCCGCCGTCTGAACGCGGACAACAAGACCGCGATGGCAAAGGCCTGCGCCGCAATGATCCCGCAGGACTGCGCCATCTTTTTGAACATAGGCACAAGCACAGAGGCGGTGGCGACAGAACTGTTGCACCATCGCAACTTGATGGTCGTGACAAACAACATGAATGTGGCCAACATCCTTACCCGGAATCCTGATTGCGAGGTGATCGTGACGGGTGGATCGCTACGGCAGTCCGACGGCGGGCTGACCGGCGATATCACCACGGCGACTATTCGCCAATTCAAGTTCGACATAGGCGTGATCGGTTGTTCGGCCATCGATCAGGACGGCGATATCTTGGACTTTGATCTGAAAGAAGTCGGCGTCAGTCAGACGATCCTGCGCCATTCCCGCCGAGCCATGCTGATTGCGGATCACACAAAGTTCAAGCGCAAGGCCCCGGCGCGCATTGGGTCCCTATCCGAAATCGACACCTTTTTCACTGACGCGCCATTGGCCCCGGCGCTTGCTGAACGCTGCGCGCAGTGGCGCACGCTGATCAGCGTCTGCCGCGCTTGATCAGGCAGAAAACAAACCATGCCCTGTGCCTTATGCTCTTGACCTGATCCTGCCGTCGCTACCTGCGTTCGACATTTGGACCTACTGGCTTTTCGCGCTGTGCGCGTCGCTAGAGGCATTGGTCCCGACCGGCCTAGCTTGTGCCAGGGACGATCGTCATCGTCGCGGGCTGCATGCTGGCAAAGCGCGGCGTGATCGCTCGCGCGCTGATCGTGGGGCCAAAGCTGCTGATTTGCGACGATCCCGTCTCGGCCCTCGACGTGTCAGTCCAAGCGCATGTCGTCGATCTGCTCAAAGAATTGCAGCGTGATCCGGGCCTGGCGATGATCTTTATCGCGCATGATCTGAGCGTGGTGAAAAACATTTCTCAAGACGTGATGGTCCTGTATCGAGGCCGCGTCATGGAAAAGGCGCCGCGCCGCGCGATTTATGCAAACCCCCAGCATCCCTATACGCAAGCGCTGCTGTCCGCGGTGCCAGTGCCGGACCCGGTGATAGATCGGGCCAAAAAGATCATCGCGTTGTACGGCGACATGCCATCCACGATGTCGCCGCCGTCTGGCTACATGTTCCGCACCCGCTGAGCTCGTGCCATGCCCGACTGCGCGATCATCCTGCCCGAACCGGAAGGCGATGCGCACCGCGTTGCCTGTCTGCACCCCCGCCCGGTGCGGGAAACCGAACTGGTCTGACCTGCCCCGATTGATAGGCTGAATAAGGGGCAGCACATGCCGCGCCGCCCCTTGTTGAGTCTGCTCGCCGCCTGTCGCGGAACCTTTACAAAACCGCAGTCAAAGCGTCACGAAGCGGCCTTTAAGGTGCGGTAACTAAATTATGGATACCGGACTTATGTCAATCAAACTGGTCAGCCTGACCTCCGCGCTTGCGATCGCAGCCTCTGCTGCTGCGGCGGAACAGAACTTCAACCGGATCGCCAGCTTTGCGACCGCTGTAAATAACGCTGACGCCAGCGTGGAATCCTCTGCCGAGATCATCAGCGCCTCTGCTGACGGAATGACGCTGGCCTATTCAGACAGCCCGCTGGGTGTCGTCGGCTTCATCGACATCACCGACCCAGCCGCGCCCGCCGCGCTTGGCAATATCGAGGTTGGCGGCGAGCCGACCGCCGTGTCCATATCCGGCACGACCGCGCTGGTCGCCGTGAATACCTCTGAATCCTACACCGCCCCGTCGGGCGTGCTGAAGGCCTATGCCATCGCGGATAAATCCGAACTGGCGTCCTGCGATCTGGGCGGTCAGCCTGACAGCACCGCCGTTGCGCCCGATGGCAGCTTTATTGCGATAGCGATCGAAAACGAGCGGGATGAAGATCTTGGCGATGGCCGCGTCGGCCAATTGCCAGCCGGCTACGTCGTGACCCTGCCGCTGGTGGACGGGTTGCCCGACTGCGCCGCCATGACGACCATCGACGTGACCGGCTTGGCCGAGATCGCGCCCGAGGACCCAGAGCCAGAGTTCGTGGACATCAACGCCGCTGGTGAGATCGTTGTCACGATGCAGGAAAACAACCATATCGTCATCATCAAGGACGGTGCGGTCACGGCGAACTTCTCGGCTGGGTCGGTTGATCTGGAAGGCATCGACGCAACGGATGAGAAGGCAGCACTGTTGTTCACTGAAAGCCAGCCGGGCCGGCTGCGTGAGCCGGACGGTGTGCAGTGGATCGACGACAGCCACTTTGCCATCGCGAACGAAGGCGACATGGACGGCGGCTCGCGCGGCTGGACGATCATGTCCAAGGATGGGGCCGAGGTTTACGAATCTGGTACCGACTTCGAACATGCCGTCGTGCAGACCGGCCACTATCCCGACCGCCGATCCGACGCCAAAGGTGTGGAGCCGGAGGGTATGGAATTCGCGACCTTTGGCGACACACCTTACGTCTTTCTGCTGGCCGAGCGCGCATCAGTGGTTGGCGTCTATGACGTGACCGACCCCGCAGCACCTGTACTGCACCAGATCCTGCCGTCGGGCATCGCGCCCGAAGGGGCCATCGCAATCCCGTCCCGCAACCTGTTCGTCAGCGCGAACGAGGCGGACTTGATCGAGGACGGCGGCGCGCGCAGCCACGTCATGATCTACGAATATCAGGACGCGCCTGCCGCTTATCCGCAGCTCACCTCTGCCGGGGCGGACAACCTAATCGGCTGGGGCGCAATTTCCGGCATGGTCGCGGGTGAAGGCTCGACAATCTATGCCGTCAACGACAGCTTTTTCAGCTACCAGCCCACAATCTTTACCATCGACGCGGGCCAGACCCCGGCTCAGATCACGGCGGCCTTGGCCGTCACACGCGGCGGGATGCCTGCGCAAAAGCTGGATATGGAAGGCATCACGTTGGACGGTGAGGGCGGTTTCTGGGTCGCCTCTGAGGGGCGTACTGACCGTATGACGCCGCACGGCATTTATCACGTCGAAGCGGACGGCAATATCGATCAGGAAATCAGCCTGCCCGCTGAATTACTGGCGCAGGAGGATCGCTATGGCTTTGAGGGGATCACCCTGATCGGTGACACCCTTTGGATGGCGGTGCAAAGTGAATGGGGTGACGATGCTGCCGGTTTCGTCAAACTGGTCGCCTATAACACCGACACGCAAGACTGGGGCGCTGTGTCATATCGGCTGGGGGCCGCGGGCGCGGGCTGGGTCGGCCTGTCAGAAATCACTGCGCATGGCGATTTCGTCTATGTCGTGGAGCGCGACAACCAGATCGGCGCGGATGCCGCGCTCAAAATGGTCTACCGCATCCCTGCGGACCAAATGGTCGCCGCACCGCTGGGCAGCGACTTGCCCGTCGTGACTAAGGAAGAGGTTCGCGACCTGATCCCTGACTTAAAGGCGCAGGGCGGCTATGTCGTGGACAAGGTCGAGGGGCTGGCGATATTTGCTGACGGTACCGCATGGGCCAGCACCGACAACGATGGCGTTGATGACAGCTCTGGCGAGACGTTCTTTTGGTCGCTCGGCCAGTTCTGATCCCAACCTGTGACACCGACTGGCCCCGCACTGTGGGGCCAGTTGCACTGACCGGGGGTTTTTGCCCCGAAGCATGCCATTTCAAATCTTCTGCGGCAGCAGCCGCATCCAGTATCTGAAAAGACATGATATTTTGCTGAAATTCACTTTTGCCGCCCTGCTGATCGCCGCTACCCCAGCTGCAGTCCAAACCGATGATTTCGGGACAAAGGCGCTGATCGGGTTCGAGCGGACAACCCGCGATCTGTGCGGCTATCCCGGGGAGACCGTCGATCCTGCCGGGCTTGCGGCGGCGCTTGCCGGTCCATTGAGCGAGGCGATGGGGCTTTTGAACACAGAATCGATCATCGGATCCTTCTAGGCCTCTGATCCGGATGGCGGTGCCCAGATGTAGGTCTCTACCATGACGGGCCGGAATGGCGGCTATGATCTGCTGACCGGCATCTTGGTTAGGCTAGCGTCAGAGAAGATCGCCACCCTTAATTGACGCCCTAGCGCACGTAATGCACCGCTGGCTTGCGGAACAGCAGCACGGCCAGCACGGCCAGCGCGGCCCCAAGTGCCACGACCAGCGCGACAAGGCGCAACTCTTCCCATCCCAGCCAGGTGGTTAGGGTCAGGCCGGTTTTGCTGGCAAACAGCGCAGTGGTGGCGCGGGCGGTCAGGGTGCCGCCTGCAAGGCCTGGCACCGTGCGACCCACGATCAGACCCATGACTTAAACCCACATGACCGCAAAGACGTATCCGCGCGTCGCCCTTAGCGCGCGCAGCAGGGCCAGCCGCGCGCTTCTGTGGTGTCAAATTCCAGCAAAGCCGTCGGCGGCTGCAAAATATGAATATCGACTTCGTAGATCGAAAATGAGTTACCGATGTGGAGCAAGTGGATTGATCGTTTAAGAAATGGAAACGGTTCATCTGGTTGTCGAACATGAGGTTCGACAACCGTGACTTGGCTTGTCATCTTTTAGGGCGCAACGAACGGCTGCTTTCGGGAAATCCGTTTGCAGTCTATACAAAGCAAAGAACTAAACCCGTTAAGGCTCATGCGATGTTATCCGTCCTTGCCGACCGCACCTATCGTCACCTGTTTCTGGCGCAGATCGTGGCTCTGCTTGGCACCGGGATGGCGACCATCGCCCTTAGTCTGCTGGCCTTTGATCTGGCAGGCGACCGCGCGGCGCTGGTTCTGGGTGCGGTCTTTACAATCAAGATGATCGCTTACGTCGGCATCGCGCCCATCGCCGGAGCCATTGCGAACCGCTGGCCGCGACGTGCCATGTTGGTTAGCCTCGATCTCGTCCGTGCGGTTGTCGCGTTATGCCTGCCGTTCGTCACGGAGATTTGGCAGGTCTATATTCTGATCTTTATGCTGCAATCCGCCTCTGCCGCATTCACACCCACGTTTCAGGCGACAATCCCCGACATTCTGCCAGAAGAGGACCGTTACACCCGGGCTCTTTCGCTATCGCGTCTGGCCTACGACCTAGAGAATTTGATCAGCCCGGCATTGGCCGCAATCCTGCTAACTTTTGTCAGCTACCAGATACTATTTTATGGAACAGTCATCGGGTTCGTCGGCTCTGCACTGCTTATCGTATCGGTCCTGCTGCCAAGTCCGCAACCCACCGTTCCACGCGGTATCTATGATCGCACCACGCGGGGGCTGCGGATCTATTTGGCGACGCCGCGCCTGCGGGGGCTTTTGTCGCTTAACCTTGCCGCGGCTGCAGCCGGGGCGATGGTGCTTGTGAACACGGTCGTTCTGGTGAAATCAGATCTGGGCCTTGGCGACACACAAGTGGCTATGGCACTCGGTGCCTTTGGTGGCGGTTCCATGCTGGCCGCGCTTGGTTTGCCCCGTTTGCTCGACAATCGGCCCGACCGGCCCGTGATGATGATCGGCGCGTCGGTTCTGGTCGTCGTTTTGCTTGCACTGGGATTGTGGGGTGCCGTTGCTGGCCCCGTGTGGCGCGTTGTGCTGATTGGCTGGCTCGCCATCGGCATCGGATATTCCGTCGTGCTAACACCCTCTGGGCGGCTTTTGAAACGGTCTGCTCATCCTGAGGATCGCCCTGCGGTATATGCCGCCCAATTTGCGCTGTCGCACGCCTGCTGGCTTATGACCTATCCGCTATCGGGGTGGCTGATGACGGCGTTCAGCCCAGTGACCGCGTTTATCGTCCTTGCACTGGTGGCAGGCGCAGGGCTTGTGGGTGGCATGCTTTTTTGGCCACACGAGCAGGATGCATCGCTTGCACATAGCCATGATGACCTGCCACAGGATCACCCCCATCTTGATGGTGGGCTGACTCATAGCCACCCGATAGTGATTGACGATTATCATCAGCATTGGCCTCGTGCTGGCGGCGCGCACGGGTAACGTTGATCGCTTGGCAGACGTGCAAAAAGTCGCGTTCAAGGTTTGCGCAGGCCGATCTGTCGCTCTTGGTGGATCAAGCTGTCAAGCGTCGATAAGCAAGAAAAAAATGCCGGATCGACGCAAAGAAGCGGTTTAGCAATGCGAACATCATAGAACTGGATGGCCGCCGTCTTCTACTGAGATGCGATCGCAAAGCTGCTGCTGTAAAACCTGCGACGCCTTAGACGGCCGTTGCGGGATAGCCAGCGGCATCAAGCGCGGTGAGCAGGCTGGCGTCATTGTGACTGGTCTGCACGACGAGCGTGCGTGCGGGCATATCGAATGCCAGAGTGGCGTCGGGGTCGAGGCCAAGGACCGTCTTCTCTATGGTCGCCTTGCAGTGGCCGCAACTCATGTCGGGAATGAAATAGTTTGTCATCGCAGGCTCCTGTGCTTTGCGTTTTGATATAGGGCCTTCCACTGCGGGAAGGTCAAATGCAAATACTTGTGATCGTGCTCTTGACCTTCCCCTGACTGGAACCCCCATATCAAGAGCTGAACCAAAGCCCGAGGCCCTCATGTCCAACACATCCACCATCACCCAGCCCGTCACCTTGGCCGTGACTGGCATGTCCTGTGCCTCCTGCGTGGGGCGGGTCCAGCGCTCCCTTGCGGCGGAACCCGGCGTGACATCGGCAGAGGTCAACCTTGCCACCGAAACTGCCCGGATCACCGGGAAAGTATCCCCCGCCCGGCTGGCACAGGTGCTGTCGGAAGCAGGATATCCCGCGCGGGATGCGGTCGTCTATCTGGCGATCACGGACATGACCTGCGCCTCTTGTGTGGGACGAGTGGAGCGCGCGCTGCTGGCGGTGCCGGGTGTCACCGCAGCGTCGGTCAATTTGGCGACAGAGACCGCACAGGTGCATATTATCGACAGCGCGGTCACGTCCGTAGATCTGATCGCGGCGGTTGCGGCTGCGGGCTATCCTGCTACCGTCGCGGGCGAGCTGCAAGGCCACGCCACGACCGAACGCGCGGCCCGCAAGGATGCAGAGGCGCAGGACCTGAAGCGCCGCATGATCATCGCCCTGGCGCTTACTCTGCCTGTTTTCGTGATGGAAATGGGCGGGCACATCTTTCCAACTGTGCATCATGCCATCGCGAATACCATCGGGATGCAGACATCGTGGCTCATACAGTTCGTGCTGACGACCCTTGTACTCGTGTGGCCCGGCCGGTCGTTCTACGCCAAGGGCGTGCCAGCTTTGCTGCGTGCGGCCCCCGATATGAACAGCCTTGTGGCGATGGGCACGGCGGCGGCCTGGGCCTATTCGACGGTCGCGACCTTCGCGCCGGGCATCTTGCCGCCCGAAGGCCGCGCTGTGTATTTCGAGGCGGCGGCGGTCATCGTCGTACTGATCCTGCTGGGCCGGACACTGGAAGCACGCGCCAAAGGCCGTACCGGGGCTGCCATCGCAAGGTTGGTCGGGCTCAGGCCCAAGATTGCGCAGGTGGAACGCAATGGTCAGTTCATCAGCCTCGACGTGGCCGAAGTCGTGGTGGGCGACCTTGTCCATGTGCGCCCGGGCGAACGTCTGGCGGTCGACGGGACCGTGACTTTTGGCGCGTCTTGGGTCGATGAAAGCATGATTTCCGGCGAACCTGCGCCAGTTGAAAAGCAGAACGGAGCAGGGGTCACCGGCGGCACTGTGAACGGCACCGGAGCGCTGGTTTACCGCGCAACCCATGTGGGGGCCGATACGGTGCTGGCGCGGATCGTGGGTATGGTCGAGGATGCGCAATCCGCCCGGCTGCCGATCCAGGCACTGGTGGACCGCGTGACGCTTTGGTTTGTGCCCGCCGTCATCGCGCTGGCGGCGCTGACCACCCTCATTTGGCTGATCTGGGGGCCGGAGCCGACGCTGGCCCACGCGCTGATTGCCGGCGTTTCCGTCCTGATCGTGGCTTGCCCTTGCGCGATGGGGCTGGCTACGCCGACCTCGATCATGGTGGGGACGGGCCGCGCAGCGGAACTGGGCGTGCTGTTTCGGCGCGGTGATGCGTTGCAGGCCTTGCAGGGCGTGCAGGTCGTGGCGCTGGACAAGACCGGCACGCTGACCGCCGGGCGGCCGGAATTGACGGATAGGGTCATCGTGAACGGCTTTGAGGCGGACCATGTCTTGGCCGTCGTCGCAGCGGCAGAGTCCGCTTCCGAACACCCAGTTGCCAGCGCAATCATCCGCGCGGCCAAGGCACAGGGGCTCAAGCTCGCCTCTGCAACCGACTTTCAGTCGATCACGGGTCTGGGCATTTCGGCCATGGTTGAAGGGAGTCGCGTCTTGGTCGGCGCAGACCGTTTGATGGAGCAGGAGGGAGTAGACATGAGGGCGGCCCCCTCGGCTTCTGCGCTGGCCGCACAGGGACGCTCGCCGCTGTATGTCGCCATTGATGGACGGCTGGCGGGCCTTCTGGGTGTGGCCGACCCGGTCAAGCCCGGCACCCCTGCGGCTATTGCTGCACTGCATCAAATGGGTCTGACGGTCGCCATGATCACGGGCGACAACGCCGCCACAGCGCAGGCCATCGCGGACACATTGGGTATCGACCGCGTCGTGGCAGAGGTCATGCCTGACGGCAAAGTCACAGCGCTTGACCAGTTGCGCCGTGCCCATGGTGCGGTGGCTTTCGTCGGCGACGGGATCAACGATGCGCCGGCGTTGGCCAGCGCTGATGTGGGCCTTGCCATCGGCACCGGCACCGATGTCGCGATTGAAACGGCGGACGTGGTCCTGATGTCCGGGGACCTGCGCGCCGTTGTGGATGCGCTGCACATCAGCCGCGCCACGTTGCGCAACATTCGCCAGAACCTGTTCTGGGCTTTCGGATACAACGTCGCGCTGATCCCCGTAGCGGCCGGTGTTCTTTACCCGCTGAACGGCACCCTGCTGTCACCGGCGTTGGCAGCGGGGGCGATGGCGCTGTCCAGCGTTTTTGTGCTGACCAACGCGCTGCGCCTGCGGCGGGTGCGGTCGGCGGCTCCGGCGGTTGTCGCGGTCCTACAGTCCCGCCATACGACTGCCACATCGCAAGAGGTCACATCATGAACATTGGAGAAGTAGCAACGCGCGCGGGCCTGCCCGCCAAGACGATTCGCTACTACGAGGAGATCGGACTCGTGAAGCCCCAGCGCGACACCAACGGCTACCGAGCCTTCCGCGACAGCGACGTGCACAAGCTCGTGTTTCTGGGCCGCGCCCGCGCGCTGGGCTTTACCATTGAGGATTGCCGTGCGCTGACTGCGCTATGGGAAGACACGTCGCGCGCGAGTGCCGACGTCCGCCAGATCGCGACCGACCATCTGACCCAGATCGAGACCAAGATAGCCGACCTGCAAGCCATGCACATAACCCTGTCGCACCTTGTTGCCACTTGCGCGGGCGACGACCGGCCCGACTGTCCGATCCTGCGCAATCTGGAAAGCCCGCTTTAAAAGTGGAAACGGCCCGGCATGGAGGGCCATAAGGCTAGGGCTGTTTCGGAAGGTTCCAGCGCGACCCTGACCTCTTTGCGTTCCAACATCACCCACCCGCGACTCAAGTGTTGCAGCCTGCGGTGTGGACGCCGTCTCGCTGCCAATCGTCGACTGGAAGATGTCGACCTAGCAGTTTGAAACCGCTGACGAGTGTCTCATTACTTGATTATGATTGGTAACCCTGCCGCGTTCAACGAGGTGCATCGCCTTACCTGCGGCAATCGTCCTGGCCTTTGTCGGTCCTTCAACCATCCCACCGATTGCGCGTGGGATTCGGTGGGTCGGCTCTATGTTGCTGACGCCTATGGCAATTTTTTGGTCCACGTCCTCGCGCCCGATTGTAGCTACAGCCATTCCTTGGGCAGTGCAGGGGCGGAGGCAGGCAAATTTTCAATACCGTACGCTGTTGCGGTGTTGAAGGGCGATCGGATCGCTGTCGCCGACCGCGAATATAAATGTGTGCAGATTTTCGCGCCTGATGACAGCGTGGAGCGTCAGATCCCGGGCTTGTGTAGGACGCTGGCCCTCGCGGTGCACGGGGACGTTCTTTTGGAGACGGATCAAACGCCGTGCCTCTCGGCCTACGATGCCGATGGGACGTTAATCAGCTTTGCACACCATCTGTCACGCCCGAGGCCCCATCGTCTGTTGAGCCTAACGGCAACGTCGCGTGTCAAACATCTGCGGCGAAGCGAAGGCTTAGGACCGTAACACCCGCAACAAACTGATGCCGGCGTCCATAATGTCGGCAAGGCGGGCAAGGATGTGTTCCGGCGCGAGGCCGGACGTGTTGCCTTCAATCTTGGCGATTTTGCCAAGAAGCTTGATCAGTCGCCGTCGATGGATCCCGAGATGGGCCTGAACTGGGTCGGCAATGACGCCAGCGAAAGTTGTGACGACAGAGGCCAGCATGGCCAGCGCGACGCCTGTCAGAACAACGAACCAGATGGGCAGCGAGACAGGGAAAACGCCATACCAGGCCCCACCAAGCGTGGAACCAAGTGGAAAATTGGTGACCGCTGTGGCATGCACGACATAATCCGACACGGCGGGTGCCAACGATGCAATGCCCGGTGTGGCGGACCCAAAAAGTAGCCAGCCAGTTGCCAGAACAATGAGCGAGGTTGTGATCTCGGACACGGCTGAGCGGACGCTGGTGTATTCGTCAATCAATGCTCGGCTGCGCGATGTCAGGGCTGCGTTCTGCAAAAGCTCTGTGATGATGCTTATCTCGATCGTGTGGGCGACCGAGGTTTTCAACAAGATGCGCCGCACCATCAGCCAATTGCTAAAGCGGCGAAGCCTCACCAGACGTGCGGCTATCGCGATCAAGGCCATCAACAAAAAGACCGGTGCCAACGCAACATTGACAGGCGCACGCAGAAGATCCCAACCAAGTGCCGTGCGGTGCAATCGGAGGGTTGCGACAAAATGGAAGTGAGCGCGGACGAATGCGTCGACCGCGTCCTTGATCGCCTCTGCGTTATCTTGCGGTTGCTGGTTCATGGGGTCCGTTTGTTTGTACGAACGAAATACGGTCCGCCAAATCCTGCGGCGCTGGCCGTGATCAGGCGCGGCATCTGGTCGACCTAATTTACGTAGAGTTTATCGGGTGCAGAAGTCCATGTCTTGCCGATGTATTAAACGGGTTTTTGACTTTTAGCGGGATAGCCGAAGTTATGGGAGGTTCAAAGTTACTCAGCCTGATCCAACCCGGTAATCCAGTTCAAAAAGCTGCGGCCACTGACCGATAAGTCGTCGGCGGCGGTGACAAAATAGGCCGTGCCCAGATCAATCGGCCCCTCGGGCCAGGGAATCAGGGCCCCATTGCGCACGGCATTGCCTGTGATCGAGCGCCAGCCCAGCATAAGCCCGCGCCTGTCCAAAACGGCCTGAGCCGCTTGCACATAATTGTTGAGAGGTGGTCGCGCAATTTCGGACCATTTGGTAAGTTGGATCGCATGACGAAAGAAGTGATGCCAGATGAAGACACGAAAGAACCATTCGCCCGAGTTCAAAGCCCGGGTTGCGCTTGAAGCGATCCGCGAAGAGATGACGCTCACTGAGTTGTCCAAGAAATACGGTGTCCATTCGACCCAAATCGGGACTTGGAAACGCGCGGCGATTGAGAATATGGCGACGGCATTTACGCGCCGATGTGCCGCCCCAGAACAAGTAAGCGCGGCAGAAATCGACAAGCTCCATTCCAAGATAGGCCAACTGATGGTGGAGCGGGATTTTTTGGCGGATGCCTCGCACCAGTTGCTCGGGACGCGAGGCAAAAAATGGTGAACAAAGATCATCAACTGAGCGTACGCCGTCAATGCAAGTTACTGACACTGACGCGGTCCAATCTGTACTATGAGCCAAAGGGCGAGAGCGTTGAGAACCTGCGCTTTATGGCGATTATCGACAGGAAATTCTTGGAAACACCTTGGTACGGCTCGCGCCAAATGGCCCGGTACATGAAGCGCAACAACCACGCATGCGGGCAGCATCGTGTCCGGCGTTTGATGCGCCTCATGCGGTTGGTTCCCATCTACCAGGAACCCAACACCAGCAAAAAGCACCCGCAGCATAAGATTTGGCCATATCTTCTGAGAAACGTGGTGATTGGCCGTCCAAACCAGGTCTGGTGTGCAGATATTACCTACATAGCGATGCAGCGTGGCTTCTTGTATCTCGTGGCAATTATGGATTGGCACAGCCGAAAGGTGCTGGCATGGCGGCTCTCCAACAGCATGGACGCCGCGTTCTGCGTCGAGGCGCTGAAAGAGGCATTGGCCAATCACGGCACGCCGGAGATATTCAATACAGATAGTCATATGATGGTAACCAGTTCTCGGGTGGTTTGACTCAAACACTGATCGACCGTTCGTTGGGTTGGTGCCGCTTGGCTTTCCGGTTTGGTTTGACCCACACTCCGATCTACCTGACACGTGTCTTTCCCCGGACCTGTCGACTGCCCGGGAACGCCTTGCGGTGAGGCTTTGTCTCGAAGATGCCGCGTGACCCAAGAAGGGCCTGACCATTTGGTCTCATGACTGTCCTGTCCGTGCGTTTTTGTCGACGAAGCAAGTCTGACACTGCCGGAAAGGATGATCCTATGGCCAAATCCAAACAAACCGCCCAAATTGTTGGCGGAGTTGATACGCACAAAGACCTTCATGTCGCAGCTGTTGTTGATGACAACGATCAAGTGCTGGGAACGCAGAGCTTTGCCACAACACGGCAGGGCTACAAGCTAATGCTGACATGGATGCGCTCATTCGGTGACTTGCAACGGATTGGCGTTGAATGCACCGGCAGTTATGGCGCGGGGCTTTTGCGATATATGCAAACCGCCGGTGTCGACGTCCTGGAAGTGACCGCGCCGGACAAGCTTGACCGCAGACGGCGTGGTAAGAACGATGACTTCGATGCACAAAGTGCTGCTCATGCGGCCTTTGCGACGCGGCGCACAGTGACACCTCGAAGCCGAGACGGAATGGTGGAATCCCTGCGTGTATTAAAAGTTTGCCGCAAAACTGCGGTCCAAGCACGGCGGATCGCATTGCAAATTATACAGACGACAATTGTCTGTGCCCCTGATCGGTTGCGTGACCTTTTACGCAACATGACCCGCATGAAGTTGATACGAACCCTGGCAGCTTGGCGCCCCGATTTGACAGGGTATCGGGACGTTGAGGAAGCCTACAAGATCGGGCTCAAATCACTGGCACGTCGTTATCTCGAGCTGCATGATGAAATTGCGGACCTAGATGATATGATCGTGGCAATCGTCACAGATTTAGCCCCTGAGTTGATTGCACGTAACGGCGTCGGCCTGAACAGCGCCGCACAGTTGTTACTCACGGCAGGCGATAATCCTGAGCGTCTCAGATCCGAAGCCAGCTTTGCTGCCCTATGCGGTGTCAGTCCAGTGCCAGCCTCATCAGGCAAAACCACAAGACACCGATTGAACAGAGGTGGCGATCGCGCGGCCAACAGCGCGCTCCACATCATCGCGATCGGACGGTTGCGGCTTGATCCGAAGACTCAAGAATATGTGGCGCGGCGTATAGCAGAGGGCCATTCCAAACTGGAGGCAATCCGTTGTGTCAAACGATACATTGCGCGCGAAGTCTTCAACATTATCGCGCGCCGCCACAAACAGATCAATCAGGCCCAGATCGCCGCTTGACACTTAGAAGGGCGTCCAGGGAAGCCAGTTCACCAGCGGCGATTGGATCGACGTGCTGAACGATGCGAAAATCAAGATCAGCATGGACGGCAAAGGCGCATGGCGTGACAATCGGATGATTGAGCGCCTCTGGCGGTCACTCAAATACGAATGCGTCTATCTGCACGCGTTTGAGAAAGGCTCAGAGGCGAAGGCTGGCATCGGAAAATGGTTGGCGTACTACAACGTCGAGCGACCGCACTCGACCCACGGCATCTTGACCCCTGACGAGGCCTATGCCAGCAAAACAGAACCAATGAGAATAGCAGCCTGACATGAAACCCTGATCCACCTTAACAGGGCTGCAAAGTGGTCGAATAATTAGGACCACCTCTAAGTAAGTTCAGATGTATTGGATGCTCTGGTGCTGTCTCGCTTTTTTTGACCCACACTGCGGATGATCTCTCCGATCTGTGTCAACTGGACGGACAGTGGGTTCGTGGTTCGCCACACCATACCAATTGTGCGCTGGGGTGCTGGCTTGGGGAACAGAACGATTGAAACATCCGATGAACGAGCCTCGAGGTTGATCGCTATCTCTGGAATGAGCGTCACGCCCATTCCAGCACCTACCATCTGTACGAGGGTCGAAAGCGAACTCCCCTCCATTAACTGCCGCGGCCGCACCTTCGAGATTTGGCACACCGACAAGGCTTGATCTCGAAAGCAGTGTCCCTCTTCTAGCAGTAGCAAGCGCATCGTCTTAAGGAGCTTGGGACTTGGGATTGGCTTCTTTGCGTCCTCCTTTGATCGAACCAGCGCGAATTCTTCTTCGAACAGCGCAAACTCCCTTAGCTTCGGTTCCGAGATAGGAAGTGCGACGACTGCGAAATCTAGAAGGCCTCCTGACAGGTCTTCAATCAAAGACTTCGTCTTAGATTCGCGTACTTCGAACTCCAATCCGGGATAGCGCTCTGAAAGAGCCAAAAGGATCTCAGGCAGTAGATAAGGGGCCACGGTTGGAATTATGCCAAGCCGTAAGCGTCCAGATAATGGACCTTTGGACGCACGTACGAGATCTTCTAGTTCTTCGACGGCCAGAAGGATCTGCCGTCCCTTACTGATAAAGTCCTCCCCAACTGTGGTAAGACGAATCCTTGGGGCACTGCGTTCGACGAGAGGCGTACCAAACATTGCTTCCAACTCTTTGACTTGCAAGGAAAGAGCTGGCTGCGAGATTGAACATGCCTCAGCTGCACGTCCAAAGTGCTGGTAGCGGGCCAGCGCATCGAAGTAGCGTAGCTGCTTAAGTGTCAAGTTACTCATATGTTCAGCTTATCAGGGCAGTAAGATTATTCAATTTGAATTTATAGCAACTGAAAGTCTATAGTCTGTTGGAACTAGCCGATGTTCTGCTGTCGGTGCCAAACAGATAAAAATTCGGAGATTCTAATGAACGAAAACGATGTTAACCCGACAGGAGGCTGCCCCGTAATGCACGGCAGCAACACAACTGTGGAACGGCCAGTTACATCATGGTGGCCCAAGTCGCTGAACCTTGACATCCTGCACCAGCATGGCGCTCGCACCAATCCTATGGATGCGGATTACAACCATCGTGACGCCGTCAAGGCCCTGGATTTCGAGGCCGTTAAGGCAGACGTTCACGCGTTGATGACAGACAGCCAAGACTGGTGGCCAGCAGACTGGGGCCACTACGGCGGTTTGTTCATCCGTTTGGCATGGCATGCAGCCGGTTCGTACCGGTTGGGCGACGGTCGCGGCGGCGCAGGCACAGGTAACAATCGCTTTGCTCCCCTTAACTCCTGGCCGGATAATGCCAGCTTAGACAAGGCCCGCCGATTATTGTGGCCAATCAAGAAAAAATACGGAAACGCATTGTCTTGGGCTGACCTGATTGTTCTGTCCGGCACGATTGCCTATGATTCGATGGGGCTAGACACCTTTGGCTTCGGGTTCGGCCGTGAAGACATCTGGGGTCCCGAGACCGATATAAACTGGGGCAATGATAGCGTTCTGCTTGCGCCGACCGACGAGCGCGTGACGGACATCCAGGATCCAAACAGCATGTATAACCCGCTTGCTGCATCGCATTTGGGGCTAATCTATGTGAACCCTGAGGGGGTGAACGGTAACCCCGATCCAGCGCTGACCGCAAAATATGTGCGCATGACTTTCTTGCGCATGGCGATGAACGACGAAGAGACTGCCGCATTGACAGTCGGCGGCCACACTGTCGGCAAGTGCCATGGTATGGAAGCGGATATTGGACTGGCACCCGAAGAGGCGAGTATAAGCGAGGCTGGATTTGGATGGAGTAACCCGAATTTCAACGGCAAAGCGAACACGGCCCACACATCGGGCCTTGAAGGTGCATGGACGACGAACCCGACCAAATGGGACAATGGCTATCTTGACCTTCTGCTGGGTTATGAATGGGAGCTTAAGAAATCACGAGCTGGAGCGTGGCAGTGGGAGCCGGTCAATATCGCCGAAGATCACAAAACTCCGGATGCGAGCGATCCTTCGATCAAGCACAATCCAATCATGACAGACGCCGACATGGCGATGAAAGTTGACCCGATATACCGCGAAATTTGCGAGCGGTTTCACAGAGATCCGGCGTATCTTGCGGAAACTTTTTCGCGCGCTTGGTTCAAGCTTACGCACCGCGATATGGGTCCAAAAGCAAATTACTACGGCCCTGATGTACCCAGCGCAGATCTGATCTGGCAAGATCCCGTGTCAGCCGGCAACATCGAGTATGATGTAAACGCTGTGAAGCACAAGATCGCAAACAGTGAACTGACCGCTGCCGAGATGATCAATACGGCTTGGGACAGCGCGCGGACCTTCCGGAGTTCGGACAAGCGTGGCGGTGCAAATGGCGCACGTATCAGACTGGCACCCCAAAAAGACTGGGCGGGCAATGAACCTGCTCGCCTCGACAGGGTAGTGGGCATCCTTGCACCAATCGCAAAGGAAGCTGGTGCGTCGCTTGCTGACGTGATTGTTCTGGCTGGCAACGTTGGGCTTGAACAGGCGATCAAGATCGGCGGTCATATTGTTGAGGTTCCATTCGCAAAAGGCCGTGGCGACGCAACAGAGGAACAGACCGACGGAGACAGCTTTAGTGATCTTGAGCCCTTGGCTGATGGATTTCGAAACTGGCAGAAAGAAAACTATGCGGTTCGTCCCGAAGAGTTGTTGCTCGACCGGGCGCAATTGCTGGGTCTTACTGCTCCGGAAATGGTCGTTCTTATCGGAGGCATGCGGGTTCTTGGCACCAATCACGGTGGTTCAAAGCACGGCGTGTTCACCAACCGCGAAGGGACATTATCGACGGACTTCTTTGTCAACCTAACCGATATGTCATATAGTTGGCATGCCGTCGATCAAGACGGGTTCTATGAACTTCGCGATCGCAAGACAGGCGTAGTCAAATGGACCGCTACCAGCGCTGACCTTGTATTTGGATCTAACTCGATCCTGCGCGCCTATGCTGAGGTCTACGCCCAAGACGACAACGCCGAAAAGTTTGTGCGTGATTTTGTAGCGGCTTGGACCAAAGTGATGATGGCTGACAGATACGATCTCGTAGCCTGACCCAATAATCGCCCGGGCAGCCAGTCTGCCCGGGCAGCGTCATTGATGAACCAAATGCAAAAGTGTTTCGATTATTGCTTAGAAGGCATAGACCAAAACAATGTTTGTTTTGGCACCGAGCAAAAAAGGAATTCTACACTTCGAGTCCTGCAGAAGCCGAATTTGGTGACCTGACGGGTAGGTTTGAAACGATTCAGCTATGTCTATGATCCGCCCGGCTTTCTTTCCTCAGCAGACCGCAAGAGAGCTTGAGGCTTGCGTGCGTTGCCAGCGCGAGGACCACGGTATTGCCCGCCGGGCAAATGCGATCCTGCTGCTCGACGACGGCAAATCCTGCCAAGAGATTTCGGATTTCCTGTATCTGGACGACGATACCATTCGGGGCGGGCCTAAAACCTACCTGCAAGATGGTTGGGACGCGCTTGCCTTCGATGGTTGGAAAGGCGGTCAGTCCCGTATGACGCAGGCACAGGAGGTTGCGTTATGCGCCTGGCTGGAAGCGCGCTTCTGTCGCTCGACGGTCGAGATCAGAGCCCATGTCGCAGCTGAGTGCGGTCTGAACTATTCCCATTCTGGCTGCATCAAACTTCTGGCCCAACTGGGCTTTGAATACCGCAAGCCCAAGCCCCTGCCGCGCGTGGCATCAGCGCAAATGCAGACCGCTTTCATCGCATTTTACGACCGCCTGATGCGTGAGTTACCAGCAGATGAAGCCGTCTACTTCGCCGATGCGGTGCATCCGGAATACCAAACCAAGCCTGCATTTGGCTGGGTGAAGGTGGGATCAAATCCAGCGGTTCTCAGCACAGCAGGGCGCGGTCGTGTGAACATTCATGGGGCTGTAAACCTCAAAACCTTCGATGCACCCTTTGTCGAGCCCACAACCGTTGATGGGGTCAGTGCAGCACAGCTTCTGACCAAGATCGAAGCGCGCAATGCTGACAAGCGCATCATTCATGTCATCTGGGACAACGCGGCCTACCACAAAGGGCCCGATGTCATCTGGCGGAATTTAGGATGTGCCTTCATTCCCAAATTCAGCCCGTAAAGCATTGCCGTGCTGGTCCAGTGCCGGCATCGTGCCACGATCCATTCTGCGCACTCCATCGAACCGAGCGGCAGGGGCGGGCAGCGTGACATCGGTGCCGTCAGGAGTTGTCACAATCGATGTGGATAAATGCGGATGTGCTATTAAGCCGTGCATGTCGTTGACGTTTGCAAAGGCGATGTCGGCGGCCAGTAGGCGCTTTGACATGACCTCGGCACTATGGCGGGCCATGACGTCGGATGTGATCTTGTCGACTATCTCTCGATGTTGGACGCGCGCAGTGTTCGTGGCGGTTTGCGGATTGGTGGCCAAGTTTGGCTGGCTTAGGATCTGATCTGCAAAAAGCGTCCATTCCCGGTCGTTCTGGATAGACAGCAGTAACGGCTGGCCATCGGCAGTGGTATACACCCCGTAGGGAGAGATTGACGGATGTGCCAATCCCACGCGTGGCGGCGGTGTGCCTGCGGCGGCGTGCAGGAACGGTACTGCCAGCCAGTCGGCTATAACGTCGAACATTGATATGCGAATGTCGGTGCCATGTCCCGAAATGCTGCGCGCTATTAGCGCCTCTAGAATGGCGGCGTGGGCTGCGGCACCGGTTGCAATGTCCACCACCGATATGCCCACCCGCGAAGGCTCTGATGGCCCGCCCGTGATGCTGCACAGGCCTGCCTCTGCTTGTATCAGAAGATCGTAGGCCTTACGCTGCGCATACGGGCCGGTGTCGCCGTAGCCGCTGATCGCACATGTGATCAGGCGGGGATTTCGCGAACGCAGGGCGTCTGGGTCCAGCCCTTTGCTGCGCAGTGTGCCCGGTTTAAGGTTCTGCACGACGATATCTGCTGCATCCGTGATTGAGAGCAGCAGCGCTTTGTCAGCTTTGGTGTTCAGATTCAGTGCAATGGATTCTTTGCCACGGTTCAACCATAAAAAATAACTACTCTCGCCCGCTGCAGCCTGATCGTAACCGCGGGCAAAATCCCCATCGGGGCGTTCAATCTTAATGACCCGAGCCCCAGCATCCGCAAGCCGCGATGTGCAAAAAGGTGCCGCGACTGCCTGCTCGATTGCGACAACCAAGAGACCCTCTAGTGGAGCCTTTGTCATGAGTGCACCCTTCCTTTTTTCAGTCTTCCGTCGACCATAATGCGTCAGATATTATGCTCCTATGGCGTTATCGTCATTTCAGGAATGCTATTGCGGCATGGCGTTCGGGCTCACAGGGTGGTGCCCAACCAATCCTTAGATTTGACCAGGGCGTGGACTTCAGTAATCAGAAAGTCGGAGAACACTGTGCTCAGTCGCGATTCCGGGCGATTGAGCGGCGACATCAGGATCAGTGAGCGGTAAATGTTTGCTTCGGCAAACGGGCTTGCTACCAGTCTGCCTTCATTTACCAAGTCGATGACGCTGCCCAGAGGCAGGACAGTTGCGCCGAGCCCCTTTTCTACAAAAGAGAGGATCGTCGGCAGCACGTCTATTTCCAACTGTACATCAAGAGACACACCAGCCTGTCGCGCGAAATAGTCTACCCTGCCGCGCAACCCATGGTCCGGATTGGGGAGGATCATCGGCAGAGACAGTGCATCGCGCAGTGACAAAGGGTTTGCATCGGCATTGGGATCTTTTGCTGAACGCACCAAATATAGCGTTTCGAGTATGATGGGTTTGGTGCGGATCGACGGCGCGGTTTGGCCCTCGTAGGCGACACCCAAGTCGATTTTACCGCGAATAAGCCAATCCTGCACATAGCCGCTAAATCCCGAGACGATGCGCAGCTTCACGTCTGGAAAGGCTTCCATCGATTTTGTGATAAGATGCGTCGCAAGCATGGCTGCGACAGTCGGCGGCAGGCCCAGCGTCAGTGTGCCTGTTGGCATCTTGCCCTGGCCTGACAGGTCACGTGTCATGTCTTCGATGTCTTCCAAAATAAGCTTGGCGCGGCTCGCGAACTTAATGCCTTCCATTGTCGGTTTCACGCCGCGCCCGTTGCGGCGAAGCAGGGATACTCCCAATTCGATTTCAAGCGACTTGACTTGGCGGCTGAGCGCAGACTGTGCGATAGCTAGCCGCTCTGATGCGGCGGTTATGCTTCCCAATTCGACGATATGGATGAAATTTCGTAACTGCCGTAGATCCAAGGTATGCCTCAAAAGTATCGCTGATATGTTTACAATACTCTTGCAACATGGCTGGCCGTCTTACAACCTTGACACCGAAGGCCGCCTAAAAAGGTACGGACCGCGCGGGGAGGAGACCGTCGGGACTGCGGCCGAAGGCGAATACCCTCAATAAATCTGGAGAGATGCAATTACTTTTAATTTCGGTATCGGTGCGGTGATTGCTGCTTTGATGAGCCTCACGGCAATACCCGCCGCGGCGCAGGATTTGCCAGATAGCATGATTTGGACCTCATACGACGTAGGGTCGACAGGCTATGCTGAGGCATCGGCCATTGCTTGCGCGTTCGGTAAGGCATTCGGAACCCGCGTGTGAATACAGCCTTCTGGTTCTGGCATCGGCCGCTTGCAGCCCCTGCTTCAGGGACGTGCAGACTATGCCTTCCTTGCGACTGAGGCGTTGTTCTTCCTCGGCGACGGGGCCTATCATTTCGCGACACCGTTTCGGGGTCCAGCGGATCATCCGAAAGGTGGCGCACCTCGACGACGGTATGTCGTGCCCCAATCGCCATGAGCGGGTTAAAATTGTGCGCAGCGCCATGGTACGACAAGTTACCCCAAGGATCGCCCCTTTCCGCGCGAAGAATAGCGAAATGAGCGGGCAGCGGGTGTTCACTATCGCTCCCGGTACCGCATTTTTCGATCATTTCGACAGCTTTGCGATGATGCGCGGCGGGCACCTCGATATCGCGGTGCTTGGTGCTTATCAGGTCGCGGAGAACGGTGATCTGGCGAACTGGGCGACGGATGACGAGTCTTTTCCGCCTGCCGTGGGCGGCGCGATGGATCTGGTTGTCTGCGTGCCTACGATTTTCATCACGATGAGGCACGTTGGCCGCAAAGGTGAACCCAAACTGTTGGAACGCTGTACTTATCCGTTGACCGGCATGGGTGTCGTCAGCCGGGTCTACACCGATCTGGCCGTGCTGGATATCACGCGAGAGGGGTTCCGAAGCGTGGAACTGGCCCCCGGCAATGATTTCGACACTGTGCAGCGCCTGACCGGTGCGCGCATCCTGACCTGAGAAATGAGTGAACGGGCCCACGGCCCAAGGAGAGACCCAAGTGAAGACGTCAGCCCCCACCACCCACGATGACCTGCGCGATGCGCTTCGCGCACTTTGTGCTGAATTTCCGCCAGAGTATCACCGCGCTCATGGCGCTGCGGAAACTTATCCCGAAACTTTCATAGACGCGCTGACAAAAGCGGGCTGGCTGGCGGCGATGATTCCAGAGGAGTTCGGAGGATCCGGGCTGGGCCTGACTGAAGCGTCCATTGTGATGGAAGAAATCAACCGCAGCGGCGGCAATGCTGGTCACTGTCACGGCCAGATGTACAACATGAGCACGTTGCTGCGCCACGGATCGGATGCGCAGAAAAAGAAATATCTGCCCCGTATCGCCAGCGGTGAGTTGCGCCTGCAATCAATGGCGGTGACAGAACCGACAACTGGCACGGATACGACCAAACTAAAAACCACCGCTCGCAAGAAAGGCGACGTCTACGTAATTAATGGTCAAAAGGTCTGGATCAGCCGTGTTCAGCATTCGGACCTGATGATCCTGCTGGCCCGCACCACCCCCCTGTCAGAGGTCAAGCGCAAGTCCGAAGGACTATCGGTCTTCTTGCTCGAACTCGATCAGGTCATCGGTAAGGGAATGGAGGTCAAACCGATCCCAAACATGGTGGGCCACGAGACGAACGAGTTGTTTTTTGATGACCTGGAAATTCCCGCCGAGAGTTTGATTGGCGAGGAAGGGCAGGGCTTTCGCTATATTTTAGATGGGTTGAATGCAGAGCGGTCATTGATCGCTGCTGAATGCATTGGTGATGGTTATTGGTTTATCGACAAGGCCCGCACCTACGCGAACGAGCGCGAGGTTTTTGACCGGCCCATTGGGCGCAATCAGGGTGTCCAGTTTCCGATCGCCCGTGCCTTTGTAAATATCGAAGCCGCAAACCTGATGCGGTTTGAAGCATGCCGCCGGTTCGACGCCAACGAAGCCGCAGGCGCGCAGGCTAATATGGCCAAGCTTTTGGCGGCCGATGCCTCTTGGGAGGCCGCTAATGTCTGTCTTCAGACCCACGGCGGATTTGGGTTCGCGCAGGAATACGATATCGAGCGCAAGTTCCGCGAAACGCGGCTGTATCAAGTCGCACCGATCTCGACCAACCTGATACTCAGCTATGTGGCTGAGCATATTCTCGACTTGCCGCGCAGCTTTTGACGCGCATGGCAGAGAACCTTCCCAATCTTGACCATCTGCAGAAATGGGTGGGCCGCGAAGACGTCGCGCAGGACCTTGTGACCCAGATTCTGATCGACCGGTTTCGTGCTACGTTGCCGGCCTGGCTGTATGATACTGGTGACGCGGCCCCCCTTGGGCTGCATTGGTGCTTGTTTGCGCCCAACGTTCCAACTGACAACCTTGGGCCAGACGGGCATGGTGCGCACGGTGAATTTCTGCCGCCTGTCCCATTTGAAAGCCGCATGTGGGCGGGCGGGCAATTGCAATTCCACGCGGCGATCCACGCCGGGGATATCGTGGTGCGCACGTCGCGAATTGCCTCAGTGGTTGCGAAAGCCGGCCGCAGTGGCCCGCTGGTTTTCGTTAAGGTGGCGCATGAATACGGCGTTGGCGCAGTGCGCGTCATAACAGAACGACAAGACCTCGTCTTTCGCCCTATGCAATCAAAGCAACTTGCGGCTCTGGCGTTCATTGAGAACGGTGTCGAGGGGTCATTCACAGGCGATGCGGTGACGCTATTCCGATACTCTGCGTTGACGTTCAACAGCCACCGCATCCACTACGATTACCCCTATGCCACGCAGGTCGAAGGCTATGCTGACCTTGTCGTGCACGGTCCTTTGCAAGCGACTTTGCTTATGAACGCCATGGCTCGTGATATGGGTAACCCGATGGTTGGGCTGGCTTATCGCGGCGTATCTCCCCTGACCGCCAATACTCCGGCCGCACTTGAACGGCGTGACGGCACATACCTGCTGAAAAAACCGGACGGCACGGCTACTTTTGAAGCCTACCCTATCCCTTCGGAGACATCACAATGACCAACCTCGTAGCCCAACTGAAGGCCGATCTGGCGCTACCATTGATAGCAGCGCCAATGTTCCTTGCGTCCGGGGTCGACCTTGTCGTTGCGCAGTGCTGCGGCAGGGTGATCGGCACGTTCCCGTCACTGAATGCGCGGCCCGCTGAAGCATTTGACGATTGGCTGACCGAAATTGAAACGCGGCTGGCACAGTTTACGGCAACAACAGGCCGGATCCCTGCGCCTTTTGGCGTTAACCTGATCGTCAACGCTTATAATGACAGAATGGAACAGGACCTTGCCACGATCGTGCGCCACAAGGTGCCGCTGGTTATTACGTCGTTGTCCGCGCCCGACCAAGTCGTCGAGGCGGTGCACAGCTACGGCGGGTTTGTCTTTCACGACGTCATTAAAGCGCGTCACGCGCGGCGCGCGATCAAGTCAGGTGTCGACGGCCTAATTCTGGTTGCAACCGGTGCCGGGGGTCATGGTGGAATCCTAAGTCCCTTTGCACTGATCGAAGAAGTTCGCGCCTTCTGGGATGGACCGCTGGTTCTGTCAGGGGCCATCGCTAATGGGCGCGCTGTGCTGGCCGCCGAAGTCCTTGGCTGCGATTTTGCGTATGCTGGCACGGTTTTCATACCTACTTTGGAATCCATCGCCCCTGATAGGCACAAAGACATGGTTGTGGCCGCCGCCGCAGAAGAGATATTGTTCACGCCTATGTTTTCGGGGACGTACGGCAATTACCTGACTGCCAGCATTGAAGCGGCGGGCGTCACGCAGCAAGATGCACGCACATGCCAACCCCGGCCCATGACTGCTAAGGATGATCCGAACCGCCCGAAGGCGTGGAAAGACGTCCTAAGCGCGGGGCAGGCGGTCGGTCAAAGTCATAAGATACAGTCCACCGCGGCCGTCATCGCGCGATTGGCTGACGAATACCACGCTGCCCGTGCACGACTGAAAACTTGTTAGGTTGCAATATGTGGCGATCCGTCGTTCCTGACAGTCGTGGCAGCAACGCGTTCAGGTGAGATCCAGCTTTTACCGCGCTGATGTCAGTCTATGCCCCCGATACGCTGCGATCCATATTAGACTTGGCACTGGACCAGATGGGGGAGCAGGTAGTTGACCAGTTGGAACAGCTGGCGCTGATTGCAGATCACAACGCGCCAGTTTTTCATCATCGCGACCGTACCGGTGCCCTCGATTAAAGAATCGAGAAACATCCTGCATTCGAGGCACTGGAACGCACAGCCTTTGGCGACTTTGGGCTGGTTGCGATGTCGCATTCCGCGGGGGTGCTGGGGGCAGACGCCCATTTGCATCCGATTGTGAAATACGCGCTAGTTTATCTGTTCGTACAAGCCGAATTCGGCTTGTACTGCCCTCTTAGCATGACAGGTTCCCTGACCCGAACATTGTGGAAATTTAGGGATGCAGATCTGATTGCGCGCTACTTTGATGCGCTGACAAGTCAGGACATCGGCGCGATGTTGCTGGGTGCCAAGTTCATGACCGAAGAAGCGGCAGGGTCGGACGTGGGTGCGACAGAGTCCCTCTCCGCTCATCCCCCAGCCAAAAAATTTTAACCGAAAACTCCAGCTTCTAGCGGTCCAAACTTCAGTGGATAAAGCATTTGAGATTGGCAATCTTCGGGATCGGTTTGGGCAAGCGACCGGGTGCCGCCACAAAACGTGAAACCACCGCACTGTCGGATCACGGCGTAAGGACGGTGACCCATCTTATTGCGATCGATGTTAGCATGATCAGCAAGAGAATAGGCATCATGAATGCGGCGAGCACCGCTGACATCTTGACCGGCAATTGGTTTGCTTTCGTTTGCGCCTTCAATTCCCGATCCAGACGCATCTCAATAGCGTAGGTTTCGAGGGCTTGCGAAATCGCCGTGCCAAATTCGGCGGATTGCTGGACCACGTTCGCGAAGGAGGCCATGGCATCGACACCTGTGCGCCGTTGCAACTCAGCGAAGGCCCTGTCACGTGGCTTGCCGGCCAGAATTTCGAGTTGCTGGATCGTGAGTTCCTCGGCGATTGTGCCGCAGAAACGTCCGAATTCCTTGGCCACGCGGTTCATTGCGGCATCAAACCCCAGACCAGCTTCGATCGCCACCTGCATGAGATACAGCGCTCCGGGCATGCCGCGCGTCATGGATTGACTCCGTTCCGCAACCTTGGAGCTAAGCCAGGCCGACGGGCCGTAAAATTCGATCACGACGAGAAAGACGGCGATCATGAAGATTTGCGGTGTCTCAATTCGGCTCAGCGCTTCCAAGACCTGTGAAAGGGCCGGTGGTAGCACAGACCGCGAGCACGAAACATCCCGGCAACGCCAAAGCCAGAACGGATCGCACCAGAAAGAAGTTCCGAAGGGCTTTTACCTTGTGAATGCCGGCCTAGCGCAGACTTTTAGATATCTTGCTCCGCTCGGTGCCGGAATGCGGAACGAAGAGGCGAAGCAGGTCGGTCGGGTCATTATCCCAGGGACGCACGATGTTGCGGCACAACAAAGGGGATGCAACGGCCTGGATGCGCCGGATTTGCAGAGATGTGCTGGGCCGGAAGGCGGCCACGATCCCCAGAATCGCCACGAAGAACCCGACCGCGACTATGCCCTGCAAGATGATCTGCGACCCTGCGGCGATGCCAAGGGCGCCCAGTAAATAATTCACGCGTTCCATGGTCGGTGTCTCCCTCAAAAATCGAAGTTCGTCAGGCGCTTGAGAATGATGCCCTGCAGGAGGATCAAAATGCCGACCAGAATGGCGATGGGGACGAAGACGGGATGGTCTTTGACCGCCAGAAAGAATCCGGGCGAGGACTTATAGACTATGCCCACCATCAAGAAGGGCATCATCGTCAGGATCATGTCGCTCAGCCGACCTTCGGAGGAAAGCGCGGGGATCTTCTTTTGCATGATCCGGCGGTCGCGGATGACCCGAGACAACACCAGAAGCACGCGGCCGAGATTTCCGCCGGTACCGTGCTGGATTCCGACGCAGATGCTCAGATAGTGGACGTCCTCCCGGTCGATACGGTCGGCAAATTCGCCAAATGCGGTGACCAGATCAACGCTGTGGCGAATACGGTCTTCGATGATGCGGAATTCGCTGCCGATCGGGTCCGGCATCATCGAAGACCCGTCGCATAGTCACGTTGAGCGGGTGACCTACCCGGAGGCCCCGCGCCATCATATCGAGGGCATCGGGCAATTGCTCCGAGAGTGTCTTAAGCCGTGCTTCGGCCATACGGTCAAAAATGGTTTAGGCAGACCGAATCCCAGCAGCAGGGCCGTCACGGCTGCGGCCGGGGCCGTTACAAACTGGGATGCCGCGAGGAAAATGACCACGGCGAAGCTGATGAGACAGGCGATGAGAGCACGCATGCCAATCGGCAGGTTTGCATGGGCGACGATGCGCTGGAAGGACTCGATCGGCCCCTTCGTGCGCGCACTGCGGGTGGAGTGGTTGCGGAACAGGACCTCGGCGATCCGCGTCTCGTCCACGCCCTGCACGATCATGCGCCGGTTCTTGTGTCTGATTTCGCCCGCATGGCTTCCTGCGATCTGCCGAACACCTTCGAAGGCCAGCAAGGCCCCGAAGAAGATCATGAGATAGATGAAGATTCCAGTGGAAGCATTAAGCGCAGAAATCCGAAGTTCATCCGGTCACCCCATCGAAGTTGAACACATCAGGTGGCAATTTGACGCCTGTCTCGATCAGCTTTTCAATAAATTGAGGCCGGATTCCGGTGTAGACCAGTTCGCCAAGCACTTCACCGCCCTCACCCTTGCCGCGCTGGCGAAAAGTGAAAATCTCTTGCATCGTGATAACGTCGCCTTCCATCCCGATGACTTCGGCAATGCTCATTACGCGACGTTTGCCATCGCTGTGGCGGGACAGCTGGACGATGATGTCAATCGAAGAGGCGATCTGGCTGCGGATGGTAACCATGGGAATGTCGCCCCCCATCATCGTTACCATCTGCTCCAGCCGGCTCAGCGCATCGCGCACAGTGTTGGCATGGACGGTCGTCATGGAGCCGTCGTGGCCGGTGTTCATCGCCTGCAGCATGTCAAAGCATTCGGCACCGCGCACCTCGCCCACGATGATTCTGTCCGGCCGCATCCGCAGGGCGTTGCGCACCAGTTCGCGCTGGGTGATCGCCCCAGTCCCCTCGATACTAGATGGGCGAGTTTCGAGCCGGACGACGTTGTCCTGCTGAAGTTGAAGCTCGGCTGCGTCCTCGATCGTCACGATCCTCTGATCCGTATCGATGAAGGCCGACATCGCGTTGAGCATGGTCGTCTTGCCGGAGCCGGTGCCGCCGGAGATCAGCACGTTTAGACGCGCCTCGACCACTCCGCGCAGGATGGCGGCGGCTGGATGCGTCAACGCCTGCGCCTCGACCAGCCGGTCCAGTGAATAGGGCTTGGCGGAAAATTTACGGATAGATAGGGATGGACCGTCGACGGCACACGGGCGGATGATTGCGTTCACCCGGCTACCGTCCGGCAGGCGCGCATCGACCCAAGGTTGGGACTCATCGACCCGGCGCCCCATCGAGGAAACGATTTTGTCGATAATCCGCAGCAGATGACGCTCGTCACGAAACCGGACCTTCGTCTTTTCTAGCTTGCCGAACCTCTCGACGTAGACGTTCTGGTGGTTGTTGACGAGGATGTCGTTGATCGTGGGATCTGCCAGCAAGGGTTCCAGCGGTCCTAGACCAGTCACCTCGAATATCAGCTCTTCGACCAGCTGTTTTACGCGATCCGGGCCAAGCTTGCGCTCCTGATCCAGCAGCAGTTGCGACACCAGTCCAGCGATCTGCCGTTTGACTTCCACCGGGTCCATCTTGTCGATGACAGACAGGTTGACCCGGTTCAGCATCGCCTCGTGCAAAGAGCTTTTCAGCGCCAACCAGTTCTGCAGTTCTACGTCGATTTCGTAGTGCGGCGCGGCTCCCTTCACCACGGTCGCGGGCGTGAGTTGCACAACGTTCGTCAGGGTAGTCTGGCGGCGATTGAGATAATCAGTGAACATCTGTGGCCCTCTCAGACGAAGTCATAGGATGAAGAAATAGCAGTAGCCGAAAGTCTTTTGGCCAGCGAACGATAGGTCTTGCGGCCCTTGGACCGCACCGCGGTGGTGGGGAGCTCCAGATCGATCGCACGCCGCTCGCCGCCGGGATCGTCCGGCACCCACGACGCGACTTGCAGGCCCAGCATCGCCTCGGCTTTCCGTATCGTTTCGGAACCGAAGAAAGTCTTCTTTTTCGGGTTTCTGACCAGTTCGACCGGCAGGTGAGGCGGTTTTCGCGGTATAGATCGATCAGGCGTTTGGCCTGACGGATGCAGGGGGCGGAGCTGTCCGACACCATGATCCACCGATCGGTTGCCATGACGACCGGTGCCAGCCAGTCCATCGTTGCCCGTGGCAGGTCAATGATCAGATAATCGTATGCATATCTGCAGGCCCCGATCATATGGGCGACGAATTCCAGCGACATCGCATTAAGCCGCACGAAGACCGTTGGTGCGGTCAGGACATCGACGCCGTATCCGCTCGTCTGGACGGCACCCAGAATGGCCTTTTCGCTGGGAAGCGAATCCTGCCCCAAAAGGTCATAGAGACCGCCGTTGTTTTCAACATCCAAATAGGTACCGGCATTTCCGAATTGCAGGTCGAGGTCGAGAAGCAGGACACGCAGCTTTAGCTGGCCTCTTTTGGCACCGGCAGCCAGCGAGGTGGCGAGGTTGACCGCGATTGTCGTTGCCCCTGCACCACCGCGTGATTGCGCAATGGAGAAGACTCGGGCGGTCGCACCGGTCGGGCCGCCTTGGGGATCCAGCGCGTCGGGTTGCCGAGCCAAGTCCGCGAATGCCTGAATCAGCGCCCCTGCCTTTATGTCGAGAGGCAGGATATCGTCGGCACCGGACGCGCCAAGGGCCCGTACCTTCGTCAGCGGCAGCCCGTCATCGACGAGGGCGATGAATTTTGTCTGACCCTGGGCCACCGTTACGAAATGCGCCAAGGCAGCAAGATCGTCGTCGGAGACATTGGTCTCGAACTGGACGACGTCGTGTTTCGCCGTGATGGTTTCAGCGGTTTCTAGCAGATCGTGTAAGGTCGGTGCCAACGCAGCCACCGCATTCAGCAGCGGAGAGGTGGACGTAAACTGGCAGGTCGTTAGAATGTCTTGCGCTCCCGCGATCATGATCTGTCCGGCTTTTGCCGCCGATCTAACTTAACCTTACGACGTGGGATTAGGGGGCACATCATCCTGAACGATGAGGTTTACAACCTTAGAGTGAATATTCATCGCTTACTCTGCAATTCAGATACGTCTCGGGCACTTTTTTGAGGCAGGAGCTAAAATTGAATTACAGCGAAAGACGAATCTTTTTTGCTCCATGATCGCCGGCCTCATCAATTAAACCTAATTTTCGAGAAAATTCCCCTATTCGTGTGCAGGTTGTCTCTCTGCAGTCATAAACTCGTCCGAAGGCCGCATATAAAATGGCATCCCACCGGCTTTGTTGCACAAATCGGTTGAGGGATTCATGTCGTGAATCCAGTGTGGTAGCTGGCGGTCATGAGCAAACCGACATCGCCGACCTACAAGACCACGAACTGGACTGCCTACAATGAGGCGTTG
>Ga0222645_100138_pt1 | contig 43656 bp, 49 predicted proteins | sample AntAcemetagen292_FD_179881 | JGI IMG/M metagenome (GOLD analysis project Ga0222645, IMG submission 179881) | Saline water microbial communities from Ace Lake, Antarctica - #292 | ecosystem: Environmental > Aquatic > Non-marine Saline and Alkaline > Saline | place: Antarctica: Ace Lake | collected...
CAGATCGACACCGATAATAGTAACTTCGGACATGGATACTCCTTCCTTCTGTGATGGCTTCAACACTCATCATAGTGGCACATTGCGATGCCGTCGGGAGGGGGCATCCAAGCCATCAACAGAGTCGCACCGCAGTCATGTTGATCTATTGGCTTTGTCCACAACGAAGTAATGTTAACACAAGGCCGAGAAGTGTTGATCATGTTCAATGAAAAAAGGACCGCGCCCTTCGGCACGTTCCTCTCGTTCTTCTTGTCAAAGATACCTTTGGGAGATCGGCTGACAGGCCAAGAGGGGGGCAAAGCTCCCCCACAAGCGCGGCGCGCAATGCGCGTTGCAACCCCTGGTGCTTAAGCGACCTTTTCAGCCTTCAGGCCAAACGGCCGTAGAACGACTGACCCTTGTCGCCCATCTCGCGCAGCAGGTCGGGGCAGGCGAACCGGTCGCCGAACTGTTCCGTCAGCTGATCGCAACGCTCGGCGGCATAGGGCGCGCCGATGATGTCCAGCCAGCTGAACGGGCCGCCAGACCAGGGGGCAAAGCCCCAGCCCAAGATCGCGCCGACGTCGCCTTCGCGGATGTCGGTCAGCACGCCGTCTTCCAGTGCGCGGACTGCTTCCAACACCTGTGCGAACAGCAGGCGATGTTGCACGGTGACCAGATCGGGCTGTTCATCCGCGACAGGATAGTTCGCCGCCAGCTCGGACCACAGGCCGGTGCGCTTGCCCTTGTCGTCATAGGCATAGAAGCCAGAGTTCGACTTCCGGCCCATTCGGCCCTGATCGGCCATCCAGAACAGCACCTCGTCCACTGCGCCGTCGGGATAGGCGTCGCCCATCGCCAGCTTGGTCGCTTTGGCGATCTTGACGCCCAGATCGATGCTGGTTTCGTCCACCAGTTGTAGCGGGCCCAGCGGCATGCCGACCAGTTTCGCGGCGTTCTCGATTAGCGCAGGTTCCACACCTTCGGCGACCATGCGGATGCCTTCGTTGATGTAGGGGATGATGCAGCGGTTCGCATAGAAGAAGCGCGCGTCGTTTACCACGATCGGCGTTTTGCGGATCTGGCGCACGAAATCCAGCGCCTTGGCGACGGCTAAATCGCCGGTGGCCTTGCCGCGAATGATCTCGACCAGGTTCATCTTGTCCACAGGGGAAAAGAAGTGGATGCCGATGAACTTTTCCGCGTCGTTCGCCGCAGCGGCCAGTTCGGTAATTGGCAGGGTCGAGGTGTTGGTCGCAAAGATACAATCGGGGCCGGTTACGGCCTGCACCTTTTTGGTGACCTCGGCCTTCACGGACATATCCTCGAAGACCGCTTCGACGATCAGATCGCAGTCTTTCAGGGCGTTGTAATCTGTCGTTGCGTTGATCAGGCTCAGGACCTGCTCTTTCTTCTCGGGTGTCGCTTTTTTGCGGGCGATCCCTTTGTCCATGTAATCAGCGGTATAGGATTTGCCCTTGTCAGCCGCTTCCTGCTTGGCGTCGATCAGCACGACCTTGATGCCAGCCATGGCCGACACCAGCGCGATGCCCGCGCCCATCATGCCAGCACCGATGATGCCGACGCGTCTAACCTTCTGGTCCGGCACATCAGGACGGTTCGCGCCTTTTTCCAGCGCTTCTTTGTTGATGAACAGGCTGCGGATCATGGCGGACGACGACGGGTTCAGCAGGACGTTGGTGAACCAGCGCGCCTCGATCTTGAGCGCGGTATCGAAGGGGACCATCGCACCTTCATAGACGGCGGACAGCAGCGCCTTGGCCGCCGGATAGACGCCCATTGTGTTGCCGTTGACCATGGCCGAGGCTCCAACGAAGGTCATGAAGCCAGCAGGGTGATAGGGCGCGCCGCCCGGCATTTTATAACCCTTCTGGTCCCAAGGCTTCACGATATCCGCATCAGTGGCTTTCAGCACCCAAGCCTTGGCGGCGGACAGCAGTTCATCCGCTGGCACGACCTCGTCCACTATCCCAGCGCGCATCGCACCCTTTGGGTCGTTCAACTTGCCCTGCAACAGCAGAGGGCTGGCTGCCATCGCGCCCAGCTTGCGGCTGATCCGCGTCGTACCACCGGCACCTGGGAAAATGCCGACCATGATTTCCGGCAGGCCGATCTTGGCCTTCGGGTTGTCGGCGGCAAAGATGCGGTGGCAGGCCAGCGGAATTTCCAGACCGATCCCCAGCGCGGTTCCGGGCAGCGCGGCGGCGACCGGCTTGCCACCTTTCAGCGTCTTGGGGTCCATGCCCGCGCGCTCGATCCGGCGTAGCACGGCGTGCATTTGCATGACGCCGTCAAAGATGCCCTGTGCAGGATCGTCGCTTTCGTCGCGCATCTTGGCGATGATGTTCAGGTCCATGCCGCCGGCAAAGGAGCCGTCCTTGCCAGAGGTGATGACGATGCCTTTCACGGCTTCATCAGCCAAAGCCTGACCGACAAGCGTATCCAGATCGGCAAAGCCTTTCTGGCTCATGACGTTCATGGACTTGCCGACGGTGTCCCAAGTGATGACGGCAACGCCGCTCTCGTCTATGGTCATGGTGAAATCGGTCATAGCGATTATCCTTTTTTCTGCAGGTCGGGGATGGGTTCAGATCGGGACGTGCCCGCATCCTGCGCCGCCGCATCGTCCATTGTTGAAACGGTTTTGCGCCAATGGGCCGGTACCAGCCCGCTGGTCAGATGAGTGGCCCTCCATACCGTGTCAGTGCGGCGCAGCATCAGGCTCGACCGATAGGGGGCATGATGCGCGTGCTCTGACGCAGAATGTCGGTTTGGTAATTGCCGGTGATCACGTCATCGGACAAATAGGTTGCGTTGAGGGCCGTGCGGATCAGATCGGTCGCGCGTTGCGACTTCAGCAGGTTCAGATACTGATAAAAGACCTGCCGCAGCATGGTGTCATTCGTCATGACGATCGTGCTGTGGTCACTGGTCATTTCGATCGGCAGCTGGACAAGGCTGCGATAGGCGTTGAACTGGCTTGCGATGAATGTTCGCGATGCATCGTCCAGCCGTTTTTGAAATATCTGTATCGCCATCTCGCAGCCCTCCGTCCGTCAGACTCGCTCGATGATCGTCGCGGCACCCATCCCAGATGCGATGCACAGCGTTGCCAGGCCGGTGGATTTGCCGGTGCGCTCCAGCTCGTCCAACAAGGTGCCGATGATGATCGCACCGGTGGCCCCCAACGGGTGGCCCATGGCGATCGACCCGCCGTTCACGTTCACGACTGAGGGATCGACGTTGAACCGCTGCATAAAGCGCAAAACGACAGAGGCGAAGGCTTCATTCACCTCGAACAAGTCGATGTCGGAAATGCTCATGCCGCTTTCGGCCAAGATCTTTTCCGTCACGGGGACCGGGCCGGTCAGCATGATCGTGGGATCGGTGCCGATCTTGGCAGTGGCGCGGATCACGGCGCGGGGCTTCAGGCCCATCGCCTCGCCCCATGCCTTGGACCCGATCAGGATACCGGCAGAGCCATCAACGATGCCGGAAGAGTTGCCCGCATGGTGGATGTGGTTGATCCGCTCCAGATGCGGATACTTCATCAGCGCGACCTTGTCGAAACCGGGCATGCTCTCGCCCATGTCCTTGAACGAGGCTCTCAGTGCGCCAAGGGACTGCATGTCGGTGCCGGGGCGCATGTATTCGTCGTGATCCAGAATGGCCAAGCCATTCTGGTCGCGCACGGTGACGAGGGATTTTGCAAAGCGCTTTTCGTCCCAAGCGGCCTTGGCGCGCTTTTGGGATTCAACTGCCAGCGCATCGGCATCGTTACGGCTGAAGCCATATTCGGTGGCGATGATGTCGGCAGAGATACCCTGCGGCACAAAATAGGTGTCCATGGCGATCGACGGATCGACGGCAATCGCCGCTCCGTCGCTGCCCATCGCGACGCGGCCCATCATCTCCACTCCGCCAGCGATATAGGCCTGACCGGCCCCGCCGCGGATCTGATTAGCGGCGAGGTTCACCGCCTCCATCCCCGATGCGCAGAATCGGTTGATTGCAAGGCCCGGGATCGACTGGTCAAGATCGGACGCTAGCACAGCCGTACGCGCAAGGCAGCCGCCCTGTTCGCCGACTTGGGTGACATTGCCCCAGATCACGTCCTCGACGGCATGACCTTCCAGATTGTTGCGCTCTTTGAGCGCATTGAGCACACCAGCGGACAGGCGCGCAGAGGTGACTTCGTGCAAGGCACCATCTGCGCGGCCCTTGCCGCGCGGGGTGCGCACGGCGTCATAGATATAGGCTTCGGTCATGATAGGTCCTTCCTTCAGGCAGCCGGCAGGCCGCGCTGCATCAGATCATAGGGGTGCTTCCAGCCAGTCGTTGCCGCGATGCGGTCTAGCCAAGCGTCGATATTTGGGAATTCTTTACGCTCGAATCCAAATGGCTCAGGATAGAAAAGATAGCCGCAGCAAGCGATGTCGGCGATGGTTAACTCTTCTGTCGCCAGCCAATCCCGATTTTCCAAATGCGTTTCCATGATTTTCAACGCGGACTTAAGGCGCATTAAAAGAAACTCATTAACCTCTTTGCTACGCTTCTCCTCTGGAAGAAAATTTGTATTGAACCGCAAGGTTCCGGCCACGCCACTGATCTTGTGGTTGTCAAAAAACATCCAGCGTAGGACTTCACGGCGCTGATCGGCGCTCTTGCCGCCCAGCTTGGAGGTCTTCGATGTGATGTAGTCCTGAATAACTGCCGACTGGCTGATCACCAGATCGCCGTCCACCATGACCGGAACCTCGCCCATGATATTCAGCGCCCGAAACTCCGGGGTACGGCTGGCACCATTGAAGAAGTCGACAAAGACCGGCTCCCATTCGACCCCGGCAAGGGTCATGGTCAGCGCCGCCTTGTAGGCGTTTCCGCTTTCGCCAAAGCAGTGCAGCTTGATTGTCATGTGGTGCCTCCCGTTGAGTGCAGCGCCCGGTGGGGCGGTTGCGTTTTGAGTATTTTTGGCATGATGATGGGTGTCAGCCTCAACCTGAAATTAACTTTGATCCGTTCTATTCATTCTGCGGTACAGGCTGGAGATCCGGTGATCGTGCAAGGTGATGCCGCTCTGAAAATGAGTCAATGCATCCGGGCAAGGTGGTCGATGTATCATCTTGCCCGAAATACTTCCCCGCCGGAGGCGTCCCTGCATTTTCCCACTCGTCGACATTACTTCTTGCGCGCTTCCAGCTCTGAATTGAACAACCGCAGGCGATGGCTGAATGTATCCTCATTCAGGATGCTGTCGAAGTTTTCGAACATGAACGATAGCGCTTCGCCCTCGTCCAGCCCTGCTTCACGCGCAAATTTCTTCAGGCGGCGGTATCCGTCCTCGGTCATGGCGACGGGAAAGCGGCGGGTCAGGCGTAGGCGTTTGGGCATGGATCAGTTCTCCTTTGGCGGCACGGTAAGGCGGGGTTTCTCCCGCCGCTACCCTCAAAAGTTCGCGGCCTCCAATGCCATGACGGTATCTGCGCCCGTATTGATCCGGGCCAGGTGCAGGGACGTTGCGGGGATTTGGCGCGCCATGTAGTGGCGACCGGTCGTGATCTTGGTTTCGAGAAATTCGGTGTCCGTGTCGCCACGTTCCAGCGCTTCCATTGCGGCCTTTCCCATGCGAGCCCACATGTAGCCTAGGCAGACATGGCCCATCAGGTGCATGAAGTCATACGAACCCGACAGCGCGTTGTTAGGGTTTTTCATGGAGCCCATGAAGTACATCGCAGCGGCCTGCATGTCCTTGCTGGAGGCTTTAAGCGGGTCTAGGAAGTCCTTCTTCAGCGCCTCATTGCCCTCGTTTTCTTTGATGAAGGTTTTGATCATCTCGAAAAATCCCATCAGGTGCTTGCCGCCGTCGATGGCCAGTTTGCGGCCGACCAGATCAAGCGCCTGCACGCCGTTGGCACCTTCGTAGATCATGGCGATCCGGGCGTCGCGAGCGAATTGGGACATGCCCCATTCTTCGATATAGCCATGGCCGCCGTAAACCTGCTGCGCGGCGACGGCGTATTCAAAGCCCTTGTCGGTCAGAAAGCCTTTGAGCACGGGGGTCATCAGGGACACGAGGCCTTCTGCGTCTTTGTCGCCCATCTTGTGACCGCGGTCGAGCAGGGATGCACCCCAGAAGGTGAACGCGCGCGCGCCTTCGTTAAAGGACTTCTGATCCATCAGGTTGCGGCGGATATCGGGGTGCACGATCAGCGGATCCGCGGGGCCATCGGGGTTTTCTACGCCGGTCACGGCGCGACCCTGCAGGCGATCCTTGGCGTAGGTCACTGCGTTCTGATAAGCGATTTCTGACTGGGCGTAGCCTTGCAGGCCAACGCCAAGGCGCGCTTCGTTCATCATGACGAACATGGCACGCATGCCCTTGTGCTCTTCGCCGATCAGGTAACCCGTCGCCTCGTCGTAGTTCATGACGCAGGTGGAGTTGCCGTGGATGCCCATTTTCTCTTCGATCTTGCCGACGGACACACCGTTGCGATCGCCAAGACTGCCGTCTTCGTTCACGATGACCTTGGGCACGATGAACAGGGACACGCCCTTGATGCCATCGGGGCCGCCGGGGATTTTCGCCAGAACAAGGTGGATGATGTTTTCGGCCAGATCGTGATCACCAGCAGAGATAAAGATTTTCTGACCTGTCACCTTGAACGATCCACCGTCCTGCGGAACGGCCTTGGTGCGCATCAGGCCCAGATCGGTGCCGCAATGCGGCTCCGTCAGGTTCATGGTGCCGGTCCATTCGCAGGACGCCAGTTTTGGCAGAAATATGTCCTTTTGCGCGTCCGACCCGTGGGCGAGGATCGCGGAGTAGGCCCCGTGGGTCAGACCCTGATACATGTTGAACGCCATGTTGGCGGAAGCCATCGGCTCGTTTGCCGCGGTGTGCATGATATAGGGCAGGCCCTGGCCACCGTATTGCTCGTCTGCGTCCAGTGCGGTCCAGCCGCCTTCGCGGATCTGGTCAAAGGCGGCCTTGAACCCGGTGGGGGTACGCACGACGCCGTTTTCCAGCACACAGCCTTCGGTATCGCCGACCGCATTCATCGGGGACAGCACGCTGGACGACAGCTTGCCGACCTCTTCCAGCACGGCGGCGGTAAAGTCGCGGTCCAGATCGGCATAGCCGGGGACGTCTTGTTCGGACACTTTGAGCAGATCGTGCAGGACGAACTGAAAATCCTTCAGCGGTGCGGTATAGCTTGGCATCGGTGTCTCTCCCTTGGCTGTGTGTGCGGCTCAGGCAGCGTTATTTTGCTGGCCCGCGATCTCTTTGAGTTTGGCTGAGCCCCATTCCATCTGGGCCTTCAGCTCTGCGATGGCTTCGTCCAGTTCGGCCTTTTGGGATTCCATTTCGGCCAGATGCTTTTCGGCCAGCGCATAGGACTGGCTAAGCTGCGTCAGCTGACCGTCATCCATCTGGTATAGGTCCAAAAGTTGACGAATTTCTTCCAGGCTGAAACCAAAGCGCTTGCCGCGCAGGATCAGTTTCAGCCGGGCCCGGTCGGACCGGGTGAACATGCGGCGCTGGCCTTCACGGATCGGGAACAGCAGTTCCTTCCCCTCGTAAAAGCGCAGGGCGCGTGGTGTGACATCAAAGGCGTCACACATTTCGCGGATATTCAGGGTCTGGCTCGGCATTTCAAATCTCTCTCGCTCTGGCGGGTGTAACCGTCAGATCAATACTGTGAACTGCTTCTACAATGAATGTTGACGTTAACGTAAACATGACGTGACGTCAGAAGTCGTGTGACGAAAGGTCACGAAACTTTACCCAGCGTCATGCGCAAGATTATAAGGGGTGATTACCCAAGCGAGGCAGCGGTTTCGTCCCGTAGGCGCTGCAATTCGCTCATTGTCTCGTCCAATTGGCGGCGCTGATCGGCCAATTCTTTCATCTGGCGGTCAGCCAGATCGATCCAGGCCTGCATCTGGGCCGTGGTGCCTTCTTTTTCGTAAATCAGTAGCCATTGCCGGATGTCTTCGAGTGCAAAGCCAAAGCGGCGTCCGCGCATGATCAGTGTCATGCGTGCCTGATCGCGCCCGCTATAGAACCGGGCGCGCCCCTCGCGGTCAGGCGACAGAAGCTCGATATATTCGTAGTGTCGCAAGGTGCGCGGCGTCACGTCGTAACGGGCACACATTTCCTTGAATGACAGACGGCTGGTCGACATCACGATCCTCCTTTGCACCATAGCCTAGCTCCGCAGGGGGGGCAGGGGCAAACGGTCAGTTCATGAAGCCGGGCGCAAGGAAGTAAAAGCCGTAGGCCACGATGACCGCGGGGATCGTGGAATAGAGCGTCGCGCGCACGGCGGCACCGGGGTCCAGTGCGATGGCCGGGAACAGCGCGTCGCCGTCGTTGGAAATGGCATTCCCCATCAACGAGGCGAAAGGTATCAGCCCGCCGACATAGAGCGTCGTCACCAGGACTTGCGGCCCGCAGCCCGGGATCAGGCCGACCAGCACACCCATCAGCGGCAGCAAGGGTGTGACCGAGCTGAACATCGCCTCTAGGTCGAAACCGCTGAAGGCGACGATATAATCATAGGCAAGGTACGCGCCGATCACCCAGACTGCGATGAACGATGTCTCTTCTGCCATGCGGGTCACGGGGCTGTCGGCACCGTTGGTCATGGCGTGCAGGCGCGAGGTGGACCAGATGAACAGACCAACGGCCGTGCCGCCAAGGCCGACAAAGTGCATGACCGGGCCATAGATCGCGCCAACGTCCGCACCGCTTAGCTGTGTGATGCCGATGATCAGGCCGGGCAGGGCAAAGCCGGCAAAGGCTAAGTCCTTGATCCGCGTTCGTCCGATAAGCGGGGCCAGCTCTCCAGAGCCGGTGTTGCGCGGCTGACGCGCCGGACCGGGCAGGGCATCGACAATCCAGCCAGAGATGATTCCAACCGCAAAAGACAGCGGCAGCACCACAAGCGCCGCATCAGGCCGTGTCGCGATCAGAAGGAACGCAGCGTCACCCATCGTTGCCGTCAGCGTCGCCACCACGGCCCCAAAGCCGACGTGACCCGAGCTGTAGGCCGCCACAACCACGACCGCGCCGCCGCATCCCGGCGTCGCCCCAAGCAGCGCTGCCATCGGCACCTGCCAGCCTTTCGCATTTTGCAAAGCGGTCCCGATGTTAAAGCGAAACAGCCGCTCTGCCCCATAAAACAGAATTAACGTGGCTGCGACAAAGCCTGCGACCTGCACAAAGGCATCGGTCATCAGGCTGCGTGTCAGCGGTCCCAGCGGGGCCGGGGCCAGCGCAAGGACCAGCAGAACCAGCGCGACTGCCGCCCGGCGAGGGCGGAACATGCCAAGCCCGGGTGCAAGGGGGACAGCGGTGGTGGTCGCGCTCATGTGGGCGGCTCCAGTTGCGAGTTATTCTCAAAACAGAACATAGGGGTTGCGCGCTGCTGCGCAAGTGCGAAGTTGTCGCGGACTTGAAGAGGCCATCCCCATGCCCGACACTCCCACGCCGACCACGCCGACCATCTCGGCCGACCGCCGCCACAAGGTCGCCGCGCAGTTCATCGCGATGATCCCCCATGCCGCCGCCCTGTCCATGACCATGCAAGAGGTCAGCGACGGCGAGGCGGTCATCACCATGCCCTATGACGACCGTCTGGTGGGCGATCCTGAAACCGGCGTGATCCACGGCGGCGCAGTGTCGGCGCTGATGGATACCTGCTGCGGTGCTGCCGTCATGGTGCACCCGGCGGCGGGGTTGGGGACCGCAACGATCGATCTGCGCATCGATTACATGCGCCCGGCCACACCGGGGCAGGCGATTACTGCCCGCGCGACCTGTTACCACGTCACCCGCTCTGTCGCATTCGTGCGCGCTGTGGCGCTGGATGAAGACAAGGACCGCCCCGTGGCCTGCGCCACCGGTGCCTTTACCATCGAAAGGGCCAGCAAATGAGCGTCCCCCCCAAACGTGCCCGCCCGGAACCTGTCCAGGTCGTCAAGCAACGCCGCGATGCAATGTTGCAAAGTTTGGTGCATGGGGTGCCCTACATTCAGTTCCTTGGCATCCAGTTTGAACGCCACGGGGACGAGCTGACGGCCGTGCTGCCCTATGCCGACAAGCTGATCGGCAACCCGATGATACCCGCTTTGCACGGCGGTGTGACAGCCGCGTTCCTAGAGGTTGCGGCCATCATAGAGCTGTCATGGGCGGGAATTTGGGAAGACATGGAGGCCGGCGCAGAGCCCGCGCCGCGCCGGTTGCCCAAGACTATCGACTTCAACATTGATTATCTGCGGTCCGGCCTGCCACGCGATGCCTATGCCCGCGCGCGGGTGAACCGCAGCGGGCGGCGCTATGCATCTGTCCACGTCGAGGCGTGGCAGGACAATCGCTCGCGTCTGTTTGCGCAGGCAACCGGGCATTTCCTGATGCCCCTGCGCGACGAATGACATGAACCTGACCCACCGGCGCGTGCTGCATATCGCCTTGCCGGTGGTGATTTCGAACGCGACCGTGCCAATCCTTGGCATCGTGGATACGGGCGTCGTGGGGCAACTAGGGCTGGCCGCCCCGATCGGGGCGGTCGGCATCGGTGCCATCATACTGACGGCGATCTATTGGATATTCGGCTTTTTGCGCATGGGCACATCTGGCCTGACTGCGCAGGCAGTCGGCGCGGGCGACGCGCTGGAAACCGCAGCCCTGCTGTCCCGTGCGCTGATGATCGGCCTTGCCGCAGGCGCTGCCATCATAGCAGCGCAATCGTTGCTCTTCGCGGGGGCGTTCGCCATTTCCCCTGCCAGCGCCGAGGTTGAAACTCTTGCCCGGCAATACATGAGCGTCCGGGTCTGGTCCGCCCCCGCGGCCATCGCGCTTTACGGCGTCACCGGCTGGCTGATCGCGCAGGAGCGCACTGGCGCGGTGCTGGCGGTACAAGTGCTGATGAACGGCGCGAACATCGGCCTCGATCTGCTGTTCGTGCTGCATCTGGACTGGGGCGTACCGGGCGTGGCCTGGGCGACCTTTATAGCGGAATGGGGCGGCTTTGCGTTGGGCCTTTGGCTGTGCCGGTCCGCCTTTCGGGTGCCCGCTTGGCGCGACTGGCCCCGCGTCTTTGATCGAACAAAACTGATCCGGATGAGCATCGTCAACGGCGACATCATGATCCGGTCCGTCCTGCTGCAGGCGATCTTTGTCAGCTTTCTATTCTGGGGGGCGGATTTTGGCGATATTCAACTGGCTGCCAATCAGATCCTGTTGCAGTTCCTACACGTGACTGCCTATGCGCTGGACGGCTTCGCCATCGCCGCTGAATCCCTTGTCGGCCAAGCGCTTGGTCGCCGCGACCGCCTTGCGGTGCGCCGTGCGTCGCTGCTGACCTCTGGCTGGTCGGGGGGCATTTGCGCGGCCATGGCGCTGGCGTTTGCCCTTTTCGGCGGCATTGTCATCGACACCATGACCACCGCGCCGGACGTGCAGATCGCCGCGCGCCACTACCTGCCTTATATGGTCGCCGCCCCACTGGTTGGCGTCGCCGCATGGATGCTGGATGGCATCTTTATCGGGGCCACGCGCACCACAGATATGCGCAACATGATGGTGATCTCGGCGATCCTGTATTTCGCCTGTGTCACCCCGCTGATGGCCGCTTTCGGCAATCATGGCCTGTGGCTGGCCTTGCTCGCCTCGTTCATCTTTCGCGGCATCACCCTCGGCCTGCGCTATCCCGCCCTTGAACGCAGCGCGGTCCCCCTTTCGTCTCGTTAAAATACCTCGGGTCTTCTCGTTAAAATACCTCGGGGGTGCCGCGCAGCAGCGGGGGCAGCGCGCCTTCTTACCAGTCAAAGTGATCGCACACCCCCTCGACTCTGCCGCCCCCCGGCGCGATAAATGGCCTATGTCCTTGCCCCCCGGTTTCCTTGACGAATTGCGCACCCGCCTGTCGCTGACACAGGTCGTAGGGCGCAAGGTCATGTGGGACAACAAGAAGTCCAATCAGGGCAAGGGCGACATGTGGGCACCTTGCCCGTTCCATCAGGAAAAATCCGCCAGCTTTCACGTCGATGATCGCAAGGGATTCTATTATTGCTTTGGCTGCCAAGCCAAAGGCGACGCGATTTCTTTTGTGCGCGAAACCGAAAACGTCGACTTCATGGAAGCCGTCCGCATCCTAGCCTCAGAGGCCGGTTTGCCGATGCCCGAACTCGATCCGCGCGCGCAGGAAAAGGCTGATGTCCGGAGCGAACTGGTCGACGTGATGGAACAGGCGGTGCAGCATTTCCGGCTGAACCTGAACACTTCGAACGCCACAGCCGCGCGCGAATATCTGGAACGGCGCGGCCTGAATAAAGACGCGCTGGCGCGCTGGGATATCGGCTTTGCCCCTGATCAGGGGGGCGTGCTGGCCGCGCTAACGGCCAAGGGCGTGCCTGTCGATCAGATCATCGGCGCGGGTCTTGCGGCCATAAGCGACCGCGGCGGCGCACCCTATGACCGCTTCCGGGGCCGGATCATGTTCCCGATCCGCGACGCGCGGGGGCGGGCGATTGCCTTCGGCGGGCGTGCGATGGACCCCAATGCCAAGGCGAAATATTACAATTCGCCCGAAACCGAGCTGTTTGATAAATCCCGCACGCTTTATAATGTGCAAAAATCTCGTGCTGCCGCAGGTAAAGGCCATCCGCTGATCGTGTCTGAAGGCTACATGGACATCATCGCGCTGAGTGAGGCCGGGTTCGAGGCCGCCGTCGCCCCCCTTGGCACCGCTGTCACCGAACATCACCTGCACATGCTGTGGCGCATCGCGCCCGAACCCATCATCGCGCTGGATGGCGATACTGCCGGTTTGCGGGCCGCGATGCGGACGATTGATCTGGCGCTGCCGCTGGTGGCGGCGGGGCAAAGTCTGCGCTTTGCCATGATGCCGCCGGGGATGGACCCGGATGATGTCCTCAAACAGCAGGGCAAACAGGCGATGCAGGACATTCTGGACGCTGCGATCCCGATGGTTCAGCTGCTGTGGCGGCGCGAAACCGAAGGCAAGGTGTTCGACAGTCCCGAACGCAAGGCCGCTCTCGACAAGACCCTGCGTGAAAAGATTAAGCAGATCGTAGATCCGTCGATCCGCAGTCATTACGGCGAAGCGATCAAGGAAATGCGCTGGGACCTGTTTCGCACGCGCAAGCCGCAGAACAAGGCGTTTACCACGCGCAAATTCGCCGCGTGGAACCCGAAGCAGCAACCATGGGAACGTGACCGCGCGCCGGTCGCCAGCAACCGCAGTTCGGCGCTTGGGGCGGGCATCGGCGATCAAAGCCTCATGCGCGAAGCTGTCGTGCTGGCTACGCTGATCGCGACTCCGGCGGCTTTGCCAAAATTCATCGCCGCGCTTGAGGTCATGGATTGCAGCGATCCAAACCACGCCCGGATGCGCAATGCGATCCTGCGCGCCCCCGACGGGGCCGACCTGCGCGAGACGTTGGAGCGAGACTTGGGGCATGACCTTGTAGCCAGTCTTGTGGGCAACCGGATGGTGCAAATCACATCTGGCCTGTGCAAGCCGGGCAACACCGTGTTTGCTGAAAGCTGCCTGACCGAAAGCTTTGCCAAACTGGCCGCCAGCCGAGCCATGCCGCGCGAAGAAGAAGAGGCGCGCTATGCCATTGATGCCGCTGATGAGAGCCTGACATGGCGCATTCGTCAGGCGAAAGAGGCGCTCGATAACTCGGAGGTTATCGCCAGCGGCAGCAGCGCTGAAATGATCGTGGCTGAGAATGGTGCCACCTTGGATAGCGAGCAGCTCAAGATTTCTCGAGCGCTTTGGGAGAGTCTGACGATTGCAAAACCCGGCGGGGACCCTAAATAGAACTCGAAGCGGTACGTATGGGCGGTCGCTGCATCGCTCTGGTGCAACAGGGTTGGGAAATCAGCTCGTTTGCGGTTGCGAATCGGACGCACAGAGCGTTGATTCGTTGCAACCGAATCACCAGACCTGATGATTCGCCCAGACGCATCGTCGCCCGCCGACACGAGGAGCCCGCCACATGGCCGCCAAAGATAACGACGACCGCAAGGACGATTCCGACAGCGACATCAGCCTTGATATGAGCCAAGCTGCGGTCAAGAAGATGATCCAAGACGCGCGTGAGCGCGGCTACATCACGTATGACCAACTGAATGCCGTTCTGCCGCCCGAACAGGTCAGCTCTGACCAAATCGAAGACGTCATGTCGATGCTGTCCGAAATGGGCATCCAGGTGACCGAGGAAGAAGAATCCGAGGAAAGCGAAGAGCCGTCCGGCCCGACCGACGTTGCGACCATCCAAGGCGGTCGCGATGTGACCCTTGGCGGGGCCGAAGCAGAAAAGCTGGACCGCACCGACGACCCCGTACGGATGTACCTGCGCGAAATGGGCAGCGTAGAGCTGCTGTCGCGTGAAGGCGAGATCGCGATCGCAAAGCGGATTGAGGCTGGCCGCAACACGATGATCCTCGGGCTGTGCGAAAGCCCGCTGACCTTTCAGGCAATCACGATCTGGCGCGACGAACTTCTGACCGAAGACATTTTGCTGCGCGACGTCATCGACCTTGAAACGACGTTCGGCAATCAACTGGGCGAAGACGACGGAGAAGTACCCGTCGTTACCCCCGGAACCGACACGTCATCCAAGGACGATGACAGCAAGTCCGAGTTGGACGCCGACGGCAACCCCATCACCAAGGACGACGACGAGGACGACGACGAGCAGGCTAACATGAGCCTTGCAGCCATGGAGGCCGCGCTGAAGCCGCGCGTGCTGGAAACGCTGGAAATCATCGCCAGCGACTTTGGTAAATTGTCTGAAATGCAAGACGCGCGGATGTCCGCGACGTTGAACGAAGACAGTAGCTTTTCCACAAACGAAGAGGCGACCTATCAGTCGCTGCGTTCGGAAATCGTGGAACGCGTGAACTCGTTGCACCTGCATAACAATCGGATCGAAGCACTGATCGACCAGCTTTACGGCATCAACCGCCGCATCATGCAGATCGACTCTGCCATGGTGAAATTGGCTGATCAGGCCCGGATCAACCGCCGCGAATTCATTGACGCTTATCGAGGCCGTGAACTCGACCCGAACTGGCTGATCGAGATCGGCGAAAAGGCTGGAAAAGGCTGGCAGGCGCTGATCGAGCGGTCCACCGACAAGATCGAAGAATTGCGCGGCGACATGGCCCAGGTCGGCCAATACGTCGGCGTCGACATTACCGAATTCCGCCGCATCGTGCAGCAGGTCCAGAAGGGCGAAAAAGAAGCCCGGCAGGCCAAGAAGGAAATGGTCGAGGCGAACCTGCGCCTCGTGATTTCCATCGCGAAAAAGTACACGAACCGCGGCCTGCAATTCCTTGATCTTATTCAGGAAGGCAACATCGGCCTGATGAAGGCCGTGGACAAGTTCGAATACCGTCGCGGCTATAAGTTCAGCACCTATGCGACGTGGTGGATCCGTCAGGCGATCACCCGGTCCATCGCGGATCAGGCGCGCACGATCCGGATCCCGGTCCACATGATCGAGACGATCAACAAGCTGGTCCGCACGGGCCGTCAGATGCTGCACGAAATTGGTCGCGAACCGACACCGGAAGAGCTGGCTGAAAAGCTGCAGATGCCGCTGGAAAAGGTCCGCAAGGTGATGAAGATCGCCAAGGAACCGATTTCGCTGGAAACGCCGATCGGCGACGAGGAAGACAGCCAGCTTGGCGACTTCATCGAAGACAAGAACGCGATCTTGCCGCTGGATTCCGCCATTCAGGAAAACCTGAAGGAAACCACGACCCGCGTTCTGGCGTCCCTGACGCCGCGTGAAGAACGTGTGCTGCGGATGCGTTTCGGCATCGGCATGAACACCGACCACACGCTTGAAGAAGTCGGTCAGCAGTTCAGCGTGACCCGTGAACGTATTCGCCAGATCGAAGCGAAAGCGTTGCGCAAGCTGAAGCATCCGAGCCGTTCGCGCAAACTGCGGTCCTTCCTCGACCAGTAACCGCGAGCACAATCAAAGCACGATTTGAACGACGGCTGCCGATGGCACGCCGTCGTTTTTGCGTTCCAATTGATCAAAATCAAGTCACACGGCCTCGGCATGGGCAGAATTGAAAGCATAGCCCCGAGCCACCATCAGGTTCAAATTATTTTTGATTAACTTTTGGAGATTTGATCTAATGCAACGGACAACACTCAGACATTTCATCGGACTGATTAGCCTGATGGCGGCGGCTACAGTTGGCGGTCAGCTGTCCGCTCAGGGCGCAGGTGAGGCAGAATACATGTCCGCCTGCTCCACCTGCCACGGTGCGGCCGCGATGGGCGACGGCCCGCTTGCGAAATACATGAACGTTCCTGTGCCAAGCCTGATTAATCTGACTAAAGAAAACGACGGCTAATTTCCCATGATGAGAGTTATCATGGTCATCGATGGCCGCACAGGCGTGCGAGGCCACGGTAGCGCTATGCCGGTTTGGGGAAGGCAGTTTACGGAGTCGGTCATCGACATTCAGGGCCCCTACGGTGCCGAGACTTATGTCCGCGGCAAGGTGCTGACCCTCGCCCAATATCTTGAGTCCATTCAGGCAGAATGAAGACCAATGCCGCCATGAGGATGGTGAAAAAAGGATTTTCTTGATGACATTGATCTTGCGGATTTCAGCCGTGGCAGTCCTGATCGGACTTGGGGCTTGCGAACAGGTGGATCGTTATCCGATCAGCGAGCAGACCTGTAGTGCCAACGATCCCGTTCGGTCCCTTGACATGAACGACTGTCGGATACCCGGGTTGTAGTGGTTCAGGCGGCACCCCACATATTTTTTGACTCGAGACCATAAAGATCGCAGTTATGAAAAAGACCCGTAAATGACGGGCCTTTTTTTGTAGTCTTGATCAGGCAAAATCGACGTTGTCACCGTCGTTCAACATGGTGTCGTTCTCGACGCGGACGCTTTGTTCCTTGACCCATGCAGAGGTCACGTTTTCTGAATCTTAGTGGCACGCGCCACAACGCGCTTGACGGCATCGTCAAAACTGTCGGGCCATGTGGCAGAAATTTTGGTTACGCGGATAATGGTCATCGGTTCAATCCTTTTCCCATTTACCAACAACAGCTTGTCCGCCACCTAATTTTGTCATGTGGCGGACAGGGTGTCTGGCGATTCACTGCCAAACGTTTGCAAGGACATCAGGCTAGATATTGCTTGAAATGCGCCAGCGTCCGCTCCCAAGACAGGTCCGCCGCCGCCTCGTCAAAGCGAGGCGTACTATCGTTGTGGAAACCGTGATTCACATCCGGATAAATGAACGCCTCGTAATTCGTGCCCGCTGCATCCATTGCCGCCTGATACGCGGGCCAGCCTTCGTTGACCCGTTCATCCAGTCCGGCGTAGTGGATCAGCAAGGCAGCTTCGATCTGCGGCACGTCCGCCGCATCTGGCTGGCGGCCATAGTAGGGGACGGCGGCCCTTAACTCTGGATAGGCTACGGCGGCGGCATTGGCGACACCGCCGCCATAGCAAAAGCCCGTGATGCCAACGGCCCCGGTTGAGCCTTCGTGGGTCATCATGAATTCGACGGCGGAAAAGAAATCGTTCATCAGTTTCGTCGGATCGACGGTCTGCTGCAGATCGCGCCCTTCGGTGTCATTGCCTGGATAGCCGCCAACAGAGCTGAGGCCGTCAGGCGCAATCGCTATGAAGCCTGCCTTGGCCAGACGGCGTGCGACATCCTCGATATACGGGTTCAGGCCGCGGTTTTCGTGCACGACAACGATGGCGGGCAGGGGACCGGTCGCATTCGCGGGACGCACCAGATAGCCGCGCACTTCGCCATGCCCGTTGGGCGAGGGGTAGGTGATATATTCCGGCGTGATGTCCGGATCGTTGAAGGACACCTGTTCGGCCAAGGCATAATTAGGGGCCATCAGGCCAAGGATGCTCACTGCCGTCATGCCGCCGACGGCGAATTTGGTGGCACCGTCCAGAAACTGGCGCTTGGTGATCATGCCGTGTGCGTAGAAGTCGTAAAGTTCGAGCAGTTTGGGGTCAAAATCCTTGGCGGTCAGTCGGGTCATGTCGCATCCTTTGATGTGGCGGGTGGATGCTGGCAATTTAACCCCGAATTGCGACAGCCAAAGCAAAAACGGGCGGTGATCACTAAATGATGATCACCGCCCGACGCGAAGGCCAATTTTTTGGCGAAAAATTGGAGTGGTCCCAAGCATCAGCCGCGCGGCATCAAAAAGACCTCTCGTACGTCGTTGACCTGCGAGGCGTTGAGCGCCAGCATTACCGCCTCTGCCACATCGGCTGGCTGCAGTTTGTCGGGCTTGGGCTCGTCAAAGAAGGCAGTATTGACCATGCCGGGCGCAACTACGGTGCAGCGCCCACCCCAAGTCCTCATTTCCTCTGCCAGATTGCCGGCATAGCCGTGCACAAACCATTTCGTGGCCCCATAAACCGACCCTGAAATATGCGCGCGCCCGGCAGCAGAGCCGGTCATTATCATGTGGCCCCGGGTTTGCTTTAGATGGGGCAGGGCGGCTTTGACTGTTTTCAGCAGGCCCATGATGTTCAGATCAACCATGCCCTGCCAGTCTTCGATATTGCCTCCCTCGGCCCCGCCGTTGGACGTGCCGCGCCCGGCATTGGCAAAAGCGGCGTGCACGTCGCCGTAGTGATCAGCGAGCGATTTCAGCGCCCGGGCCTGATCGTCAAAGCTGGTCGCGTCGCCGGGCAGCGCAATGGCGTTGTCGCCCAGATCGGCGACCAGATCCGTCAGCTTGTCCTGCGAACGGGCGAACAGCCCCACGTTCCAGCCTGCGGCGACGGCCTTGCGCGCGGTGGCGGCCCCGATCCCGCTCGAGGCTCCGGTGATGAAGAGTGTCTTGCCGGCCATGTCAGGCTCCTTATGCTATGTCTTACTGGCCCAACGCGCAGCGGCGTCAGAGGTTCACTGATGCAGACGGTTTTCACGATTTCGACCAAAGTCAGGGGCTGTACGAGATGACAGACCATGTTGCGGCTTGGGTGCAGAGAACCGGTTTTCTCACGCTGTTTTTGCGCCACACCTCGGCCAGCCTGCTGATTCAGGAAAACGCTGACCCAGAGGTGCGGAAGGATCTGCGCGCCTTTTCGCGCGGCTGGTGCCTTAGGCGACGGACCCCGCGATGTCCTATCTGACCCATACCTATGAGGGGCCCGACGACATGCCTGCCCATATCAAGACGGCGCTTCTGCCGGTATCGATCAACATTCCCGTCACGGCCGGGCGATTGGCACTGGGGACATGGCAGGGCATCTATTTGTTCGAACATCGCGACGCCCCCAAGCAACGAGAGGTCGTCGCCCACCTGCAGTGATGTGCAGAAAAGACTCACAAGCGCGCTCCAGATGCGGGGGGTGATTCTGGCCCCTACCCAAAGACTGGGGCTGCCGCTATAGTCAATGTGGATAACTTGGGGCAAACCCCAAGAGGCGGACAGAACACAAGGACTGGCTATGCGGTGCCCCTTTTGCGGAAATGTCGATACACAGGTCAAGGATTCCCGGCCAGCCGAGGATCATGTTGCTATCCGGCGGCGGCGGTTCTGCCCTGCATGCGGTGGTCGATTTACAACATATGAGCGCGTGCAGTTGCGCGATCTGGTCGTGATAAAGGCGAATGGCAAGCGCGAGGAATTTGATCGCGATAAGCTGGCACGCTCGATCCGGATCGCCTTGCAGAAACGCCCGGTCGAGCCAGAGCGCATGGACCAGATGATCAGCGGTATCGTGCGCCGGCTGGAAAGTATGGGCGAGACGGATATCCCTTCCGGCACGATCGGAGAGATCGTGATGGAAAGCCTCGCGCGGATAGACACGGTCGCTTATGTGAGATTTGCAAGTGTTTATAAGAACTTTCAGGCTGCAGATGATTTTGAGAAGTTCATGAACGATCTGCGCCCAAATACCAAACCAGACGCATGACCGCCGCGGCTGACCGCCGCTTTATGGCGATTGCGCTGCGTCTAGGGCTGCGCGGGATGGGGCAGGTATGGCCCAATCCTGCTGTCGGTTGTGTCATTGTTCGTGACGGCGTGATCGTCGGGCGCGGCGCGACGCAGCGCGGCGGGCGGCCTCATGCGGAACGGGTGGCGCTTTATCAGGCCAGCGATGCCGCGCGCAGTGCGACCGCCTATGTCACATTAGAGCCCTGCGCCCATACCGGAAAAACGCCGCCCTGCGCCGATGCGCTGATCGAGGCAGGTGTGGCGCGCGTTGTCGTGGCGACGGGCGATCCTGATCCGCGTGTCGCGGGACAGGGCCTTGCCCGGCTGCGGGATGCAGGGATCAAGGTTGAACTGGGCCTGATGCAGCACCAGGCAGAACGCCACCACGCGGGTTTCCTGCTGCGCGTGACGCAGGGCCGCCCCTTTGTGACGCTCAAGCTGGCCACCAGTCTGGACGGGCGGATCGCCACGGCAAGCGGCGAAAGCCGTTGGATTACGGGGCCAGAGGCGCGCCGGGCGGTGCATGCGCTGCGGGCGCGCCACGATGCGGTGCTGATTGGCGCGGGTACGGCGCGGTCCGACGACCCGATGCTGGACGTGCGCGATCTGGGCGAGGTGCGGCAGCCGGTACGCGTTGTGGTGTCGCGCGATCTGCATCTGCCGATCAATGGACGGCTAGTCCAAACGGCACGGCAGCAGCCGGTTTGGCTGTGCCACGGCCCAGACGCTGAAACGCGCGACTGGATCAAGACCGGCGCGCAGACGGTGGAATGCGAGGTCAAGCATCATCGGATAGATACGCTGTCGATGCTGAGGGCGCTGGCTGATCGCGGGATCACCCGTGTATTGTGCGAAGGCGGCGGCCATCTGGCGGCCAGCCTGTTGCAGGCGCGGCTGGTCGATGAGCTGGTGGTCATGCAGGCCGGGGTTGCCATCGGCGCGGACGGCTTGCCGTCTCTGGCTGGGCTTGGGGTACAGGTTCTGGATGAGGCCCCGCGCTTTGTTCTGACCGATGTGTCAGCTATCGGCGGCGATGTGCTGCAACACTGGCGGCCTGCCTAGCGGTGCCAGATCCATGCTTGTGACGCTAATGCACCCTGCAGTTTCGCTAGCAGACGGTTGGCGCGGCTGGGGGCAGGCACATCACCCGCGATCAGGCGATCCACGACCACCTCGACCGGGCAGGGCAAGTTTGTAACCGGATCGAAGTAGCGTGGATAGTCGATTAGGACCGCATGCACCAAGGCTGTCAGGTCAGGGCTAGCGGCGCGGCGCGGTACAGGCATCGCGCGATCATCGGTCAGGCCCCAGCCCGCAAAGAAAGGTGTGCCAAGGCATGTGACGCGCTTGCCCCGCAGTAGGGCCTCGAACCCCAGCGTGCTGGTCATGGTCCAGACCTCGTCCACCAGCCCAATTGCGGTGATGGCGTCCATGCCGTTCAGCACCGCGTCGGCATAGTCGGCGGCGTCTGGCACAGCGCCGCTCCGTAGTCTTTTTTCGACGTCGGGGTGCGGCTTGTACAAGATGACGGCGGCTGGATTAGCGGCGCGGGCGGCGCGCAGCAGATCGCCGTTAGTTGTCACATCCGACGTACCCAGCCGGATCGACGCATCGTTAGCCACCTGGCCCGGCACTAGGATCCGCCGCCCAGCCGGCAGGCCGCGTAGCGGGTAGGTGCTGCCAAGGTTGTATTTCGACAGCGCGGCTTTGGTCAGCCGCGCGATCAGGCGATCTGCGCGTTCGCGGGGGCCGCTTGTCAGATCGCAAGCGGCGGCGATCAGCGCCTCTAGCTGTGATGGCTGCGTTGGGTCGTAGTAAATACCGACCTCGTCCAGCACCAGCGACAGGGGCGGGAACAGGTCAGCCCCCAGCCCGCGCGAGCGCAAAAAGCCATCCTCGATCCGGACCATGCCCGTGTCTTGCGGGGCCTTAGAGGCCCAGATCATGTGGCGGCGTGTATCCTCAGCAGTGGCGTTATTGTCGGCGCTAAAGCGCATAGGCTGCCGCTGGCCAAAGACCTTTTGCATCGGACCACGCTTCCACAGGCTGATGCGGTGGCCTGTCCAGCCGCGATAGTCGTCTCGCCAAGCGCGAGCTTGCGCGCCAAGGCCGGTAATCACATCCTCAATTTCGCACAGCTTGTCGCGGTAGGGGTCGTACCACGTCGGATACAGGATCATCGCGCCCGCAAACAGTTGCGCCCGCGTTAGACTTCGCTGGCGGCGATCCAGCGGCATCCGGTCATCGGTCAGGCCCCAGCCCATATAAAACGGCTGGCCAAAGACGACGGGCTTATGGCCGGCCAAAATCGCCTCGAAGCCCAGTTGAGACGATACGGTATAGACTGCCACCGCGCCGGCGAGCAGCGCGTGGGGCGAGATGGGATCGTCACACAGCGTGATGCGCGGGTCGGCGAATTGGTCGGTGAAGTAGCCCTTGCGGTGGCCCGCTGCGGTTTCGGGATGGGTCTTGATGATGATGCGAGCGTTTGGATGGTCCGTCTGGGCATAGAACAGCATTTCGCGAAACGTGTTCGAGTCGGCCTTGCTGGCGGCGACGGCAGCGTCGCCGCGCGTTTGGTCGATCACCAGCACATAGCCCGGCTCTGGCGCGGGCAGGGTGGGGTCAAAGGCGTTGTATTTCGACAGATGGGCGCGGGCGATGTCGTCCATAGCGGCGCGGGCGCGGTTCAGCAGGGCGGTATCGCCAAGGGGATCGTCGCGCAGGATACATTCCAGATCGGTGGGCTGGGCGGGGTCGTAATGCATACCCCGGCTGTCGATCACCAACCCCACGGGCGGCTCGCTATCCCGGCCCGGCAGGATGGATCTCAGAAAGGCGTCTTCGACCCTGACAATAGCGCCAGCGCGTTTGGCGGCGACCGCTTCGCCGCGCGGGGCGGTGGGGGAATGGCCCCAGACGCCGACGGTGTCGCCATCACCGGGCAGCCCAAGGCGAATATCCCAGCCCGCCAGCGTCAGGATCCGCCGCACGCGCCCTTGCGTCAATAAACCGCCGTTATATACGAAAAGCCGCCGCAGGTTTTCATCTGCGGCGGCATTTGGCGCATCAGCGCGCATCAAGATCAGATCCCGGTAGCAGTCGACACTGAGTCTGCCGCATTCAACGAACCCGTCGCCGCAGCGATGGCCTTGCTGAACTGGACGAAGGGCGCTTCGGTCACATAGACGGTGTCGCCATCACGGATCGCGAAGTCGCGGGCCATGAACATGCCGTTGGGCCGCGTCAGGTCCAGCACATAGACGACACGCTGAGTGCCCGTCACATCGGCACCGACTAACTGCTCGGAGATCTCTTCCGGCTCGTTGCGGAAGACAAAGACGCCGGTGGGATCAGCGGTCGTGGACGATAGACCGCCGACTTGCGCCAGCGCCTCGATCGCCGAGATGGTCTGGCTTTCAAAGGTCACACGGCGCTGCGAGCCGGTGGCTCCCAGCGCCGTAAAGGTACGGCTGTCGGATTTGACGATAACAGAATCGCCATCACGCAGGGCTATGTCGTTGCGCGGACTGTCGAACAGATCGTTGTAAAAGATCTCGGCCTTCTCGTTGCCGCGCACGACGGTGACGCGGGCAATATCTGGCTCTACCGCCACACCGCCAGCGGCGGCCAGCATCGCGATCAGCGACCGGGTCGGCCGTTCAATCGGATAGACGCCCTGATCGTTCACCGCGCCGGACACCGACACCGTTGCGCCGCCACCGGCCAGCCGGCGAACCTGAACTTGCGGATCGGGGGTCTGGTCGGACAGCTTGCCCGTAATGATGCGGCGGATCGCCTCTGGCGTATTGCCAGCGGCCAGAATGCGGCCTGCATAGGGGACAAAAATGTACCCCTGACCGTCGACCTGCACTTCTTCCAGTACGGTGGTGTTCTGGCCCCGCGGGACCAGCAGGCCATCATCGACGTTTTCAAACACTGTCAGGCCCAGCGTGTCGCCTGCGCGGACTGTGTCAGCCCCCAACTCTCCGGCGTTCAGGAACCCGGCAGTAAACCCTAGCGCGGGGGCCACGGCGGCGATGGCGTTAACGCGGTCGTCTACGGTCAGGATGAAAGCGTCACCTTCACGCAGGACAGAGCCCGCAAAAATCTCGGATTTGTTCGGTCCCATGCGGGGTAAGGCACAAGCTGCCAATAGACCCAGCGTGATAAAGAGGGCGGCACCTCGTGAAAGGCGCAATGTCAAGAATAGCACTGCTCGGTCTCCTCGACCTGTTATTGTTCTGCCTCGGCCGTTTTTTTTAACCTATGTTAAAGACGCGGTGAAAGATAGTTTGGCAGAACAAGGTTGTAGGTCTGACTTGATGCAGTGTTGCTTTCGTGCCGCGACGGGGCGCAATGGCACTAGGGCTGGTGCGTTTCAGTTAATGATTCGCAAGGGCTGGTGGGGCGGCGTCTTGCCAAAAGCCAAGCTGTCGTAAGGATCGGCGTCTGACAGCACCATATCGATAAACTCACGCATCAGCTGGCGGCGCCCGCATGCGGAATAAAGGCCAACGGGCACTTGGGACGTTTCCAGCAGAAACCGGCGACAGTCCCCGTAGGCTCGGCTGTTGGGCTGGTCAAAATTAGTAAAGGAGTCCGCAAGTGCTTGATCCGACACAAATTCTGTCTTGTTATAGGCGGCGTTGCCAGACACTTTCAGCCGGATGCCGCGCCACAGCACATGATGGGCTGGGGTGGAATTGACGGTGACGGCGGTGCGGGCGTAATACAGCACGCGGGCCATCTTGCCGCCGCAGATGTAATGCACGCGCACGCTCACGCCTGCCTGCGCCGCTAGGCGTTTGACGATGCGCTTGGTCTGGCTGCGGTCGCTGTCCAAGGGGTGCGCCTTGAACCCCAGATGATGATGGCGCGGCGTGCCTTTGGCAAAACCGTCCATGACGACGGTCAGGAACTCTTCCATCCGGGTGAAGAGCGAGTGTTTCTGGAAACTGGCATCATGTGCAAGCTGTAGCAGAACGAGATGATAGGGAACGTCGCCATAGTGGATGCGCATGGTCGTGATGTGCCGGTCCAGCGCGATATCGGGCATCAGCAATAAACGCTTGGTATAAGGCCATGTTTCTATAGCGATGGGCAATTCGCGGTGGCGGGCAAAGTTAAGATAGTCCCGGTTCCGGAATATGCCGAACCAATGATAAAAGGAGCCATAGAAAACATGGTTACGCTTATCGCCCCAACGGGCTGGGGGCGTCGGCATTTCCAGATCAGACATGGCCAGCGCCTTGAGCATGTCATCGACGCTCATGTCCATCAGGCGCTAATGGCCGTTCGTGCCGCCGCGTTCATCGGTCACCCAATAGGGCCGCATGTAGCCTTCTTCGAGGACGTGGATGCGCAGACCCAATGCGTGGGCAATCACTACCGCTCGCGCGTGGATCTGGCAGGTGTCACCACATCGCACGATATCGGTGATGCCGCGCCGCGCCACGATGGCGCTAAAGGTGTCCGGCCAGTGATCGTGCGGATCGCGAAAGGAAATATAGCCCGGCGCGCCAAACCAGAACGCGCGGTCACCTGCATTGAACCGGACACGCCAGACCTGCGCACCAGCGGCCCGCAACATCTGTGCCAGATGGTGTTAAAACGGCCCGTACGGTCCTTGCAGGAACAGAAATTGGCGTTTGGCTGGATCGGTCACGGGATCAATCTGGTTGGGGTCTATCCAAAATGCTAACCCTTTTGACTGAAAAAAAATAAGGCAACGTGGGTGTTGTCACGGGCAGCAATGCTTGTCTGTCACTGCTTGAAGCGCTACCTCGAAACAAACCGTGAAGGAGCATGCGATGTTTACCGGAATTGTCACCGACGTGGGCCGTGTTCTAGAGCTGGAGCAGAGCGGCGATCTGCGTGCGCGGATCGGCACCCGATATGACGTGGACGGGATCGAGATTGGTGCCTCTATCGCCTGCGAAGGGGTGTGCCTGACGGTCATCGCACTGGGCCGCGATCCTCAGAACTGGTTTGACGTGCAAATCAGCGCCGAAACCGTGGGTTCCACAAATGTTAGCGCATGGCAGGTTGGCCAGCAGCTGAATCTTGAACGTGCGCTAAAGGTCGGGGACGAACTGGGCGGTCATATCGTGTCTGGCCATGTCGACGGCGTCGCGCAGGTCGTGGCGATGCACGATGAAGGGGACAGCACGCGGTTCACCTTTCGCGCGCCAGAAGCCTTTGCCAAGTTCATCGCGTCCAAGGGATCGGTCGCGCTGAACGGCACATCCCTGACGGTAAATGCGGTGGACGGACGCGATTTCGGCGTGAATATGATCCCGCACACGAAGTCAGTCACGACCTGGGGCGCAACTCAGGTCGGCGATGCGATCAACCTAGAGGTCGACACCATGGCCCGCTATGTAGCGCGGTTGCGCGAGTACGACTGACGAAAGACATCGGTCACAACTTTGGCCGGGTGGTAGCGCTTGGTTTGCGGACCGTAAGTTTGCATGGAGCGGGCTGCCTCCTGATAGGGACGCCACGATCTTTCCAATCCGCCCCGGCTAAGCTATTGGCCGGGGCAACACGCCAAAGGAATCCCCGATGACCCAACCCTTCGAGACCCCAGGCCAGGTGGAAACAGACTGGTCCGACGCGATCAGCAAGATCGAGGACGTCATCGAAGACGCCCGCAACGGCCGCATGTTCATCCTGGTTGACCACGAGGACCGCGAGAACGAAGGCGATCTGGTGATACCGGCGCAGATGGCGACGCCCGATGCGATCAACTTCATGGCGACCCATGGGCGCGGGCTGATCTGTCTGTCGCTGCCCGGCGAACGGATTGACGCGCTGGGGCTGAAGCTGATGTCGACGAATAACTCGTCGCGTCATGAAACCGCATTCACCATTTCCATTGAGGCCCGCGAAGGCGTCACCACCGGTATCAGCGCCCATGACCGCGCACGCACCGTGTCCGTGGCCATCGACGCTGGCAAGGGTGCCGCCGATATCGCGACCCCCGGCCACGTCTTTCCGCTGCGTGCCCGCGACGGCGGCGTTTTGGTCCGCGCCGGCCACACAGAGGCCGCCGTCGACATCAGCCGCCTTGCTGGCCTGAACCCGTCTGGCGTGATCTGCGAGATCATGAGGGACGACGGAGAAATGGCGCGCCTGCCGGATCTGGTGGCCTTTGCCCAGCAGCACGGGCTGAAGATCGGCACGATCAGCGATCTGATCGCCTATCGTCGTCGCCACGACAATCTCGTGCGCGAGCAATCGAGCCGGATGATCGCCTCCGAATTCGGCGGCGACTGGGATATGCGGATTTACACCGACGAGACGCAGGGCGCGGAACATATCGCGCTTATCAAGGGCGACATCACCGACGACGTGCCGGTGCTTGTGCGGATGCATGCGCTTGACCCGATGCTGGACGTAATCGGCACTGGCACGCGCGGGCGCCGCAATGAATTCGCCGATGCGATGGAGATGATCGCGGCCGAAGGGCGCGGCGTTCTTGTGTTGTTGCGCGATTTGCACATGAAGATGGTGCCGGATGACGGTGTCTCGCCGGAGACCTTGCGTCAGTATGGTTTGGGCGCGCAGATCCTGTCCTCTCTGGGTCTGCACAAGATCGAGTTGCTGACAAATTCGCCGCAGCCCAAGGTCGTGGGTCTGGATGCATACGGGCTGGAAATTACCGGCACACGCAAAATATCGGAGATCGGATAATGGCCGGACCCTCGCATTATTCCATGCCGCTGCCGACCTTTGTTGCGCCGGTGAAATTGCTGGCCGTGGCCTCGCCTTATTACAAGGACATCTATGATCAGCAGATCGCCGGGGCACAGGCGATCTGTGATCAGGCGGGAGTCACGCTAGAGGTTGTCGAAGTCCCCGGTGCGCTGGAAATCCCCACCGCCATCGGCATCGCGGCGCGGATGGCCAACTTTGACGGCTATGTCGCGCTTGGCTGCATCATCCGGGGCGAGACGACGCATTACGACACTGTCTGCAACGATTCCAGCCGGGGCCTGACGCTGCTGGGCCTGCAGGGCATGTGCATCGGCAATGGCATCCTGACGGTCGAAAGCTATGAACAAGCCGCCGTGCGCGCGCAGGCCGACGGGCAGAACAAAGGCGGCGGCGCGGCCGCTGCGGCCATGCACTTGATCGCGCTTGAGCGGCGCTGGGGGAATGCGGGCAAGACCGTGGGCTTTACCAGCGGACATCTGGCCAAAGGCGGAGAGACGGTATGACGATCTCGAACAACCAGCGGCGCAAGATGCGGTCTGCCGCGCGATTTTTCGCGGTGCAGGCGCTGTTTCAGATGGAGGCCATTGATCAGACCGTCGATGGCGTGATTGCTGAATTCGAAGACCACCGCTTTGGCGAAGTCTTTGACGACGTGGAAATGCTTGAAGGCGATATCGACACCTTTCGCGGTTTACTGGAAGGGGCGGTGAACGAGCAGGTGCGCATTGACCAGCTGACCGACCGTGCATTGGTCGCAAAATGGCCGCTGGGCAGAATTGACCCGACCCTGCGCGCGCTGTTTCGTGCCGCTGGCGCAGAGCTGATTGCAAAGGACACGCCGCCGAAGGTCGTGATCACGGAATTCGTGGACGTTGCCGGTGCGTTCTTTCCCGACGGTAAAGAGCCGCGGTTCGTGAATGCGGTGCTGGACCACATGGCGCATGAACTTTTGCCAGGCGGCTTTTGATCCGGCGGGTGGACGGGCCTGCCCGCCCGCCCCTTTCGGGGCTTTGCCCCGGACCTCAAGATATTTATAACCAGAAGAAGCAGGGGCATTCGTCCTGCGGCTTTTGAGTTGAGGTATCGAACGATGACCGACCCCATTCCCGGCCTTCCCTCCAGCGTCATGGACGCCGTGCGCGCCAATCGCGGACGTTTTCGCAACGTCGGTATTGTCATGATTATTGTCGGTGCCTTGGCGATAGTGTTCCCGTTGGTGTTTTCTGTCGTGGCCAAGGTCGCGCTAGGCTGGGTGTTTTTGATCACGGGTGCGGCGTTGTTGTGGCATGCGGTACAGTCGCGCGGCTGGCGCTCTGGTTTGCTGGCTGGGCTGATCGCCCTGCTGCATTTAGCGCTTGGTGTTTATTTGGCGTTCTTTGCCTTGACGGGTCTGGTCGGGCTGACGCTGCTGCTGGGCGCAGTGTTTTTGATGCAGGGCGTTGCTGAAGGCATGATCGCCGTGCAGCACCGCCCGGAAAAAGGCTGGGGTTGGCTGGCTGTGAACGGCATCGTCACGCTGGCGCTGGGTGTGTTGCTGATCGCCGGGCTGCCGGGGACGGCTATGTGGGCGATCGGCGTCATGCTGGGGGTAAACTTTATTTCTACCGGCATCGCTATGATGGCGCTGAGCCGGGTCTGAGGCGGCGGGAACCGCAGCAACCGTGCGAGGGCTTATTCCCGAGGACCTGTATGTACAGGTGGGCACCAGTTAACCGGACCAGGGTCCGGACAGAGCCAGCGCCCTCGGATTTGCTTAAGGCCACTGGAATGTAGCCCCCATACGCACGGGAAGAGCAGAAACCCGCCAGTCTTTTAGTTAAGCTTGTTCGGCGTGTTCGGCAAGGGGACGGGCACAATTATCCTCGGTGCCCTTGATTTATGTTTATGCTTTGTTCACATTCATTCCATGCCTGAAGATCTGATACAAATTGCTCTGATGCCCGGCCAATTGCTGGCGAGGGGTGTGTCACGCCATCTGCGCGGCCATGATTTCGTGACCGTGGAGGAGTTGGTGCCGACATCTGGCCTTCGGGTCGATGTCATGGCGCTGGGACCCAAAGGCGAGATCTGGATCGTGGAATGCAAATCGTCCCGCGCTGATTTCCAGTCCGATTCGAAATGGAAGGGCTATTTGCCGTGGTGTGACCGTTTTTTCTGGGCTGTGGGGCCGGAGTTTCCGGCTGAATTGCTGCCCGAAGAGACGGGATTGATAATTGCCGACGGCTATGACGCTGAAATCCTGACCATGGGGCCAGAGACAAAGCTTGCGCCCGCGCGCCGCAAGGTCATGATCCAGAAATTCGCCCGTCATGCGGCGGTGCGTGCGCATACGGCCCGAGATCCGGGATTCGTGCTGCCATTCGGGGGATGACGATATGTTGACAGTTGGATTGAAGGCCGAGGCGCGGATGACCGTGACGCTGGCCATGCTGGTGCCCGGCGCAGCAGGAGTCTTTGGCGATTTTTCTGCGATGCCGCCGGTGCTGGCGACAATGTATCTGGTGGGGTTTATGGAAGAGACAGCGATCAAATGCATCCTGCCACATCAGGAATCAGGGCAGCACTCGCTGGGAACCGATATCAACATCACCCATATCGCGCCGACGCCCGAAGGCATGGACATTCGCGCAGAGGCTGAATTGATCGAAGTGAAGGGTCGCAGCTTGCGATTCCGCGTCGCGGTCTGGGACGCGGCGGGTTTGATCGGTGAAGGCACCCATCGTCGCGCCACGATCGACGTGGCGCGTTTTAATGACAAAGTTGCTGCGAAATCAGGCGCGGCCTGAGGCCTTAGCGCGGTTTGACAGCACGGGCTGCTGCAGCTGCGGCGCGGATTTCTTCAGCAATTTCCTCGGCTTCCTCTGGATCGAAGTCCATCGGAATTTCCATGGTGCCAGATGTAATGAACAAGCGGACCATGCCCAGTTCGGTCGGGCCAATCTGCATGTTAGCTTCCATATCGCGTTCGTCGTTGATACCCATCGGGGCCTCCTGTTTTTTTGGCTTTTACGCGGGGCTTTCGGCTCTTGCAATCACGGATGGGGTTCGCTAAATCCGCCCCAGTGCCGCGTTAGCTCAGTTGGTTAGAGCGCTTGATTGTGGATCAAGAGGTCCCTGGTTCGAGACCAGGACGTGGTACCAAAAACCCTATATTTTCTGAATGACTTAGCCTTGGTCATTTTGGTCGCACCCTTGAGCTGAAGGGGCATTGTGACGATTTTGTGACTCATGCATCGCGTGTATGGTTCTCCGATTCCGAACGGTCGTAGCTGCAATACGATTTCACATCTCGACGATTTGTCAGAAACCCCATGACAAGTTGGTGGGTCCCAGCTTGCAAGCCCCAAGCACTGAACGAACCGCCGAAATTATGAATACGAAAGCTTCGGGTAAGCTGCCGCCTTTTACGGGGTATGAGCGTAGATTTCACTTATCCTTTTACAGTTTCGGTGGGGATGTGATGTCGCTTTCCCACATGTTCGGGCGTCGTGTTGTGTGACTAGAGTCTTTGTGTGACGAAGTGTCGGGCCTCCTCCATGCTGTCGATTAAGTATTTGTTGAGCCCTTCGACACAACCTTGCAATTTAGGCGCTCGATGCAGGCGTACTGTTGTAGTTGGCCTGAGGTGATACTGTGCTCGTTAGCCTATTGCGGCAGCGCACACTTGGCTGACGTCCCATGGTGGGATCACCCTGGCTATTAGAAGATGGGCCAGCCGGGCAAAGGACGAGGTTGAGCCTGCGTTACCGTGGGATGCGATGATGAACACGGCGCTCTCGGATCTCACCATCCGAATGCGCTCTGCAAATCACGACGAAATTGGGCTTATCCAGCAGCTTGAAGATACAGTTGCTCGCCTTGCAGTGACGATTTCGAATTGGTCTGACAGCGCCCCCTCAGGGCCAATCCGCAAAGTTGCCCATCTGCACTTGTTGTATCTTGCCCACTTGCCGTGTGCTTGCTCTTCGGAATGCCCCAGGGGGAACGCCCGCCTCCCTTTTAAAGAAGGCACTGAATTGCGACGTGCTCCGAAACCCGAGATGGTCGGCGATCTGATCGAGTGTGAGATGCGATCGCTGGAGCAGTGCTTGCGCTTCAAACTTGAGACGGTCCCGAACAAGACGCTGTGGCGGTTTACCCAATGTACGTGTGCAAATGTCGTGTAAGCGATCTGGCGAAATGTCTAATTCAGAGGCGAACCGGTTCACGGTCCATCTTTCACGCAAGTGAGCCTCCACCAAGTGGCGGAACCTTTCAAGCGTGAGGTTTACCGCTCTATAGCTTTGATCTTCAATCATTTCATTCACTCCAGCACGCCAAAGTGAGACTAACATAATCCTGATTTGTGCCTCGATCACCGTCTCCATCCCAGTTTGGCCCGCGTCGAGTTCTTTGAAGATCGCGGCAAAACAGGCGGACAGTGATTGTGCGATGTCGGGTTTTGCAGACAGGTTCAGCGTAAATTCGCGTGCGGACATCAGCCGTAATGCGGCGGCTTCGGGTCTATGACCGATTGCATTGCTTAGCGTAGCATCGCCAAGGGTCATGATCACGCCGTTGCTGCCCGCTTTGGCTTTGATCCGCGTCTCAGGGTCTTTAGGGCCCCAGGTGATGGCAGGTCCTGAAATAGTCTCTTCGCTGTCAGGTTTGTGCCGGACGGCGCTGCCTGACAGGACCATGATACATTGGGACGTGCGGCCGGGGAAATCGACCAATCCACCCAGAAACCTGTCGTCCAGCCCACTGCGAAAGACATCCGCGTGAACCGCCAGTTGATGCGCTGGAAGGGCTGCAAGACTGCTAAACAGGTTTTTCATAGCCGAATACTGACAAGAAATGACCAGATATCAATATTTTTTGTTGAGGCCTTTTGGCTAAAGTTGTTTTACAGCGCGCGTCAGCGCGTCGGCTGCGTGGGCTTATGGAGGTTTGCCCATGCGGAATTTGGGGGAGGGGCTTGCATGCAACGTTCTGCGTCGAAATTTGCTTTTGTGAATGCCGCAGATGACTCTGCGCGTGCTGTCGATATGGCCGTCAATGCCGCAGCGTCTGCATTTCCAATATGGTCGCGCTGGCCCGCCGCAGACCGCGCAGACGTTTTACTGAAAATGATGACGGCGCTGGACGCAAATAGGGCGACGTTTTGTGCTTTGGCCGCTGAAGAAGTGGGCGCGTCCAAATCCTGGACAGAGTTCAACATCGACCTTGCTATGGCGATGCTGGCCCATGCGGCCAGCCTTGTGCCTGCGCTAGAGGATCGTGTTGTTACGGATGACACTTCTGGCAAACATTCTGTCATCCGGCGGCAGGCTGCGGGTGTTGTGCTGGGGATGGTGCCTTGGAATGCGCCGATTACACTTGGTGTGCGGGCAGTTGCCGCCGCATTGATGTGCGGCAATACGGTCGTGATGAAGGGATCAGAGCATTGCCCGAAAACCCATCAATATCTGGTTGATGTTCTCAACAGTGCTGGGCTGCCGACAGGTGTTCTGACCTGCGTTGTCAGCCAACCCGAAGACGCACACGACACGATGGTTCAATTGATTGCCCACCCTTGTATTCGCCGTATTAACTTTACCGGGTCTACACGCGTCGGTCGCGATATCGCAATGGAAGCCGCACGCCACCTAAAGCCGGTTCTACTGGAGCTGTCCGGCAAGGCCCCTTTGATCATTTTGGAAGATTGCGATCTTGATGCCGCCGTTGAAGCGGCCTGTTTTGGGGCCTTCTTCAATCAAGGCCAGATTTGCATGTCTACGGACTGGATCATCGTGGTGAAGTCGGTGGCGGATGCCTTTGTCGCCAAACTTGAGGCGCGCACACAGCAGATCGTGGCTGCTGATCCTGTGCATGAAACATCGGACTTGGGGCGTATGATCTCGGACGAAGCCGCCCAGCGTGTGAACGGCTTGATCGAAGATGCTGTCGCGAAAGGCGCGCGTCTTTTGGTAGGCGGCCAGATCGATGGTTGTGTGATGCAGCCTGCATTGTTGGACGGCATTGCTGCAAACATGCGGATTTACCGTGAAGAAACATTTGGGCCGCTGGCCAGCATTATGCGGGTCAACGATGTCGACGAAGCGGTTTCAATCGCTAATGATTCTGAGTTTGGCCTGAACGCCGCTATTTTTACCCGCGACCTTGACCGTGCCCATGCGATCGCTGCCCGGCTCGAATATGGCGTCGTTCAGATCAATGGCCCGACCGTTCACGACGATCCGTCAATGCCTTTCGGCGGCATGAAGAAAAGTGGGTTCGGGCGATTTGGGGGCGAACAGGCCATCAATGAATTTACCGAGCTTCGGTGGATCGCCACCCATCAGGACGGCCAGATATCAAAGCTTTGAACAAAGACGGGCAACCGCCCACACGACGAATTGCAAATGGAGGATACGCAATGAAACACAGACCATTTTTGAAACTTGTCAGTGCGCTGACGATCGCAAGCGCTTTGGCGGCGACCGCTGCCACTGCCGAAAACATCCGCATCGGTGCCGTTGCACCCAAGACCGGCCCGCTTGCCGGTGGGGCGACAGTAACCCAGTGGCCATCGATTTACCTATGGGTCGAGCAGATCAACGCCGCTGGCGGCCTGACCGTCGACGGCGAAAAGATGATGATCGAATTGATCGAATACGACGACCAGACCAACCCCGGTGAAACCATCAAAGCGGTTCAGCGTTTGGCGACCCAGGACGATGCACATTTCATCATAGCCCCCTACGGCACAGGTCTGAACCTTGCTGCGGCCCCACTGTTTGATCGTTACGGCTATCCGCAGATTGCGGTTTCGGCCATCACGGACCAACAGGCGGATCTGTCGGAAAAGTTCCCCAACATGTTCTTCACGCTTGGAACAACGACGGCACTTGCTGCCGATGTGGTCAAAGTGCTGAGCGAGATGCGCGATGCTGGCCAGATGGGAAGCCGCGTTGCGATGGTAAATGTGGCTGACGCCTTTGGCATCGAATTGGCCACCGCAGCAAAGCCCTTGTTCGAAGACGCAGGGTTTGAGATTGTCTATGAGACATCCTATCCGCTTGGCACGCAGGATTTGTCACCGGTGATCAAAGGTGCAGCCGCTGCAACCCCGGATGCCTTTGTGGCCTGGTCCTATCCGCCTGATACTTTCGGGCTGACCGAACAGGCGATGATTGAAAACCTTGACGTGAAGGCATTTTACACAGCCGTTGCAACGCCATTCCCAAGCTATGGCGAGCGCTTTGGTGCTGCTGCCGAAGGCGTCTTGGGGGCGGGGGGGGTGAACCCTGAAAGCCCCGCGTTCATGGAATATGCCGCAGCGCATGAAGCTGTCACCGGTGACAAGCCGGACTACTGGGCATCCGCCACAACCTATGCCTCGCTTGAGATTTTGGCCCAGTCGATTGAGGCTGTGGGCCTCGACCGTGCGGCCGTCACAGCGCACCTCAAGGATAGCACATTTGATACGATTCTTGGTCCGATCAGCTTTGACGAAAACAACTCCAACCCTGATTTCTGGACAGTGGGCCAGTGGCAGGGTGGCGTCTTCAAAGGCGTCGCGTCGCGTGGTCGTGATGGCACTGTGCCTGTCATCCTGAAAGACGGCTGGGACTAATTCCAGACGGGGCGGCGGAAACGTCGCCCCGCACTCACCGACAAGGAAAAACACTTTGGACATACTGATCACAGGTATCTTGTTGGGCGGCACCTACGCGTTGATCGCGATGGGATTGAACCTGCAATACGGCGTGGCCCGCATCATGAACCTCGCCAATGGTGAAATTCTGGTGGCGGGCGGCTATTTTGCTTTTATCGCCTATACATCCACCCAGCTTAGTCCAATTTTAACGATCTTTCTGGTTGCACCAATCGCATTTGCCCTGAATTGGCTAATTTACCGTTTGATGCTTCAACCACTGGTCAATCGCGCCAAAAACCTTGGGCAATTAGAGACAGACAGCATCCTTGCGACCTTTGGATTGTCGTTCATTGGCGTCGGTTTGATGCTTAGCTTTTTCGGTGGCGATTATTTTTCTTATAGTTTCATGGCGGTTCCAGTTGAACTGCTGGGCAATACTTACGGTGCGAACCGAGTGCTGTCCTTTGTCATGGCGGTCTTGATCTGTGGCGCGCTTTATATCTGGCTGAACCGGTCGCGTGCCGGATTGTCGATACGGGCAATTGCAACGGCCCCCGCGTCGGCCCGTTTGGTAGGGATTGATGTTAAGAAACTATCCGCGCTGGTCTTCGCCCTTGGCGGGGCTGTGACGGCCGTTGGGGGCGCGCTGATCTCGACTTACCTGACGCTGGATGCGTCAACCGGTGTCGTATTTACTCTCAAGGCCTTGATCATTGTGATCATGGGCGGCGTCGGAGATGTGCGTGGCACAATCGTAGCCGCATTGCTGTTGGGCATTCTTGAAACGGTTGTCGCCAGCCTGCTTGACCCCGGTCTGACGCTCGCCGCTGCGTATATCATGTTCCTGGGCATCTTGTTGTTCCGCCCGCAGGGCCTGTTCGGAAAGAAACCCACATGAACCTGACCGGACCAGATATCCGCAACCTTTGTCTTACGGCATTGGCCTTTGGGATTTGCGCATTGCTGCCTTTGGGCGACAATGGCTATTGGCTTGGGCTGGGCGTTACCATTGCGATGTTCACAACACTTGCCACGTCATGGGCGCTGTTTTCAGGCCCAACCCATTACATCAGCTTGGCCACGGCTGCGTTCTTCGGGGTGGGTACATATGTGACGGGACTGGGCTTCGACAGCTTGCCTTTTTGGTCTCTGGTGGGGCTTGCAGGCCTGATCGGTGCAGTTTTGGCAGCCCTTGTCGGTCTTGCGACATTGCGCTTGTCGGGCGTTTATTTCGTGATCTTTACGCTTGGGCTGGCCGAACTGGTCCGGCAGGTCATTACTTGGGTGCAGAACAATACCGGCCAGAAAGGTCTTTATGTCCTGACTGATCTGGACGAGGCGGGCATTTATTGGTGGCTTTTGGGGCTAGCGGCGGCTGTGTTTCTGATGGGCTGGCTAATCGGACGATCCCGCCTTGGGTTCGCTTTGCGGATCATCGGCGATGATGAAACAGTCGCCGCGCATTCAGGCATCAATACCGCCCGCGCTAAGGTCTTACTGTTCATGGTGCCGGGTGCCGTTGCCGCGATGACCGGCGCGATCCTTGCGCCGCGTTATGTTTATATCGAACCATCGCTCGCTTTTGCGCCGATCCTGTCGTTTCAGGTTGTGATCATGGCGTTGCTTGGTGGTGCTTCGCGGCTTTGGGGGCCGCTGGTCGGGGTGATCCCGTTCACCTTTCTGTTGGAGGCCGTATCATCCAACTTTCCCAACCAGACGACATTGGTCATTGGCGTGGCGTTTCTGGTGATCGTCTATCTTTTGCCCAATGGATTTGTTGGTCTGCTCGACAAAATCCTGCACCGGATCAATGCAAGAGAGGGAGCATAACATGGCAAACCCTGTTTTATCCCTGCGCGGCGTGACCAAGCGCTTTGGCGGCCTTGTTGCGGTCAACGCGATGGACTTTGACGTGGCCGAGCGCGAGGTCGTAGGCCTGCTTGGCCCCAACGGGTCCGGAAAATCCACGACGTTGAATCTTGTGTCTGGGGCTTTGCCCTTGACCGCTGGCAGTGTCTCGCTTTGGGGGAGCCGGATTTCCGGCCTGCCAGCTCAAGCGATTAACCGTAAAGGCGTCAGCCGGACCTTCCAGTTGGTGCGGCTGTTGCCTTCGATGAATGTGCGCGAAAACGTTGTGGCGGGCGCTGTCTTTGGCCATCACCGTCGTTGGGGGCAAGATGCGCAGGACCACGCTGACCTCTTGCTGGAAAAAGTGGGTCTGGGGGGCAAAGGTGACATGTCGCTGGGCCAGTTGACCTACATCGACACCAAGCGGGTTGAGCTGGCCCGCACCTTGGCAAGCGATCCAAAAGTCTTGTTGCTTGATGAATGGCTTGCGGGTCTGAACCCGACTGAACTGCAAATCGGGATCACCCTGATCAAGTCGCTGCGCGACGAAGGTCGTACAATCATTCTGGTCGAACACGTGATGGATGCAATCCGGTCACTTTGTGATCGGTGTGTGGTGATGGCCGCTGGCACCAAGATTGCCGAAGGCACGCCGACGCAGGTCTTGTCGAACAAGGAAGTCATCCGCGCTTATCTGGGAGATGACGATGCTTGAACTGAACAACGTCACTGTCCGCTACGGCCAGCACCGCGCCTTGGAAGATGCCTCGGTCAATGTTGCCAAGGGCGAAATCGTGGTGATCCTTGGTGCCAATGGCGCGGGTAAGTCCACATTGCTGAAGGCGGCCAGCGGCATTTGTGAAGGCATGGTGTATGGCGACATCCGCCTTGATGGCACCGATTTGACGGGGTTGCCTGCGAATAAAATCGTTGATTCGGGACTTGCTTTGGTGCCCGAAGGGCGGGGTGTTTTCCCGGATTTGACTGTGCGGGAAAACCTAACCCTTGGCGCCTATGCGGCGCGGGCACGCGATGACGAAAAGATGACGCTTGAGCGTGTCTGGGGGCTTTTTCCGAAACTTCGCGAGCGCGGTAAGCAGATCGTCGGGACCATGTCTGGTGGCGAACAGCAGATGGTCGCAATCGGGCGTGCGATGATGTCAAATCCGACAATCCTGATGCTGGATGAACCGTCACTCGGCTTGTCGCCGCTTTTGTCGAAAGAGCTGTTTCAAAACCTCGCGCGTGTGCGCGACCTTGGTATTGGCGTGCTGATGGTCGAACAAAACGCCAAGCAATCGCTAGCGATCGCGGACCGTGGTTATCTGATTGAGAACGCGCATGTGGTGCATCAAGATAGCGCCGCAAACTTGATGCGCGATCCTGCTGTACAGGCGGCATATCTTGGCGTCGGTAGCAGCGAAGACCCTGCAGAAGTGGCACCCATAACCGGCATGCCCAACACAGTGGCAGAGACATTTGTGATCAGACCGCGCAGCCGGAAAACGCAATCCGCAGACGCAATTTTGGGGCGGTCCATTTCTGATCTTGTGGCTGCAGCCAGCAGTCAAAGCATAGCTGCAACGGCGCAAAAGCGCCCGGATAGCAGTCAGACCGCAAGCGCGGAAATCCCCAAAGATCGCCTTGCCGCTGCACTGGCCGATATTGAACGCGGCGCGATCAATGCGCGCAATCGCCCGAAACTTAAACCATCGACCAGCCGATACGCTCAGCCGCCCATCCAAGACCCGGTGGCAGAGGCAAAGCGGCGCCCCGTCATCGAAGTCTACCGCGCGCCGCGCGTTGAAGTTTATCGCCGCCAGCCTGATGGCAGTGGTTTTGAAAGGAAATAAGATGCGCGACACGCACGTTCAGATCAAAGGCATGTTTATTGGCGGCAACTGGGTGTCGCCCGGACCCACCTTTGACGACATCAACCCGTCAACCGGCACTGTCTGGGCGAAGGTCCCCGATGGGGGCCGGGCTGAGGCACGTGATGCGATTGCTGCGGCACAAGCAGCCTTTCCAGCATGGGCTGCTCTGCATTTTCAGGATCGGGCGCGGATATTGCTAAAGGCCGCCGACGTCTGGGAAGCCCGCAAGATGGACTATGTTGCCGCCGCCCAAGCAGAAGGTGGCGGTTGGTTCGGCAAGGGCATGTTCGAGGCGGGCTATGTGCCGGATGTGTTCCGCGCAGCCGCCGCCATGTGTTACAATTCCATCGGTGAAATGCTGCCGTCGCAACACGGCAAGGTGTCGATGGTCGAACGCGTGCCCATGGGCGTTGTCAGCGTGATCAGCCCTTGGAACATGCCCGGCATTTTGACCGCCCGCGGCTTTGCCTTCGCACTGGCCGCAGGCAATGCGATCGTGCTGAAACCGTCCGAGGACACACCCTATGCCGGTGGCCTGTTCTTTGCCGAAGTGATGGAAGAGGCGGGTATCCCGAAGGGCGTGTTCAACGTCGTGACCTGTTCTCGCGACCGCGTGTCCGAAATGGGGGATGAGCTGGTCGAAAACCCGACTGTAAAGGGGATCTCTTTTACCGGCTCCACCCCCGTTGGCCGTCAGATCGCAGCCAAGGCTGGCGCGCATCTGAAAAAGGCCTGTGTGGAATTGGGCGGCAAAGACAGCCTGATTGTGCTGGAAGACGCCGACATGGACAGGGCGACCTCTGCCGCGAGCTTTGGCAGTTTCATGCACCAAGGCCAGATCTGCATGTCTGTTGAAAAGGTGTTGGTCCATGAAAGCATCTATGCTGATTTCCTGCGCCAGTTCGTGGCCCGTGCGGCGAAACTGAAAACCGGCGATACCGCTGATAAATCGAACGTGATTGGCCCACTGATCAATGACCGGCAGGTGGAACGGGTGAAATTTCAGATTGAAGACGCCCTCGCTAAGGGGGCCAAGGCCGTGCTGGGGGGTAAGGTCTGGGACCGGTTCGTGGAGCCGACCATCCTGATCAATGTCACTCCTGACATGGCCGTCTGGCAGGACGAAACCTTTGGTCCTGTGGCCGTGGTCGTGCCGTTCCACACAGATGAAGAGGCCATCGCGCTGAACAATGATACAGAATACGGACTGAGTTCCGGCATTATCACCGCCGACGAACACCGCGCCCTTGAGATGTCGCGTAAGCTGGAAACGGGCATGTGCCACGTGAACTGCTCCTCCGTGAATGACGAACCTCATGTGCCGTTCGGGGGCAGCAAAGCCTCGGGCCTGGGAAAACACGGGGGGAAGTGGTCGATGGAGACCTTTACCGAAACGCGCTGGATAACGCTTGACCGCGGTGGGCGCCCATTTCCGGCGGTGTTTTGATATGAGCTGGAAACGCGCACCCTTGTTGAAGGGCAAAACGATTATCGTCACCGGTTCTGCCTCTGGCATCGGGCTTGAGACAGCACGGGTTTGCACCGCAATGGGCGCAAAGGTCCTTGGCATTGATCTGACCAAGCGGTTTGATCACGTCGAAGAATTTTATCGTGCTGATCTGTCTGACGGGGCAACAATTGACGCCCTGATCGATGTGCTACCCAAAGGCATTGACGGCATTGCCAATATCGCAGGCCTGCCGCCGACAGCCCCTGCCGAAAAGGTGCTGGCTGTGAACCTTTTCGGGCTAAAGCATTTGACACTTGGCTTGCTGCCCAAGCTGAACGACGGGGCCAGCATTGTGAATTTGGCCTCGCTTGCGGGGTTTGGCTGGGCGAACGCAATTCCGGCCATCCGTGCCAGCGCAGACGTGCATGTCGACGACGCTGCACGCTTTGCAGCGGATCACCAGATCACCAATGCAGGCGGGCGCAGCTACTTCTTTTCAAAGGAAGCGCTAATCGCCTGGACCATGCAAAACCGCTGGACGTGGCGTGACCGTGGCATTCGGATGAACACAGTCAGCCCGGGCCCGGTGGACACCCCGATCTTGGGTGATTTTCTGGAAACGCTCGGTGCGCGTGCCGAAGAAGATGCGCGCATCATGGACCGCCCCGGCACACCACAAGACCTTGCACCCATTGTCGCATTCCTGCTGTCAGACATGACGACCTGGATTCGTGGCACCAATATTCCCGCCGACGGCGGCATGTCATCAAACATCCTGTGCGATATGCACGGGCTGTCATCATAAGGGAGGCCAAATCATGTCTGCACTGGCTTGGATTATCATTATTCTCATTGTTGCGGCGATCATCATCGCTTTGGCGGCGTCCTTTTACCAGCGTGCGACGAATGAGGTGGCCTTGGTCCGGACAGGCCTTGGTGGCCGGCGGGTCATTATCGATGGCGGTACGCTTGCGATCCCCTTCTTTCATGAAATCAACCGCGTCAACATGCAAACCCTTCGCATGGACGTCGCCCGATCCGGAGAGCAGTCCCTGATTACCAATGACCGGATGCGTGTCGATGTGGGGGCAGAATTCTATGCCAGTGTCACCCCAAGCGATGATGCAGTGACCCGTGCTGCGCAAACCTTGGGCAAGCGGGTCTTTCAGCCAGATCAGCTTAAAAACCTGATCGACGGCATGATGATCGACGCGCTGCGCTCTGTTGCCGCACAGATGACAATGGACGAACTTCATGAAAACCGTGCGAGCTTTGTCAAACAAGTGCGCGACGTGCTGAAAGACACCTTGGCCAACTACGGGTTGCAGCTTGATTCCGTGTCACTGACCGCGCTTGACCAAACTCCGTTTGCGGCCCTGGACGAAAATAATGCCTTCAATGCCGTGGGCATGCGTAAACTGGCAGAGGTGATTGCGAAATCCAAGAAAGAACGCGCCGAAATTGAAGGCGACAGCCAGGTTAGCGTGGCCCGGGCAGCCATGGAATCCGAGCGTCGCAAGCTTGAAATCAATCTTGAACAGCGGCGTGCTGAAATCGCGCAGACCCAAGAAGTTGAAACACTGATCGCTGCACAGCTTTCGGAAATTGCGGCCCGCAAGGCAGACAGCGAACGCTCTGCCGCGCAGTCGCGGATTCAAATGGAGCAGGATATCGCAACAGCGGATATCGCCAAAGAACAGACGCTGCGAACGGCTGAAATCGCGCTGGCGCTTGCCCTCGAAGTTGCAGAGCAGAACCGTGCAATTTCCTTTGCTGCAAAGTCGCAAGAAGAAAGCCGTGCCCATGCCGATGCAGACAAGGCCCGTATTGATGCGGTAAAAGCGTCGGAAGCAGTGCAAACGGCACGCCAGATGGCAGAGGCAGAACGGCGTAAGGCATTGGCTTTGCTTGCAGCCCAAGAACAAGCCGAAGCCGCTGCCGCACGCGCCCAGATTGCCGCGGCCAGCGACAAGGCCACGGCTGCCGATAAGACCGCGGCCAAGCGCGAAGAGGCGGAAGCACTTAAAGCAGTGAAACTGGCCGAGACCGAAGCCTCTCTGGCGCAGATCAATGCGGAAAATGCGCGATCAGAGGCCCAGGTCGCGATGGCGCTGGAACTGGCACGCCTTCAGGCGCTGCCGAAAATTCTGTCCGAAATGGTCAAGCCTGCAGAGAAAATTACCGGAATCTCGATCAACCAGATGAACGGATGGGAGCGTAAAGGTGGCGATATATCAACGTCTCCGATCAACCAAACGGTTGATGCCATCATGGATATGGCTGTGTCCCTGCCGGCCTTGCAGAAACTTGGCGAAAGTATCGGTGTAAATGTTGATACGACGTTGATGAAACCGTCGCCAAAGCCAAAAGATGATCGCTAGGTGTTTGGTCCCGGCATTTGTTGGATCGGATTTAGGATGAAGCGATCTGGCTCTGAAGTCTAGATTTTGCAGATGTATTCGTACGGCGTGAGACCGCTTAGTGTCTTGAGCCTGCGAGCGAAGTTGTATGCGTCCATGAAGTCGGCGAGGTGCGTGCGCAGCTGATCATGGCTATCGTAATGGTATCTTTTCACTGTTGCGTCTTTAATCGTTCGGTTCATCAGCTCGACCTGGCCATTGGTCCAGGGATGGTTTGGCTTGGTCAAGCGGTGCTCGATCCCATTTGCCTTGCAGATCATATTGGTCTTGTCACGGTTACGTTCCGGTATCTCAATTCAGTTAAGCGGCCTTTCGTTCGAATGCCAACGGACTTTTCCCACCTAACTACAAGTGCCGTCGTCGTGGATTATAAAACCCATTGATATAATGGAAGATCGCGCCTTCTGCCTTACGGCGTGTATCCCAACGGTTGCGCCAGATCAGCTCTGCCTTGATGGATTTGAAAAAGGTCTCAACCATAGAATTGTCGTAGCAATTTCCCTTCCCGCTCATGGAGACCTTGAAGCCATGCTTGGACAAGAGCTTCTGGTACTCGTTGGAAAAATACTGGGCGGATTCAACCGGTTGTCGCAACACCTTCGTTTATATCCTGTTTGAGCAGCCGGTCGAGTGCCTCAGCAGGCGTTTGCCAGCCGAGGGATTTGCGGGGTCTTGTGTTCAGGGCATGGGCGACAGCGCTCAACTCTTCAGTGC
>Ga0222645_100139_pt1 | contig 43475 bp, 40 predicted proteins | sample AntAcemetagen292_FD_179881 | JGI IMG/M metagenome (GOLD analysis project Ga0222645, IMG submission 179881) | Saline water microbial communities from Ace Lake, Antarctica - #292 | ecosystem: Environmental > Aquatic > Non-marine Saline and Alkaline > Saline | place: Antarctica: Ace Lake | collected...
CAAGAGGGGTACGATCCACCCCGCCAGTGCGCTGCAAAGACATGCAGCGCACTAGCCCAGTATTACGCTGGGGCATTGGAAAATCATAAGACAAGAGGGGGCAAAGTCGACGGCTTCATCTCCAGGCAACTCCCGCATCAGGCGTTCGTAAAATGCGATGAAAGCGGTCTGCATTTGCGCTGATGCCACGCGCGGCAGGGACTTGGGCTTGCGGTATTCAAAGCCCAGTCGGGCCAGAAGTTAAATGCAGCCAGAATGGGAATAGTTCAGACCGCACTCAGCTGCGACATGGGCCCTGATCTCGACCGTCGAGCGACAGAAGCGCGCTTCCAGCCGTCGAAGGCAAGCGCATCCCAACCATCTTGCAGAAAGGTTTTATGCCAGCCCCGGATCGTATCGTCGTCCAAGTAGATAAACTTTGCGATCCGAGCACAGCTTTCCCCGTCGTCGAGCAGCAGGATCGCATTTGCCCGGCGGGCAATGCCTCGATCCTCGCGCTGGCGACGCACGCAATCATCAAGCTCGATACGGTCTGCTGAAGAAAGAAAGCCGAGGCGGATCTTAGACATAGCTGAATCGTTTCAAACCCAGCCGTCAAGACTTCAAATTCGGCTTATGTGAGACTCGGAGTATAGCTAGACCTGTTCTGCCCTCCACAGGGAATAAAATTTTAAAACCGTTGAATGAGGAGGAACAAGAAAGCAACATGTTCCAACAGGTAGATCTGCACATTTTTTTCCTACCTTGCCGCAGGACATGGATCGCCAAAAAATATACAGGATTTTGAAGCGCATAAAACTGAAGGTTTATACCAGATGCCTCGTGAACAGAACCAAAAGCATCATTTTCAGGTTGGCGGTTCTTTTGGCAGTTCAGCACAACAAGCTAACAAAAAGCTTATAAAAACAAACTCTTGATATGTTTTATGGCGGATCGACAGGGATTCGAACCCTGGAGACGGTTCCCCGCCTACACACTTTCCAGGCGTGCGCCTTCGACCACTCGGCCACCGATCCGTTGTGGCGTATTTAGCCAAGGGTTTGAGGGGGTGCAAGAGGCAGATCGCTATATTCCGCGCCGGACCATTGAAACCTGTGGCTGGGCTGCGCATAAACATCGGGCCTCCTAAGAGTTAAGTCACATGATGCACGTCCCACCCCCCGATGACACCAACGCCCAGCGGTTCGATCTGGCCCGGGTGCAGACAGCTGCGCTGGTGATCATCGCCTTTGCGGTCGTGCTGTTTTTGCTGGTGCAGGCGAGGTTCATCCTGATCAGCCTTGCTGTGGCGATCATCCTGTTTTCGCTGACGGCGGATGTTATCAGTTTTATTGCGCGACAGCGGGTTGGGCGGCTGCGGGTCCCGAACTGGCTCGCCTCAATCGCGGCGCTGATGCTGATTGGCGCGACTCTGCTAACCGTGACGTCGATCGTCGTGGCGCAAATCAACACGGTCCTGCAAATCACGCTGGCCTATGCCGAACGCGCGCCAGAGGCGATTGCAGCCCTATTTTCATGGGCCGGTGACGACACAGAGGCTGCGGTCCTCAATTCCATGCGCTCGATCGAGCTGTCGGGCTATTTGCGCGGCGCTGCGGGGGGCGCGACTAGTCTGACGCAGGCGTCCGTGCTGGTGATCTTGTTCGTAGGCTTTTTGTTCGCTGAACGGGTGTGGTTCCAAACCAAACTGCTGGCCTTTACCGGCAACCCGGAGCAGGCCAAGCGGATTGGACTGATCATTTCATCGATCATCCACCGGGTTAACTACTACCTACTGGTCAAGACCGGAATCAGCCTCGTCACCGGGGTGATGACCTATGTGCTAGCGCAGGCCTTCGGGATGGAGATCGCCATGCCGCTAGGTGTCATGACGTTTGTCCTAAACTTCATCCCAAACGTCGGATCGATTATCGCGACCGGGCTGGTGGCACTGGCGGCCTATGTGCAGTTCGGTGACCCGGCGCTGACGGTCGTTATCTTTTTGATCGCGGGCGGCATCCAGTTTTTGAACGGATCGGTCATCGACCCGATGCTGATGGGCCGCGCGCTGCGGCTGTCGTCGTTCGGCATCTTGGTCAGCCTGTCGTTCTGGGGCGCGGTCTGGGGGATTCCCGGCATGTTCCTGTCGGTGCCGATCATGGTGATGATGTTGGTGGTGTGCAGCCATGTGCCCGCCCTGCGGCCCATCGCGATCTTGCTGTCCCGCGAAGGTTTGCCTGACGGCGAAGAGCGGCTGGACAAGTCCTAGCCCGCCAGCAGAAACGCCAGCGCAATCGCGCTTTCCAGCCCGGCGGCGACCAGAATGGCAAAGCTGGCAGAGCCGGTGGCATAGGACCAGATCCCGGTCGCCGCGATTCCCGCAAAGGTCAGCGCAGCCGCCAGCGCAGTTCCGTCCTGCATCGGCCCCGGCCCGATATCACGCAGCACCCAAAAGAACACTGCAAGGCCCAGAAACAACGGCGATGCCCGGCGGCCCAGAAACGTCGCGCCAGCATCCGCTGGTGCGCCGTAGAGGCCGACATAAAGCCCCGGAGCGATCAGGAAGACCGCGAAAAGCACAGCGCACAACACGGCGGTCGCAATGCACAGCAGCGCAAACATCACGCGTCTTCCAGATGCAGATAAACGCGCCGGTTCAGGCGGCCCTTCTTTTCGATTTTGCCGATCCGCACCCGCCCGATTTCGCCGGTCCAGCCGACGTGAGTGCCGCCGCAGGGCTGCAGATCGACGGTGCCGGCGTCCTGCCCGATCCGGATCAGGCGGATATGGCCGCGCCCGCGCGGCGGGCTGACGGACATCGTCTTGACCAGCTCTGGCTGCGCGTCCAGCTCGGTTTCGGTGATCCATTTGGCGGTCACGGGCAGATTGGCGTCGATCAGCGCGTTCAGGGCGTTCGTCAGGCCTTCCTTGTCCTCAGGCGCCAGTTCCATTTCGAAATCAAGACGCCCCTTGTCCATGGCGATCTGCCCGCCCGTCACCGGGCGTTCAATCACGACAGACAGCAAGTGCAGCGCGGTATGCACGCGCATCAGGCGGTGCCTGCGGTCCCAGACCAGCGATTGCGTGACCCACGTGCCAAGCTCTGGCAGGCGCGACGGCTCTGCCGGGACTAAGACGATGTCTTCGCCCTGCCCCTTAACCGTGGTCGCGATGTCAATGCCGCCGTGGTGCCAGACCAGACGCCCCGCGTCCCCGGGTTGCCCGCCAGAGGTCGCATAAAAGATAGAGCTGTCCAGCACGATCCCGCCCTCGGCAGTGTGGCTGATCACGCGGGCGGTGGCCTCGCGCTTGTAGGCATCGTCTAGAAATGCTGGCTGGGTCATTGAGTCTCCCCATCTGGGCTGGCGTCAGGATCGGCGTCCGAGTTGTCGTGCAGGTCGCTGGAGCCCATCATGGCGCGGGCGCTTCTGGCGGTGTCCGGCCCATCTGTGGCCCCCACTTTTGGACCGTCCTTAGCAATATCATCGGGGCCATCAGCCGTCGGCGGCACCGGCTTGGCACCTTTGGGCGGCTGCGCATGCAGCGCCTCTGGGTTGCGCAGCCAGATGTCTGTCTGGGCAAAGGGAATCTCGATCCCAGCCTCGTTAAAGCGCTCGTTAATTTTGCGCAGCAACTCGTCCGTGGCGACGACCTTCCAGTTCACATCCCGCAAGATCATCCGCAGTTCAAAGTCCAAACTGCTGGCCCCAAAGGCCATGAACAGCGCCTGCGGACCGGGTTCTGCGATAACCATCGGATGATCCTGCGCGATCTCGAGAAGAATCGCACGGACCTGTTCAACGTCAGAGCCATAGGCCACACCAATCGGAAGGATCAAGCGCCCGACAAGGTTACCCCGCGTCCAGTTCGTCACCTGACCACTGACCAGATCCGCGTTTGGGATGATCACATCAGTGCGGTCGAACGTCTCGATCCGGGTGGACCGGACCGAGATATTGCGCACAAAGCCGACGTTGCCGTTAACCTCGATCATATCGCCTTCGCCGATGGGACGCTCGATCAGCAGGATGATCCCTGACACAAAGTTCTGCACGATGGTTTGCAGACCGAAACCAATACCGACCGACAGCGCACCGGCGACGATGGCAAGGCTGGACAGATCGATCCCCGTCGTCGTGATCGCGATCAGTGCGGCCAGAAAGATACCGACATACCCAACCCCAGCCGCCACAGCGTTCTGCCCGCCAAGGTCCATTCTGGTGCGCGGCAGAACCGTTATTTTCAGCTGCCGCGTGATGAACTTTGTCAGCAGATAGCCGCCCCCGAAGATAAGCACAAAGGTCATGAAATCGGTAGGGGAAATTGTCGTCTCGCCCACTTGGAAACCGGCACGGAACTGGGCCACGACCTCGGCCAGATCAGTCACGCTGGCACCCCAGACCAGCGACAGCACCGGTACGGCCAGCATGAACAGCACAAAGCCGATCACGACAGGCATCAACGGGCCTACTTCTTCGGTTTCGCTTGTGGGGGCGTATATGTCATAGACCAGCTTCTGCAGCACGATTATCACGCCAAAGATCGCCAGCGTCATGACCGCCGGCGCAAAAAGAGAGGCAGATGCAGCTGCAAAGCCAGCGCCAGCCAACACCGGCGACGCGATGGCCACGATTATGCACAACAGGCCCACGGATACGCGCACCCGCCCGCCAGAGCCTGACCTGCCCGGCCGGTCCATCGGCGCATGCCGCAGCAGATAACCCAGACGGAACAGAACCGCCGCCAGCAGCACCTGCAACGGCAAAGTCACAACCCCGATCGACGCGTCAGAGGCACCGGCGTTCTGCATCAGCGCAGTGACGATAACAATCGCGGCAAGGCCAACCCCCAGCGCCACGCCGCTGCTGCGAATCCGGCCACGCACATCTGCGGGATACCCCAATGGGCCGCCCTGATCGCCATGCGGGAACAACTGCCCGTTTAGCCAGCGCGCTACGATGACGACAAAACCCGCGCCAAAGATTGCCTGCGACAGAGCATCACCCGACCGGGCCAGCACGCCCAGCTGCCGTAGCCCAAGGATCAAGGCCGCCAGCCCAAGCGTCGGCAGCACAATCTGCCACAACGACAGCAGGAACGACCAGATGGCCCTGCCTAACGCGTGGCTGTTTTCCACTCGGTCCTGCAGCAGCGACACCCACGACCGCGATCGCAGCAACAGCACCAGCGCCACCGCCAGATACACGATCGACAACGGCACACCTGGCCAGATCGCCCCTGAGAAGAAGCGGGTCGAAATCCTCGCCGCAGCGGCGGACACAACGAATTCAAGCGCGGTGCGGGCGCTTTGCACCGCGTCAGGCCAGTTTGCTGGGTTCAGGGGCGATGGACTGCGGGCGGTCAGCCGCGCGGTGTCACGGGCGCGCAACTGGCTATCGACCTCTGAAATCAGGCCATCGGCGCGGGCATAGGCTTCGCGGGCCAGCACGGCGGGTGCGCTCAACTCATCCAACTGGCGGTTCAGCACGGTGCGCCGTTCCAAGATGGCGGGCTGCTCTTCACCGCTTTCGGGCACCGTTCCAAGCGCGCTGATCTGACCCTGCACCGTCGAAATGCGACCGGCGTTAAGTGATCCCAGCGCCTGAAAGCGGTCACGCCAGCCAAACAATGTCTCTCGCGTGCGAGACAGGGCCAGCGAGGACCCCGTGCCAGTGCCCAGCAATTCCTCTGCCGCGCCGACGCGGCTTTGCCAGTCGGACAGGTCGGGCACGGCATTCGCCAGAGCCCGCTCTGCCGCGTCCAGCGCTTTGGGGTCGCCCACATCTTCGGCGGCACTCCGCTGAGCTGTGGTTTCTTCCGGTGTTGCAGCTGGCGAAGAAAGCAAGCCGTCAATGGCCACCTGCGCGGTGGCACCCTGCCCGGCCACCCAAACCGTCAGCGCTAGCCAAAGACAAAAGCGCAGGGTCATGCGTCTTCGAAAACGCCGGGAATGGACTGCGGCCCAGTGGTCAGCCATGACGGCACCGGCAGCCCCTTAGACCGCAGAAAATCAGGGTTCCACAGTTTCGACTGGTAGCGCGTGCCATAGTCGCACAGGATGGTGACGATGGTGTGCCCCGGCCCCATGTCACGGGCCATACGGATCGCGCCAGCGACGTTGATACCGGACGATCCGCCTAGGCACAGCCCCTCGTGCTGCAGCAGATCAAAGACAATCGGCAGTGCTTCGGAATCGGGGATGTTGTAGTTCATGTCGGGCGTGAAACCTTCAAGGTTGGCCGTGATGCGGCCCTGCCCGATGCCTTCGGTGATGCTGTCACCAGAGGACTTCATCACGCCGTGCTCGTAATAGTTATAAAGCGCGGCACCATCAGGATCGGCGAGGCCAATTTTCACGCCCTTGGGCTGCAGCGCCATACTGACACCGGCCAATGTGCCGCCAGAACCGACGGCACAGATAAAGCCGTTCACGCGGCCATCGGTCTGGTCCCAGATTTCAGGGCCCGTTGTCTCGATGTGCGCCTGACGGTTCGCCACGTTGTCGAACTGGTTCGCCCAGATCACACCGCCGGGTGTTGTCTTGGCCAACTTTTCGGCCAAACGGCCGGAATAGCGGACATAGTTGTTAGGGTTTTTGTAAGGCGCGGCAGGCACCTGCACTAATTCGGCACCGGCAAGGCGCAGCATGTCTTTCTTTTCCTCGGACTGAGTTTCCGGGATCACGATGACGGTCTTGAACCCCATCGACGCGCCAACCAGCGCAAGGCCAATGCCGGTGTTGCCAGCAGTGCCCTCGACGATGGTGCCGCCGGGATTCAGCAGGCCTTTGGCCACCGCGTCCTTGATGATGTAAAGCGCGGCGCGGTCCTTGACTGATTGACCAGGGTTCATGAACTCAGCTTTGCCCAGAATGGTGCAGCCGGTCAGCTCTGACGCGGCGCGCAGCTTGATCAGGGGCGTGTTGCCGACCGCATCGGCCAGATCGGATTTGATATGCATGGCATGGCCCTTTCGAATGCGCGTGTTGCTAACTGTCTATGGCGCTGCGGGTGTGAACTCAAGCCGCAGGGCTTCACGGTGAAGAGCCAGCCAATAGATTAGCATGATTCCTGGACCTGCGGCTATCTCTCCGCTTTGAACATGGGTCAGCGCGTCATCCAGCGCCAGGACATGCAGCCGCAGATCCTCTTGCTCTGTCTCCAGCCCCCCAGTATAGCGATCCACATCAGGAATGTCACATAAGCCAATGTAACAATAGAAATAATCCGTGGCATTGCCCGGCGACGGGTAAAACGACGACACATGCCGCAAGGTCACGTCGAGCCCGGCCTCTTCGCGGGTTTCGCGCAGGGCGGCCTGTTCCGGCATCTCAAACGCGTCGATCATGCCCGCGACGGGTTCCAGCATCCACGGGTTCGGATCGCCGCGTTCCAGCGCGCCCATGCGGACCTGTTCGACCAGCACGACGCGGTCACGCACAGGATCATAGGGCAGCACAAGCACCGCATCGATACCTACGAAAACCTCGCGCGGCAGCGGGCCCTGATGGCCCTCGTCAAAGCGGCGGTGCGACACGTCGAAGCCTTGCAGCTTGAAAAATCGGCCCAGCGGATCGGCGCGTTCGGTCACGGTCACGTCACCAGACCGCGCAACACGGCGCAGCGCAGCAGGCCGATCCGTCGCCGCCGCCTGTGCGCTGGCCCAGGCACGTTTGAGCATCATGGGCCATTGCCAACGCAGTTCCTGCGGGCGCGGCAGCGGGTCCTGAGCAAAGACGGCACGCGCCGCCGTTGCCGTTACATCGCCGAATTTTTGCTGCCAATCCTGCAGCGACCACGCACCGTCTGCCGCCTTGATCGTGCTGGGCGGCAGCCACATTTGCGCAGGCAGAGTTACGCCATCCGGCAAGGTGACTTCGACGTCGATCAGCGTATAATCATAGGCATCTTCGAACAGCGTCAGACGCGCAATCTCGCCTGCGGTCAGGCCCCGCAACAACAAGCCCTGCGCCGCGCCGCTCGCAGCTGCCTCGATCAGCGGCACAACATCATCCAGCACGGGCCGCACAGCATAGCCGGGCAGCGTTGCGGGCGTCACATCACCCGCGGTGCCAGAAACAGCAAAACGCAGCGCTTCGTCGCGCAGAGTGCCGTAAACAAAGATATTCACTACCGATACCGCGATCCAACAGCGTCGGTCAGCAGGCCCGCTATAATGCCGCCGCCCAGACAAACGAACAGGTTCATCGGAGAATAGAACATCTTGCCATAGTCTACCATAAAGGTGAAAACGTTAATGACGGCTTCCATCGGGCCACTGAAGCGGCCGCGCATGGACACTTGGATCGTGTCATAGCCCGACAGCAGGAACAGCACCCAAAATACCAGCGCAATTGCGCCCGTTATCGCTGTCCCAAAAGCCGCGCCCGTGCCCTGCCCGCTGCGCGAGCCGACGATGAACCAGCCGACCATCACGCCAACGATGACGCACAGCGGATACCAGTATCGCGGAGATCGGGACTCTTCAAAAAACGGTACGAGAAAAAACGCAAGCAACACCCCCAAGGCCGCATAAAAAACGGCCCCCGCAAGGCGTCCGGTCGTTGGCATGTTCGTCCCTTTCCGATCCCCTTATAAGGGACGCGTGATCGTGATCTGTGTCACGTCGCAGTTTTCACTGGCAAAGGTCGCAGCACAAGAGGTCAGATAAAAGTTCCACATCCGACGAAACCGATCATCAAAGCCCAATGCTGCTACTTTGTCCCATTTCACGTTAAAGGTTTCGTGCCAGCGACGCAGCGTCTGGTCATAACTGTGGCCGAATTCGATCGACTTGACCACAGACAGACCGCTGCGGCCGATGACGTCTCGCAGCTTGGTTGGGCTGGGCAGCATGCCACCCGGAAAAATGTATTTCTGAATGAAATCAGGGCCGCGTTTGTAAACGTCCCACCGGCGGTCAGCGACGGTGATTATCTGCAACGTCGCTTTGCGGCCCGGCTTCAGCCGCTCGCGGACGGTCTTGAAGTAGGTCGCCCAATATTGCTCGCCGACTGCCTCGAACATCTCGATGCTGGCGATGCCGTCATAGGTGCCAGTCTCATCCCGATAGTCCTGGAGCTTGAACGTCACCTTATCCGAAAGCCCCGCCTTTTCAATGCGATCTACGGCGTAGTTGAATTGTTCCTTGCTGATCGTCAGACATGTCAGACGCAAGCCGCGTTCGGCTGCAGCGTATTCAGCAAAACCGCCCCAGCCGCAGCCGATTTCCAGCACATGATCGCCGTGCTGCACGCCCATTTGATCCACCATAGAGGCATATTTGGCTGTCTGAGCGCATTCTAGACTGTCCTGCCCGCTTTCAAAAAGGGCTGATGAATAGGTCATCGTCTCGTCCAGCCAAAGGCCATAGAAATCGTTACCAAGATCATAGTGGTATTCGATATTCTTGCGGGCCTGCTTTTTGGAATTACTCTGCAACCAGAAGCGGATACGCTCGAAAGTTCGCACAAGATACTGGCCCGGAAAGCCATCGTACAGTTCGTCAGCGTCGTCATGAATCAGGTCCATAAAGGCCATCAGATCAGGTGTGGACCACCAGTCATCAAGATAGGCGTCGCAAAACCCGAGGTCCCCTTCGCGCACGATCCGCGCGAACAGATCCGCATTATGTACTGTTATTTGAGCGACATGACCGGAGTCCGCGCCTTCGGACCGGAAGTGGCGGCCATCGGGCAGAATCACGTCGATCTGCCCCCGTTTCAGGGCGCCCATCATCTTGAAAACCGAGGCAAAGTAACGTGGCAGACCGGCCTGGCCGTCAGTGGTAGTCAAAATCATGTATCGTCCTGTCTGTCGATTCCGCCGCTTTCAGCGCGCCGATCCTTGTGACTTTAGGATGTTGCACGGTTATGTCACGTGCCAGAGGCAAAAAAGTTGAGCCTTGCCCGCGACAGGGTGCCGCGCATTGCCTTTCATCCGCCAGATGTTGTCGAATTTACTTGTTAATAACTAGATCTCGTTTATCGCATGCAAATCACCTGCAAAGGACTCATGCCAGAATGCCATCGACGACCCACCTGCCGCCCGACAATCCTGCCGCGCGTGACTGGGTACGCATTCTTGCTGCCTATCGCGATCCCGACATCAAGCGGAGCCTGTTTGAACTGGGCGTCACGGTGGTCGGCTTTGTCGGCCTGTGGGTTGCCGCGTGGTATGCCGTGCAGGTCAGTTGGATGCTCGCGATTGCCATCGGCATTGTGAACGGCGGCTTTGTGGTGCGCCTGTTTGCGATTCAGCATGATTGCGGTCACGGTTCATTCTTTAACAACCGTCACCTCAGCGATTGGGCTGGCCGTGTTCTCGGGATTGTCACGCTGACCCCTTATGATGTCTGGCGCCGCACCCATGCGCTGCACCATTCGCATGCGGGTAATCTGGACCGGCGCGGCATTGGAGACGTGTACACCCTGACGCTGACGGAATATAACGCGCTGCCGCCGTTCAAGGCCTTTATGTACCGCCTTTACCGTAACCCGGTGGTGATGTTCGGACTGGGCCCGACCTATCTGTTCTTTGTGCAAAACCGCGTACCGCTGGGTTTGATGACCGCGGGCCGGGCTTACTGGATTTCCGCGATGGTCACGAATCTAGTGCTGGCTGTTGGGATCGCGCTGATCACTTACTTTGGCGGCTGGCAGGCTGTTGCCTTTGTCTTCGTTCCGCCGGTACTGGTCGCCGCATCCGCGGGGGTCTGGCTTTTCTATGTACAGCACCAGTTCGAGACGACGATGTGGGAGCATGACACCGACTGGCAATTGCACGAGGCAGCGCTGCACGGCAGTTCGCACTACGACCTGCCGAAGGTGCTGCGCTGGATGACGGCCAATATCGGCATCCACCATGTGCACCACTTGTACAGCCGTATCCCATTTTATCGCTTGACCGACGTGTTGCGCGATCACAAGGAACTGGTCGAAGTCAGCCGCATGACAATCCGCGAAAGCCTCAAGTGCGCCTCGCTTGACCTGTGGGACGCAGAGCGCAATAGGCTAATTTCCTTCCGTCAGGCCCGCCTTGCGTCCTAAAATTCGCGGTCCTTATAGGCGGCTAGCGCCGCCTTGCGGCCGTCTTCGGCGCTGACGATGGGGTCCGGATAGCAATCCGTTGGCTGCATATTCCAGTGCAACGGGATCGCATCATAGAATGATAGCGCTGTTTTTGAAGGGGCTTTGTAATCCTCTGCCAGCCACGCCTTGGCGTAGTCGCGTTTTTTGTCGAATTTATCCAACTGCGTGACCGGATTGAACACCCGGAAATAGGGTGTCGCATCGGGGCCAGAGCCTGCGGACCACTGCCAGCCCATGGCATTTGACGCGGGATCCCAGTCAATCAACTGATCTTCGAACCAGTCCAGCCCGATCTTCCAATGACACATCAGGTGCTTGGTCAGGTAGCTGGCGACGATCATCCGGCCGCGGTTGTGCATGGTACCCGTGACCTGCAATTCGCGCATCGCGGCATCAACAAAACGTATACCGGTGCGGCCTTGCTTCCATGCCTTCACCTCGGCTAGCCACTCGTCCGTGTTCCACGGGAAAGCGTCCCAATCCTCGCGCCAGTTGGCGGTGGTGATGCGGGGGGTATGGTGGACAAGGTGGTAGGCGAACTCGCGCCAGACAAGCTCTTTCAGGAACACCTCTGCGTCGCCCTTGCCGTCATGCAGCGCGCGCCAACCGGCGCGCCAGCAGGCCAGTGGACTGATTTCGCCATAGGTAATGTTTTCCGACAAGCCAGAGGTGCCCTTCACCCCCGGAATATCGCGCGCAGCTATGTAATCAACCACGCGGTGCGCAATGAAGGCCTCCAGCCGACGGCTGGCGGCGCACTCCCCAACGGTGCAATGCGGAAGTACAACGTCATGGCCGCGCTGCATGTCGGCCCCCATAGCCCAATCATCCAGCACATCGCTGGCGGGCCAGCTCTCCGGCGCGGGGATTTGGCCCGGAGTGGGCAAGATGTCAGGCAGCTCACGCCCGCGCACAGATTTCCACAAGGGCGTGTAGACTTTGTAAAAGCCGCCCGTCTTCGTCTCGACGTTCCACGGCTCAAACAGCAGATGACCGCGAAAGCTGACGGCGTCAATGCAGTCACCTTTCATCCCCGTCTTGACGGCGATATCACGGGTCTTGCTGATGGGGTCGTAAAGGCGGGACCAATAGACGGCACCGGCTCCCGTTTCGCGGATCACGTCGCGCAGCACGGTCAGGGCATCGCCCCGGCGCAGGATCAGACGCGATCCTTTGTCCGCCAAAGAATCGCGCAGAGACGCGACCGACAGCCCAAGGCGAAAGCGGGGTGCGGCTCCCTGCCCTGCGACAACCTCGTCGTTGATAAAAAGGGGAACGACCGGGCGGCCGCTATTGCAGGCTTCGGTCAGTGCAGGGTGATCGCCAAGGCGCAGGTCGCGCCGGAACCACAGGATGATGGGTGTTTTGTCAATCATGTCCCGAACTTAACCGGGCGCACCGCGGTATCAACAGGCGGGCTGCAAAAAACAGCCCGCCTGTTGCGCTTTTATGTGTTCGCGCGTTCGGATTTCAAGCCGCGATAGATCGCGATGCACATCACCAGCAGCACCACAGTGAAGGGCAAGCCAGTGGAAATCACCATAGATTGCAACGACCCAAGACCGCCTGCCGACAACAGCAGCACAATGGCGACTGCGCCCTCGAAGATGCACCAGAACACGCGCTGCGGCACCGGAGCATCAACCTTGCCGCCAGCCGTGATCGTGTCGATCACAAGCGAGCCGGAGTCCGACGAAGTGACGAAGAAAACGATGACCAGCACGACGCCGATCAGCGATGTGATCGTGGTCAGCGGCAGGTTGTCCAGCATCTTGAACAGCTGCAGCGGCAGGTCCGCATCCTGCGCGGCGGTATAGCCTTCTTGTACGACCTGATGGATCGCAATGCCGCCGAAGATCGACATCCACAGGACGCAAACCACCGACGGGATCACAAGAACGCAGGTGATGAATTCGCGCACCGTGCGACCGCGGCTGACGCGGGCGATGAACATGCCGACGAAGGGTGACCAGCTGATCCACCACGCCCAATAGAAGGACGTCCAGCCTTGCATGAAGTTGGTGTCATCACGCCCGATCGGGTTGGCAAGCTGCGGCAGGTATTCGAAATAGCTGATCAAGCTGGTGCCAAAGATACCTAGGATCGTCAGGGTCGGACCGACCAACAGCACAAAGAACAGCAGCAGAAAGGCAAGGCCCATGTTGATTTCCGACAGGATCTTGACCCCGCCATCAAGACCACGAAGCACAGAAATCAGAGCGATTGCCGTGATGCCAGAGATCAGCAGAACCTCTGTAGTGCTGCCAATAGGGAGGCCAAAGACCTCGTTCAAACCGGCATTCGCTTGCGTCGCGCCAAAGCCAAGCGATGTGGCAAGACCAAAAAGCGTCGCAAAAACCGCTAGAATGTCGATGAGATGACCCGGCCAGCCCCAGATACGCTCCCCCAGTAGTGGATAAAAGGCTGACCGCATCGTTAGCGGCAGGCCTTTGTTATAGCTGAACAGCGCCAGCGCCAGACCGACAACCGCATAGATCGCCCAGGGGTGCAGACCCCAGTGAAAGATCGTCGCGGCCATGCCAAGGCGCATCGCCTCTGCCTGATCGCCTGCTGCGGCCCCAAGCGGTGCCCAGTCCGTGCGCACGCCGTTTTCGACCGTCGTGCCACCCAGCGAACTGGAGAAGTGCGACAACGGTTCGGACACGCCATAGAACATCAGGCCGATGCCCATGCCCGCCGCGAATAGCATCGAGAACCACCCAATATAGGTGTAGTCCGCCGTCGCATCCTTGCCGCCCAGACGCACCTTGCCCAAGGGCGACACGATCAGGAACAGACAGAACAGCACAAAGATGTTCGCCGCCGTCAGAAAGAACCAGTCAAAGCCCTTGGTGACAAAGCTTTTCAGCCAGCTGAAGACCGCGTCGGAATGTTCCGGTAAGGCCAACGTGTAAAACACAAAGGCCACCACTGCGGCGGCCGAAATACCGAAAACCGGGTTGTGAATATCGAAGCCCACGCTGAGTACGGAGCCTTCGATGTTGTCCTGCCCGATCGTGTAGTCCGTATCGATCAGATCGGCCTTACCGTCCGGGGGCGGAATCCCTTCGTTTGCCGCGTCGCTCATGCACACGTCCTTTTTGCAATTTTCTGATTATCCAACTTTTAACATATCTTTCGGCAGATTTCCACCGAAGTGATCGGATTGTCGCAGGGCAAAATATTAAACCACTGTTATAGAATAAAAAAGATTCCCGCATTTTCTGCTGGGGCCCCCTTGAATGCACAATGTGCTATGCTCGATCGGCTGGTTTGAGAGCCGCAGTCGCCGCATCAGCATGCACCTGACGCTTACCGTCGCGGTACAGCGCCTTGATCAGCGAAACGCACATAAGCACCATCACAACGCTGAACGGCAGTGCGCCGATGATAATCGCTGTGTTGATCGCTTCCAATCCGCCAGCTAACAATAGTGCGCCGATCACAACGCCCAGGATACAGCCCCAGACGATGATGTGGATGCGGCCCTTCTCACTCTCGTCGCCAGCAGCGGCGATGGTGTTGATCATCAGGATGGCCGAGGTGACCAGAAAGGTCAGCAGCAGGATGACGATCACGATGCTCATCAATTTCGCCAGCAGAGGCGACAGCATGAAGTTGATCATTGCGAACAGCTGGCTGGAAATGCCAGCGCCGGTGATCTGATCGCCGGCACCTCCGTTCAGCGTCAGGTCAATCGCTGTATCGCCAGCAAAGGCGAACCACATGAAACACATCTTCGATGGGACGATCACGGCACCCAGCACGTATTCACGCACAGACCGGCCGGGGCTAATCCGTGCCCGAAACAGGCCAAAAAAGGAGAAAAAGGAATCCACCATGCCCAATAAAAGATGGTCCAGCCACCCGGCCATCTTGCCAGTCACGTTATCCGCGCTGGTACCATAAGGGCTGAAGATATGGATCGACATCCACGGCAGCGCGATAAGGTAATCCCACATGCCGAAAAACAGCGACTTGAACGCAAACATGGTCGAGCCGAAGACCAAAAAGAACGCGAGGATAAAAGAACGACAGCCCCATGTTCAGGTTGGACAACCACTTAGATTCCCTTGCCCACGCCGGACAGCACCGACAGCACCGAACAGATCATGACGATGACCAGTGCAGCCAGCATGGCGACGACCGTGGGCGTGCCCTCTGGCGTCATTAACCAGTGTGCGCCGATGATGTTGAATACGCTCGATGCAAATTGCGACACGCCGCAACCAATGGTGACCGCAACACCCAGAATTGTGGCAACGACGGACACGATGTCGATGACATGGCCCAACGGCCCTTCAAGCGTTTCGCCGAACAGCGGCGTCAGCACCGACCGGATCGTCAGCGGCAAGCCGCGCGCATAGGAAAAGAGCGCAAGCGCCATACCGACGATTGCATAGCAGGCCCAGACGGACAGGCCTTGGATGGTTTCTGGGTAACTGCCGAAATGGTAAATCGGCTCTGCCGTGGCATAGGTCAGCATCCCAATGCCGATACCTGCGCCGAACATCATGGAAAACCACGAAAAGCTGTCGAACTCCGGGGCCTCACCGGATTTGCCCAGCATCAGCTTGACCGTGCGCGGACACAGCGCCAAGGCAAAGCAGGTCGCGATAAAGAACGCGACTGCATACACGTACCAAGGGCCGGTATTGGCATCGATGGTGGACCGGATCGCTCCCAGCGTAGAGCCCCAGACGACGGCCCGGATGATCAGCAGGACGATGACTATCTTTTCGCCAAGGGTGACATAGGTATTCTAGCCTTCCTAAAATCCGGTGTCAGCGGTGTCGATATCGAGTATCCGCAATGGCGGTTTGATGGGCATCTGTCATAGTCTCTCGGAGAGGTTAGGTTATTATAAGGCTGGGCCCCCCAACACACCATTCGCTGTCGGCAACCTTTTGCCGACAGCATTTAGCGGTGATGTTCAGGCGTTCACGTCAACAACGATCCGGCCACGCACCTGACCTTGCAGGATTTTAGCCCCCAGCTGCGGCAGGTCCGATAGCGTCGCAGGGGTGATCATCGCATGCAGCTTTTCCATAGGTAGATCGCTGGCAATACGCTGCCACGCGCGTAGGCGGTTTTCGTAAGGCTGCAAGACGCTGTCGATGCCCAACAGGTTCACGCCGCGGAGCAAGAACGGAATAACCGTGGCCGGCAGTCCAGCGCCGCCCGCCAGACCGACAGCCGCGACAGAGGCACCGTATTGCATTTGCCCTAGCAGCCGCGCCAGCATCGCGCCGCCGACCGCATCAACGCAACCGCCCCAGCGCTCGCCTTCCAGCGGCCGCTTTACTGTCTCCGCCAGCTCTTCGCGGGCGATGATCTCGGTCGCGCCCAGATCGCACAGGTAATCGGCCCCCTCAGGCCGGCCAGTAACTGCAGCCACCTTGTGCCCCAGATGGGACAGGATCGCCGTGGCCACCGACCCGACCCCGCCAGAGGCTCCAGTGACCAGCACCGGACCGGCCTTGATGCCGTGATCCTCCAGCGCCATGACAGCCAGCATCGCAGTCAGACCTGCCGTGCCCACAGCCATCGCATCGCGCGTGGTCAGCCCGTCCGGCAGCGGCACAAGCCAGTCCGCCTTGACCCTGGCCTTTTGTGCATAACCGCCCCAATGCGCCTCGCCGACGCGCCAGCCCGTCAGCACGACCTTATCGCCAGCCTTATACCGCGCGTCATCCGACGCCTCGACCGTGCCAGAAAAGTCGATGCCCGGAATATGGGGATAGTTGCGCACCAAACCGCCGCCCGGCCCAAGGCACAGCCCGTCTTTATAATTCACGGTCGAATAATTAATCGCTACCGTCACCTCGCCTGCGGGCAGGCGGTCGATGTCGATATGCTGCACGGACGCGCTTGTCTTGCCGTCCGCATCCCTATCGACGATCATTGCGTTGAACATTTATTATTCCCTCCGCAAGAACCAATGTCCTTGCTTTTTTCTAAAATTCTCCCGCCCCGGTGATTTGGCTTTGCCAAATGCACCTGAGAGGCTCCAACGTATCCCAAAGTATCTTAGCTCAAAGCGGCTCCCAATCGACCCACGCCTTCACCCTTAATCCCGCGGCATCAAGAACAGCGCAGTCGGCGGCAAATCCTGCCCCATCCCGATCAGCACGAAACGCACCTGCACGCGCAGGTCGGTCTGCTGGTTGAACATGCGCATGACGCACACGGCCTGCGGCGCGATCACGTCGTTTTGGCTGGTCAGCGACACGAACGCCAGATCACCGTGCAGATCAAAGCTGGCGAGCATATCCGCCCACATCCGCAAGGCAGCGTCGGCGCAAAACCGTTCGGCCCACCATGCAGCGGAGGTCGGTGTCAACGTCGCCGTCTTGTCCTGCGGTGCTTCCGGCGGCTTGACCTTAAACAGCCGCGACAGCCACATCTGATCTAGCCACAGCAGATGGTTCAACGTGCCCAGCACCGATCTCTGCGGTGAGCCGTAATCCGCTGTCAGATCGGCTTCATCCATCTGTTGAAAAAAACTCCATAGCGCCTTGTTTTGCAAAGCATTATAACGCGACATAGTGCGGCAATAGGTGCGGTCTGTCACGCTTTGGGTCCTTTCCAATCAATTGGAAAAATCTCGGCTGATTTCCCGCCAAAGTCGGTACGCCAATAGCCTGGAAAGAAACTCTTAGGCGCATGACAGCGCCCATAGCAAACTGCCTTGGTGCGGCTGAGCTGGAACGCTCCCATTACCACCAAGAGCGCTGCGGATAGTAGGCCAGCGTCGGCACCATGGTCGGCAACATCATCGCTGCCATCACAATAGCCCACAGACCAAACAGCGTGCCGAACTGTGTCATTGGCATCATGTTCACGCCTACAGGGCTGCCCAGAATGTCGACCCCGGACATGCGCGCCATCATGAACATGACGGCCCAAGCCAGCAGGATCACGACAAAGACCGCAATCCGGGACAGACTACGCATATCAAGGCGTGGCAGGGCCAGTGTCATGGTGCGCAGAGTCCTCCCAAACATTAGGCATCTATGTCTTGGACCATGCTGGCACGGATCAGGCGTGCCTGCCAAGTCGCTAAGCGATGCCGCTGCCTGCATTTTCGGCGCGGACGGCGGTAACATGGGCCGCTATGCTTTTCCGTCTTGCCCGATGCATGGGTGCGCAATAACGTCACGAACAACATAACATCACGGGAGTTTTCGACTATGAATACCAGAATTCTGCTGGGCGGCACCGCCCTAGCGCTTATGACGACCGCCGCCATGGCTCAGGACGACGGCCTGTTAGTGCTGGATTACCCCGGTTTCGAGCTGCCCGAATATCACACCGCTTATCTGGAAAAGAACGGCGCAGAGCCGACGTTCAGCTTTTTCGGCGACGAAGAAGAAGCCTTTCAGAAAATCCGCTCCGGATTTCAGGCCGATGTCGCGCATATCTGCGCCGGATCTGTGACCAAGTGGGTCGAAAGCGGCATTCTGGACGAATGGGACACCGCCAAGATCGAAGCCTACGACACCTTGGACAGCGATCTGACCGGCACCGACGTGGCCGCGACGGACGGCGTCTATTTCATCCCGACGGACTTCGGCTCGACCGCAATTGCATACAACCCCGATGATGTTCCGGCAGAGGACGTCGTTTCCCTGCAGGTCTTCAAGGATCCCAAATATCAGGGCCGCATCTCCCTGCCCGACAACGTCGATGACGCCTATGCACTGGCCTATCTGGCCACCGGCGTGGACAACTGGACCAAGGCTACGGACGAGCAGTTCGAAGCCGCCTCGAACTGGCTGCGCGAAGTGCACCCGAACCTGCGCACCTACTGGACCGATCCGGCAGAGCTGGCGCAGCTGATGGCATCCGGCGAAATCCAGATCAGCTGGGCATGGAACGAAACCTATCCCACAATGGTCGAAGAAGGCCGTCCCATCGGCTTTCAACGCACTGCGGCCGAAGGTTCGTCGCTGTGGCTGTGCGGTTATGTCAACCTGAAGGACGGTCAGGGCGATGAAGAGAAAGCCTATGACTATCTGAACGCCATGCTGGCCCCCGCCTCTGCGATCCCACTGCTGGAAAACGGCTTTGGCACCGCCAACAAGGCCGCGCTAACGTCTGAGATCACGCAAGAGCAGCTGGTCGCTGCAGGCTTGGAAGCGATCGACGTGCCCGTACTGGCCCAGCTGCCTATGAGCAACGAGATGCGCGAACGTCAGGCTGAAACCTTCGAGCTGATCAAAGCCGGCTTCTAATCCCACCTCGGACACAACCACAAAAGGCGGTGCCCCCAAAGCGCCGCCTTTCCTCTTCTACGTCGTTTTTTTCTCATCCTAAATATCTTGGGGTTCCGGGGGATGGCCCGCGCGCCACCACTAGCCAAACGCGCCCACCCCGCTAGCTTACTTACCAAGTAGCACAGGAGCCACTCTTCATGGATATTCTCAACATCATCTTCGCCCTCGCCAGCATCGGCCTTGGTGGCGTCGGCTGGCTGGCACCCGGCTATACGATGACCCTGCTGGATCTAAAAAAGACCGAAGGCAGCAATATGGGCCCAAGCGAGGTCCGCGCCGCATCCGGCGCATTATTCGTGGGCCTGGGCCTTGGGGCCATCATGATCGGTGGCCCTGTCGCCTACGGCATGATCGGCTGCGCCTGGACCGGCGCGGCGATTGGCCGGGCTACATCTTTGGCGGTGGACGGCACCAGCCCGCTTAAGTGGAAGTTCTTTGCCACCGAACTTGTCGTCGGCCTTGGCGCGCTGTGGGTCAACTTCGGCTGATCACGCGCAAAAGCGCGGTGGCGGCGACGGGCATCGCGGGTTAAAAGACCCCCTTAACGACGGGGGATCCTATGGCGCTGGTTTTCAAGTGGCTGCTGCGGCTGGCGACATTGTTTTTTGTGCTGGCTATGGCGCTGGCGGTGCTGGCATTGTATTTCGCCTCGCGCTCTCTGCCGGACTACAACGGCACCTATAGCGTCTCCGGGATCACCGCGCCGGTAGAAATCGTGCGCGACAACTCCGATGTGCCGCACATCTTTGGACAGACGGACGAGGATGTCTTTTTCGCGCTCGGCTATGCACAGGCGCAGGACCGGCTGTGGCAGATGACAATGTTGCGCCGCACCGTGCAGGGCCGGTTGTCGGAAATGTTCGGTACCCGCACCGTCAAGATCGACAACCTGATGCGGCGCCTGGATCTGTATGGCCTCGCCGTCAGCTCGGTCAAGGCACAGGATGCCCCCACCACGGCGGCCCTGAATGCATATTCCGCCGGAGTGAATGCCTGGCTGGACGAAATCAACACCGGATCACGCGGGCGCGGCGCGCCAGAGATGTGGATCTTTAACGCGGCCATCGCGCCGTGGCAGCCAGCCGACAGCATTGCGATCCTCAAACTGCTGGCCCTACAGTTGTCAGGTCAGGCCAATGACGAGGTGCTGCGTGCGCGCACCTCTCTTATGATCTCACTAGAGCGGCTGGCTGATATCCTGCCCGACGATCCGACCAACGGCATTGCCGCCCTAGCCGATTATAGCGCATTGGTTGGCGACGTGCCCAAGTTCGCTGCCAATACGCGCGGTCCGCGTGATCCGCTGAACCCCATCGCGCCGCGCGGACTGGAAGGCGCATCCAATGCCTGGGCCGCCGGGATCAGCCGCTCTGCTACCGGCTCCACCCTGCTGGCAAGCGATCCGCACCTAAGCCTGACCGCGCCGACGGTCTGGTATCTGGCGCGGCTGCAGCTTGCCTCTGGTGATGTGATCGGTGGGACGATCCCCGGCCTGCCCGTCGTGCTGTCGGGCCGAAGCGCTGATCTGGGCTGGGGCATCACAAGCGCTTATGTCGATGATCAAGACGTGCACATCGAACAGATCAATCCGGACAATCAGAACCAATATCGCTCCGCCGATGGCTGGAAGGACTTTCGCACCCGCGACAGCATCATCACGATAAAAGATGCACCTGCGATCACGCTAAAACTGCGCTGGACGGACAATGGCCCGGTCCTGCCCGCCGAAACCTTTGATCTAGGCACGATCACGCCGCCGGGCCATGTGACCAGCCTGTCGTGGACCGCGCTAACCGGCGATGATCCGTCCCTGTCGGCGGCCATGGCGATGATGCGCGCCCATACGATCGAAGACGCCATCGCCGCCGCGGAACCCTATGTCGCACCCGCGCAGAACCTAACGCTGGCCGACCGCACCAATGTTGCGATGAAGACGATTGGCGCCATCCCCCGCCGCGACCCCGCGCATCAAAGCAAAGGGCGCCTGCCGTCCTATGGCTATCTGCTGGAAAACCAATGGCAGGGCCTGATGCCCTATGCAGACAACCCCGAATTCATTGCCCCCAATGGCGGCATTGTTGGCAATACTAACAACAAAACTGTGGATCGCCCCTTTCCGAAACATGTGTCCTATAACTGGGGCGACACCCAGCGGGTAAACCGCTGGCGCCGCCTGATGCAAAGCCGTCAGGTTCACACCCGCGACAGCTTTATCGAGGCGCAGTTAGACACCGTAAGCTTTACCGCCCGCGCGCTCCTGCCGCTGATGGGGGCCGATCTGTGGTTCACCGGCGACGCCGCCGCTGATGGCACGCCGGAGCGCAAACGCCAGATCGCCCTTGATCTGCTAGCCGATTGGAACGGGGAGATGAACGAGCATCTGCCAGAGCCGCTGATCTATGCCGCCTGGCTGCGCGCGTTACAGGACCGCCTAATCCGCGACGAGCTTGGCCCGCTGGCGGAAGAATTCACCCATGTTGACCCGGTCTTTATCGAGCGTGTTTTCCGCGACGTAGACGGTGCATCGGTGTGGTGCGACGTCCTCCAGTCAGCCCCGATTGAAACCTGCACCGAGATTTCACGACAGGCGCTGGATGACGCGCTGATCTGGATCGGTGAAAACTGGGGCCAGAACCTGGAAACCCTGCGCTGGGGCGACGCCCATCAGGCGACCCACGACCACCCAACCCTTGGCAGCGTACCGATCCTGCAATGGTTCGTGAACATCCGCCAGTCCACAAGCGGCGGTGACAATACCCTGATGCGCGGCCAGACCCTTGGCACCGGGCCGGACCCTTTCCTAAACGTACATGCGGCGGGTTACCGGGGCGTTTATGACTTCGCCGACCCCGACAGTTCGGTCTTTGTCACCGCGACCGGGCAGTCGGGGCATTTCCTGTCGCGCTATTACGACAACCTTGGCGAACTGTGGCGCCGGGGCGAATATATCCCAATGTCGCTCGACCCTGATCTGGCGCGGGCAGCCGCCCTTGGCACGATGGTGCTAGAGCCAAAAAGCACATCAAAAACGCCCTAATTTTCTAAGACCGATTAAGTTTTGCAAAAGGGGTTTCGACGCATGGTTGGCCCCATGATGAAACATGCGCTTTTTCAAAGGCTGCTGCGGGCCTTTTCGCTGAACACAGCTTGGGATTATGTCCTGAAGCCGCTGGCGGTGCTGGGCATTTTTATTGCGCTGTTCGGTGCCGTTGCGGTGCTGATCTTGCAGGTACCCATCAAGTCGCTGCCCGCTTCCTTCCTGACAGGGGCGCTGGTGCAGCTACCGTTTAACACATTGGCCTTTGCCATGGTCACTTACATGGACCGGATGCAGACGCATCTGGCCGAGCCGGCGATGACCGACGTGCTGACGGGATTGCAGAACCGCCGCTCCTTGGTCGCGAAGGCGGGGGGCGTGCGGTCCAGCGGTCAGTCCGGTTTCGTGCTAATCATCGACGCCAATCATTTTAAACGCATTAACGACACTTATGGCCATGCGGTCGGTGAAAGCTGCCTGCAAGCCATCGCGAAACGCCTAAACGACGTGCGCCGACCGGAGAATCCGATCGGCCGGATCGGAGGCAAGGAATTCGGTGCCTTCATGCTCTATTGCAGCATGCAGGAAATCGACCTGATCGGTAGAAAGCTGTGCAATGCGATCAGAATCAACCTGCTTGATCAACGCGTGCCGCAGCGCCTGACGCTGTCAGTCGGTGTCGCCACCACACAGGTAGTTGATACGCTGGAACATGCCATGCGCCGCGCGGATGAATTGATGTATAAAGCCAAGCTGTCGGGGCGCGGTGCCATGGTCAGTTAGGTAAAACCGTCCCCCTCAAGCGAAGGGAGCCGGGTTCAGTCGCACACGTCGTTCATTACTGCAGCCGGCTGAAGCGTTCTTTCTGCATAGCAGACCAGAAGACTTTCATACGGTAGCCATCCTCAGTCTGCGCATCGGCAGTCACGACACCTTGCTCAAAGAGCCAGGCGTGCGCCTTTCCGTCACCAAAGCCCAAGTGAAGCACCTCTTCGGTGCGCGGGTCCTTGGTCTTTTCGGTGATCGCTTCCAGCAGTGCATCAATCCCCTCGCCGGTGATGGCAGAGGTTGCAAAGATGTCTTCGGTGCGCGCCGACTGAGTCATCATCCCCTCGCGGGCGTCGGGCAACAGAAGGTCAATCTTGTTCCATACTTCCAGCATCGGCGCATTATCGGGCACGCCCAACGTCGACAGAATTGCCATCACGTCGTCGGCCTGTTCCTGACTTTGCGGATGGCTGATGTCACGAACGTGGACGATCAGATCGGCGTCCAGCACTTCCTCTAGCGTTGCGCGGAAGGCGGCGACCAGTTCAGTCGGCAGGTTAGAGATGAAACCCACGGTATCGGACAGGATGATCTTTTCGCCGTGCGGCAATTCGATCTGCCGCATCGTGGGGTCCAGCGTGGCGAACAGCATGTCCTTGGCGAATACCTCTGCCCCGGTCACGCGGTTGAACAGCGTGGATTTGCCAGCGTTGGTGTAACCGACCAGCGCAACGATAGGGTAAGGCACCTTGGCGCGGGCGGCGCGGTGCAGGGCGCGGGTTTTCACGACCTTGGCCAGCTGCGCCTTCAGGCTTTGCAATTGCAGGTCAATCGCGCGGCGATCCGACTCGATCTGTGTCTCGCCGGGGCCACCGACAAAACCAAGCCCGCCGCGCTGGCGTTCAAGGTGGGTCCAAGCCCGGACAAGGCGGGTGCGCTGATAGGACAGCGCCGCCATTTCGACCTGCAGCACGCCTTCGGCGGTGCGTGCGCGGTCGGAAAAGATTTCAAGAATAAGCCCGGTCCGGTCCAGCAGCTTTACGCCCCATACTTTTTCCAGATTGCGCTGCTGCACCGGCGTGACGTGACCGTCCACCAGCACCAGCTCTGCCTTTTCGGCATTGATCCGCTCTTTCAGCTCTGCGATCTTGCCTTTGCCGAACAGCATCCCGGGATGCAGCTTTGGCAAACGCACGACTTCAGCGCCCACGACCACAAGGTCGGGAAGCGCGGCAGCCAAAGAGATCGCTTCTTCAAGAGCGGGTTCGGCATCTCTGCGATCGCGGTCTGACTTCAGATCGGGATGCAGAACAAAAGCACGTGTGACGGGCCGGTCGCGTTCGAACAATTATTCCTCGCCTTCATACAGGCTAATGGGCTGGGCCGGCATGATCGTAGAGATCGCCGATTTGTAAACCAGTTGAGATTGACCGTCGCGGCGCAGCAAGACGCAAAAACTGTCGAACCATGTTATTACGCCCTGCAGCTTGACACCGTTCACCAGAAAGATGGTCACCGGCACCTTTGTCTTGCGCACGTGGTTCAGAAACGCATCTTGCAGATTGGCCTTATCGGACGCCATGAAAGTTCACCCTGTTTTTATTCTTGCAGCCGCGGACCGGCCGGTTCTTTACACTCAATTATGTCTATTTGTTCCATGATGTTCCACCCCAAAAAGTGAACGCGCTACTTGCGCCAGATCTCTGGGTTGAACAGGGCCACAATCGCAAGAGTTTCAAGCCGCCCCAGAACCATCGCAGCGGCTAGGATCGCCTTGGCGGGGTTCGGCAATCCGCTAAAGCTGATCGGCGCTTCAGCGGCGACGACGGCCAGCGGGCCGGTGGTGGACAGCGATGCCACCGTCAGCACCATCGAGGTTTCAAATTGCACGCCTGTCAAGGACATCAGGATCATTGTGCCCGCCACAGACAGGGCAAAAAGCATGAAAAATATCCATGAAATATACGCACCTTGACGGCGGATCATCCGCGCCTCTCGGCCGCCACCGGCGACGGATGACGGATGAAGCAGGCGCTCCAGCTCTCGTTCCGAATGGCGGGCAAGAGCGTAGACGCGCAGCAGTTTGACGCCGCCCGCTGTTGTTGCAGCGCCGCCGCCGATCAAGGACAGACCAACCAGAAACAGGCCCGGCGTTTCCAATCCAGACCAACGCGCCGCGCCATCCCAGTAATGCGATTCGAAGCCCGTCGTCGTCAGGAACGACGTCACGGTGAAAATGCTGCCCCAAATGGATGCGAAAAGGCCACCCCAAGTGGTCTGCGCGCCTTCTTCGATGCTGCCGATGTAGTGACGTGTAAACAGGATAAGTGTTGTGCCCAAGATCAACCCTATGGCAAGCCGCATTTCCGGATCGCGCATCAGGCGGGCATCACTATCGCCGAACATACCGCGCGAAAAGGTCAGGCGCGAAAGCGCAAAGATAAAGAAGCAAAAGATCATGACTTCACCCCAGAACCCGGCGACAGTGTAGTAAAGCCCGCCGATGGGTGAAATGCCCGAGGTCGAGAGGACGGACATCGCGTGGCATAATGCGATATAGGGCACCTCGCCCGCGATGATCAGCAGGACCCACAGGACGAAGGTCAGCGCGACATAGATTGGCAGCAAGGTCGCGCCCTGGCGGAACAGGCGGTCTTGCACCTGCGCGGTTTTGCTGATCTGGCGATAGGTTTCGGCAGCCGCATCGGCACCGCTGCCCGCGGCGCGAACCTCGAACCCGCCAAGGTTCATCGGGGCAAAGACTGCGGCGGCCATGATCCAGACCAGCAGCCCGCCCATCCAGCCGACGGTCGCGCGCCAAAGATGTAGTGATGGCTGCAGGCGACCCGCGTTTTCGTACAGCGTCGCACCCGTTGTGGTGAAACTGCTGACCATTTCAAACCATGAATCAAAGAACGTCAGGCTGCGTCCCGCCTCGTGGAACGGCACCGCGAACATGACTGGCAGAAGGGTAAAAGCCAAAAGCAGCGTCAAAAGTTGGCTGCGCGCAACCGACCGCGGCTGCGCACCCGCCGTGGCGAGCGCGATCAAAGCGGTCAGCGCCAGAAACAGGATTGCCGCGTAAAAGAACGCCCGCATCGACACAAAATCGCGCAGCGCCCAGGCGTGCGCCGCCGGAACAAGCATTGCAGATGCGCCTATGCCCATCAACAGCACAAAGAACGGCATGGATTTCAGGCTAAGCATCAGAAGAAGTCGATCGAGACCTGAAGCAGGCGCTCGACCTCTGGCACGTCGTCGGCCATTGCGAAAATGACAACGATATCGCCTTCCTCGATCCGGGTTTCGCCCGTGGGTTTGACCAGACCAGAGGGTTTCAGCAATCCGCCGACCAGCGCGCCTTCGGGGAATGCCACGTCGCGGATTTTCTGGCCTGCGATGGGCGATGTGCCAAGCACCTGCGCCTCGATCATCTCTGCCTCGGCGTCGCCGATGGAATATACGCCGCGCACCCGGCCGTGGCGGACGTGGCGCAGGATCGATGACACAGTGGTCGAACGTGGGTTGATATAGGCGTCGATATCCAGCGGGCCCATCAGCGGCACCAGCGTCGGATCGTTAACCAGACAAATCGACATCTTGCAGCCCATTTCCTTGGCCCGGACAGATGCCAGTAGGTTCGTCTTGTCGTCGTCCGTTACCGCCAGCACGGCGTCGGCAGAGGTGATGCCCGCCTCGTCCAGCAGCGCAGAATCCAACCCGTCACCATTCAACACGATGGTCCGGTCAAGCGTGTCTGCAGCGGATTCGGCCACCGCGCGAGATTTTTCGATCATCCGCACGCGGAGGCGTTCGGGGCGGGCCTCCAGTGCCAACGCCACAGCGCGGCCCACGTTGCCGCCGCCAATAATGACGATACGTTCCTGCTTGGTCTGCGTTTTGCCAAATATTTCCAGCGTGCGGCTCATGTCGTCGCGGTGGACAAAGATATAGGCGTCGTCGCCAGCAAACAGCTGATCCTTGGCCGTCGGCACCCACAGCACGCCATCGCGGCGGATGCCGACGACAACCGCACGCAGGGTGGAAAATAGGTCCGTCAACTGCCGCAGGGGCGTGTTAATCACCGGGCAATCGGCACCCAGCGTGATGCCCATCAAGGTGCCCTGCCCGTCCACAAAGCTTTCGGTGTCAAAGGCCGCCGGGGACGCAAGGCGTTGCAAGGCGGCCTCGGCCACTTCACGCTCTGGGCTGATAACGACGTCAATTGGCAGATGATCACGGCGATAAAGGTCGGAATAGATAGCATCCAGATAGCTTTGCGCGCGCAGGCGGGCGATCTTGCGCCGGATGTTGAACACCGAATGGGCCACCTGACAAATGACCATGTTTACCTCGTCCGAATGGGTCGCGGCGATAATCATATCGGCATCGCGCGCACCGGCCCGTTCAAGAATATCTGGATAGCTGGCAAAGCCTGAAATGCCCTGCACGTCCAGCGTATCGGTCGCCCGGCGCACCAGTTCTGGGTTGTTGTCAACGACGGTGACGTCATTGCTTTCACCCGCCAGATGGCGCGCAATCTGCCAACCGACCTGACCTGCACCACAGATGATGACCTTCATGCGCGCTAACTCCTGAAACCGTTCCCCTCGTGACAGAGCCGCGAGGGGTCGTCAATTCAGCTGTCTCCTTCGACATAGGCGACGCGCGCGCCGGCCTTGTTCGTCGTGGCGACGCCTAGCGATTTCAGCTTCCGGTGCAAGGCGCTGCGCTCCATGCCGACAAAGGACGCGGTCCGGCTAATGTTACCGCCAAAGCGGTTGATCTGGGTCAACAGATATTCACGCTCGAACAGCTCTCGCGCCTCGCGCAGGGGCAGCGTGGCAAGCCCGCCAGACAGCACGATTCGGCCATCGCCAGAAGGTGTTTCCTCTGACGAGGGCAGCTCTCGGGCACTGATCAAATCGGTGGAATCCCCAAGTATAAGAACACGTTCCACGACGTTCTTGAGCTGGCGCACGTTCCCGGGCCACAGCATCGTCTGCAGCAGGGCCCGGGCGTCTTCGGCCAGCGTTCGCATTGGCAGGCCTTGGGTCCGGTGCAGCATCTCGATGAAATGTTCGGCCAGAACGGGAATGTCCTCGCGGCGTTCCTCTAGGCTTGGGACCAAGATTGGCACGACATTCAGGCGGTGGAACAATTCCTGACGAAAGCGTCCGGCCTCGATCTCAACCGCCAGATCGCGGTTGGTAGAGGACACAAAGCGCAGATCGACTTGCACCTTTTCTGTGCCGCCAACGCGTTGGAACGCCTGGTCGACTAGCACGCGCAGCATTTTGCTTTGGGTGCCAAGCGGCATGTCGGCCACTTCATCCAGATAGATGACCCCTCCATTGGCCTGTTCCAACAGGCCCTTTTCAATCCCACGCCCCGGCGTTTCGCGGCCAAACAGGGTTTCTTCCATCCGGTCGGGTTCGACGCTGGCGGAATTGATCGTCACGAACGGCGCACTCGCGCGGGCCGAATTGGCATGGATATAACGCGCAGCAATTTCCTTGCCCGCGCCTGCGGCACCGAACAGCATGACGCGGCCATTTGATTTTGTAACCTTGTCCAACTGCGCTTTGAGCGCGCGGAACGCGGCGCTGTCGCCCAGCATGTCCGCAGGGGCGGATTCGCCACGCTTGAGCTCCACATTCTCGCGGCGCAGGCGGCTGGTTTCCATCGCCCGCCGGATCACAACCATCAACTGGTCGATGTTGAACGGCTTTTCGATGAAGTCGTAGGCCCCCTGCTTGATCGCCGCGACGGCAATTTCGATGTTGCCGTGGCCAGAGATGATTACGATCGGAATATCCGGGTGGTCGCGCTTTACGGTTTTAAGGATATCAATCCCGTCCATCGCACTGTCTTTCAGCCAGATATCAAGGATCATCAGCGCCGGCTTTTGCTTGGCAATCGCGCTCATGCATTGTTCAGAGTTTGCGGCCAGCCGTGTCTCAAATCCTTCATCCTGCAGGATGTCGCCAATCAGCTCTCGGATGTCACGCTCGTCGTCGGTGATCAGGATATCGCTCATACTACAAACCTTATGCTGGAATTTTATTGGCAACCGCGCCGACGGGTGACAGCGGCAGCAGGATAACGGCACAGGCACCGCGGCGGCCTGTATCGTCAAAGGGAATGGCATCCGTCAGGGACAGGGTGCCGCCGTGTTCTTCGATGATCTTGCGCACGATGGGCAGGCCCAGGCCGGTGCCCTTGTCGCGCGTCGTCACGTAGGGTTCGAACAGGCGCGCGCGGTCTTCGGGCAGACCGACGCCGTTGTCGGAAATGGTGATGCGCGCCTGCAGCGGGCTGTGGGTCAGCGCAACCCGGATTTCAGGGACAACATCCACGGTGCCACTGTCCTGCAGCGTCTCGATCGCCTCGCCTGCGTTTTTTATCAGGTTGATCAGCGCCTGCCCAATCATGGTGCCATCCAAATCGGCCAGAACGGGGGTATCTGGCAGGTCGGTGTTGATGGCGACGTTTGGCTGACCCGCCTCCTGCAGGGTAACGGCGTCGCGGATCAGCCGGGCCAGATCGCTTTGCGCCAGCACGGGTTCAGGCATGCGGGCGAACTTGGAAAACTCGTCCACAATGCGACGCAAGTCATTGGTCTGGCGCACGATGACATCGGTCATCTGCTCCAGCTTATCACTTTCTTTCACTTCGGATGAAAACTTGCGTTTGATCCGTTCTGCCGAAAGCTGGATCGGGGTCAGCGGGTTCTTGATTTCATGTGCTATCCTTCGGGCGACATCGCCCCATGCGGCCATGCGCTGCGCGCTGACAAGGTCGGTCACATCGTCAAAGGCCACGACGTAGCCTTCGAGCGAGCCGTCAGCGCCAGTGCGCGGGGCCATGCGGACCAGCAGACTTTCCTGCGAGCCGTCGCGGACAAGGTTGATCTGTTCCTGCACAACGGCGCGGCCTTCGCGACGCAGTCGTTCGAACAAAGGACTGAATTCCGGCACCGCAACAGACAGAGCCGTCGCCGCCGCCTGCCCCTGCCCCACGGATAGCAGCCGGGCGGCAGATGGATTCAAAAAGGCAACGCGCCCCACGGCATCAAGCCCGACAACGCCAGAGGTAACAGAGCTGAGGACGGAGTCGAACAACCGGTTGCTTTCCATCAGATCATCGCGCTGCCCCTTCAGGCGGCTGGTCATCTGGTTAAAGTAATGGCCAAGCTGGCTAATCTCATCGTTGCCGTCGTCCTCGATTACGCGCACATCAAGATCGCCCGCACCAACGCGCTGCGACGCGGTGACAAGACGGCCCACGGGGCGCGACAGGCGTTCGGCGAACTGCAGGCCAAGCCATGTCGCAGCCAAGATCAGGATAAGCGCAAAGCCAAGGTAAAGAAAGCCGAACTGGAACAGCAGTTGGCCGCGATCCCGCTCGAGCTGTTCATAAAGCGCGACCGTCGCCTCTGTGTCGTCCAGTAGGGACAGGATTTGCCCGTCCACGGCGCGGGTAACGTACAAAAAGCGGTCTTGAAAAGAATCCATCGCGATCAGAGCGCGGAATTCGTTGTTGCTGCCATCCTCGATCACCTTAACGCCCGCGTCTATCGCTGTTGCGAAATCGTCGGGGCCGGGGCGTTCATAGTTGAAATCATAGGACTTGCCGCCGCGGGTCATGATTTCCCCGGCACCGTCCAGAAAGAACACCTCGGTCAGGCCGCGGTCCAACTGGTTCTGCACGGCGGCGATGGCTTGGCGCACATCACCGTCGTCCATAAAGAAATTGGTCTGCCGTTCCATGTTAAGATAGACTGCCAAAGCATTGCCATCGCGCAATAATTCGCTGCGTTCCTGATTATCATAGGCCTGCGCCGTGGTCAGCGATGTGCCAAGCACGTTCTGCACACGCTCTGAAAACCATCCCTCGAAGCCAAGATTGATCGACAGCACGGCAAAGACGGCAACCAAAACGGTGGGGATCAGGGCCAACGCGACAAAGACACCAGTCAGACGCAAGTGCAGGCGCGAGCCTGCGGACTTGTTGCGACGCGCCACAATCATCGACGTGACACGCTGGATCACCAAACCGGCCACGATGATAATATAAACGAGATCGGCCAGCAGGATAAGACGCAACAATGGGGAAGACGACCCGCGTTCAAGCGGACCACCCAGAATGAAAAACGTCAACAACGTCAGCACGGGGCCAAGAACAACCAGACCAAGGGTCATCGCATTCTGAACGCCACGTCTGCGCCGCCAGCGGGCTAGCCGCTGGAAATTCATACCCAAAAGGGAACGCTCCACGCGCTTCGCCCTGTCACCGTGGCAGGTTTGACCCCGCCGTTACCGCCATATTGTGTGGTCCTGCCGATACAATGCTTCCCCGGGGCCACGATTATGTTGCGGTTTTACATCAATTTGCGACGCCGTGTCACGCGAATATCGAGGTCAGTGATCTTCTTTCTGAGGGTATTTCGGTTAATTCCCAACAAATCGGCACATTTCGCCTGATTTCCCCCGGTTGCATCAAGAGCGATCTCAATCAGCGGGGCCTCAATCTCTCTAAGGATGCGGTTGTACAGACCCGGCGGCGGCAGCGTGCCGCCATGCAGGTCGAAATAGCGCTGCAAATGCCGCCCGACCGACACGGACAACTTCTCGCCCTCGGCCCCGCCGCGCATCGGCTCCATCGCGGGCTGGTTGCCCAGGACAGCGTCGACTTCGGCGCGCGTGATTTCGTCCATGGCAGCGGTAAAGACAAGGCGGCGAACGGTGTTTTCCAACTGCCGCACGTTGCCCGGCCAGCTGTAAGCGCGCACCATGTCCATCGCGCCAGGTGACAGGCGGCGCAACGGCGCACCGTCACGTTCGGCCGACCCAAGAAAGTGGTCGGCCAGCAGCGGGATATCATCGACCCGTTCACGCAGCGCAGGCACGGCGATCGTGACGCCGGATAAACGATAAAACAGGTCGTCGCGGAAATTGCCATCTTCGATCAGCGCGCCCAGATTGCCCTGTGATGTCGCCATAATGCGCGGCGCGTTATCGCCCAACGTGTCCAGCAGGCGCACGATGCGGGCCTGCGCCGTGGCATCCAGATCACCTACTTCATCGAACAATATTGTGCCGCCCTTGGCGCGTGACAGAGTCATGCCTGGCCCGTCGATGCTTGCCAAATCAGAGGCAGAGGCGGTGACAAAGGGCAGCGACCGGCGATCAGAAAAGTCGTGCACAGCGCGCGCGATCAGGGATTTTCCTGTGCCAGATTCGCCCGTGATTAGAACCGGCAGCGCCGTGTTCATCACCCGCGCAACAAGCCGGTACAGCGTCTGCATTGCCGGCGTTCGCCCCACGAGGGGCAGATCAGACGTCGCGTCGCTGCGTTCAACCTGCCGCGGGGTCGTCGCGTGCCGCTTGACCTCAAGCGCGCGAGCCGCGCGTTTCATCAGGTCGGGAAGATCGAAGGGCTTTGGCAGGTAATCAAAGGCGTCCGCCTCTGCTGCCTTAATGGCCGTCATGATCGTATTCTGCGCGGAAATCACGATGACCGGCAGGCCGGGCCGCGCCTTGGCTATCAGGGGCAACTGCTCCAAGCCGTTGCCGTCGGGCATGATCACGTCAGAGATTACCAAATCGCCCTTTCCCTCGTCCACCCAGCGCATCAGCGTGACCAAACTGGATGTGGCGTGAACCTTGCACCCCGCCCGCGTCAACGCTTGCGTCAACACTGTGCGGATCGTGCGGTCGTCATCCGCAACAAGTACCGTTCCATCCATCAGTTTTCTCCGTCGTCGTTTGAGTCTGCTAGCGGCAATGACAGGCGAAACACGGTGCGGCCCGGACCCGAGTCCACCGTGATCCATCCGCCACCGTCGTGCATCAGTTTGCTGACCAGTGCGAGGCCGAGTCCGGTGCCGTTATCACGGCCCGAAACGAAGGGTTCAAAAACGTCTGCCGCGATATCAGGCGGCAGGCCGGGGCCATCGTCGATCACCTCGATCTGCAATGGCAGGCGGGCCTGCGTGCCGTCGGGCTGCATAACGCGCAAGGATGCGTCATAGAAAGTGCGCAGTCGAATCGTGCCACCGGGCCCGCCCGCCTCTGCCGCGTTTTTGATCAGGTTTTGAAAGACTTGCTGCAACTGGTCGGCATCGGCCAGCGCGCGGGGCAAGGACGGGTCATAATCCGTCAGGAACATCATATGCGCGCCAAACCCGACAGAGGCCGAATGCCGCGCGCGGTCCAGCGTGTCATGGATATTGATCGACTTGCGCAGCGCCGGGCGCAGATTGCCAAACTGCTCGACCTGCTCCAGGAGCTTTACGATCCGCCGCGACTCCGCGACGATCAAATCAGTCAGCTCTTGGTCCTGCGGCTCTAGCCCCATGGACAGCAGCTGCGCGGCACCGGTGATGCCAGCAAGGGGGTTCTTGATTTCGTGCGCCAGCATTTCGGCCATGCCGATGGCGGACCGGGCAGCCTTGCCAGACATTGCGTTCTGGTTCATGCGGCTGACGATCTGCTGCGGACTAATCATCATGATCGTGACGCCTGCCTGACCAGTTAGCGGCGCGAATTGGATGTTGCAATGCAGCGGTGCCCGCATCCCGGACCCGACATCGACGTCATTGATGAACAGCGATGTGCGCTGCTCGCGGGCGCGCTCGAAGGGGATTTCCAGTGGCGCATCAATCAGAACCTTTTCCCAGACGACTTCGCCCACCAGCGACTTGGCGGACAGGTTCAGAAAACTTTCTGCTGCCGGGTTGGATTGCAGGATCTTGTCATCCGCATCCAGCAGCAGCGCCGGTACCGGCAGCGAAGTCCACAGCGCCTCGTCCTCGATCATGCGGCCACCTGCGCGGGCTGAATCAGCGCATCTGGCAACAACGCCAAGACGTTGGCCGGATCAGTTGAAGTTAAAACAGACCCGCGCAAATCGCGCGGGGTGCCTGCGACATCCATATACCACCCAAGGTGTTTGCGCGCGACGCGCAGGCCAAGATCGCTACCGTAGAACATCAACATCGCCTCGTAGTGACTTGAAACCATGTCGGAAAATGAGGGTCCCTTTGGCACGATCGGCGCAGGCGTTCCGTAAAGGTCAGCGCAGATTTGCGCCAACAACCAGGGGCGCCCCTGGGCGCCGCGCCCCACCATGACGCCGTCTGCGCCGGATTGTTCCATTGCCGCCTGCGCCGTGGCGCTGTCAGTGATGTCGCCGTTGGCAATCACAGGAATCGAAACCGCATCACGCACGCGGCGGATCGCGGCCCAGTCGGCGGACCCTTTGTAAAACTGACAGCGGGTGCGGCCGTGGATCGTGACCAACGCGATGCCCGCATCCTGCGCACGGCGTGCCACATCGGCGGCGTTCAGGCTGCAGTCATCCCAGCCGAGCCGGGTTTTCAGCGTCACAGGAATATCGACGGCATTCACCACAGCTTCAATCAACCGCAGCGCATGATCAGGCGTGCGCAGCAAGGCCGAGCCTGACAGCCCGCCAGTGACCTTCTTGGCGGGGCAGCCCATGTTGATGTCAATCACTGCGGCACCGTTCCCAGCGACCATGCGCGCGGCCTCGGCCATCCAGTAAGCGTCGCGGCCAGCCAGCTGCACGGCGGTCGCGCTTTGATCATAGCCCAACTCCGCCCGGTCACGAACCGACGGTTTCGCCTGCACCATATCCTGCGATGCGACCATTTCAGACACGACCCACCCCGCGCCAAAGCTGGCTACCAACTGCCGGAACGGTAGGTCAGTAATGCCCGCAAGCGGGGCAAGCGCCACCGGTGGGTCTGGCAGAAAACTGGGTGATGCCGTCAAATTCATCTTTTGCCTAAAGGCTGCGCGCCTTCTCTTCGACTTAGACCGAGTTGCGCAGGGTGACAACGTATGGCGCTAACGCACTCGGTATTTTTCAGGCAATCGCCTAATAATTAGGCGGCAGACTGGTGATTGCGTAGAGTTTGACTGATCGTTAGTCAGAGAGCCGACGCATTTTGCAGCAGACAGGAGGCCGCCTTGGCCAGCACCACCGCAGTGATCGTGGCCGCCGGACGCGGGCTTCGCGCCGGTGGCGGGGTGCCGAAGCAGTGGCGTGATCTAAATGGGCAAAGCATCGTGGACCGCAGCGTCGCCGCCTTTGCCAGCCATCCCGGGATCGACGCCATCGTACTGGTGCTGAACCCCGAAGAGCTGGACCGCTGGACCGCCCCAGGTGTTACAATCGTGGCAGGCGGCGCGACGCGGCAAGACTCTGTGACAGCGGGTCTGGCGGTGGTGAAAACGGATCATGTCCTTATACATGACGCCGCCCGCCCGCTAGTAACCGCCGCTGTGATCGACCGGGTTTGCGCCGCGCTTGATAATGCCCCAGGCGCCGCGCCTGCGCTGGCCGTCACCGATGCGCTATGGCGCGGCGATACCCATGTCACAGGCGTCCAGGACCGCGGGGGGCTATTTCGCGCACAGACGCCGCAGGGATTTCACACCAAAGCGATCCGCGCGGCCCACACCGCCCACACCATGCCCGCCGCCGATGACGTCGCCGTAGCGCGAGCGGCGGGGCTGGACGTGGCGATCGTGGCGGGCGATGAGGATAACCTGAAGATCACACTCCCGCATGACTTTGCGCGGGCCGAAAAGCTGCTGAGGGGACCTATGGATATCAGGCTGGGCAATGGCTACGATGTGCACCGCTTTGGGCAGGGGGATCATGTGATGCTTTGCGGTGTGGCCGTGCCGCATGGGCGCGGCTTGCAGGGGCATTCGGACGCCGACGTCGGCATGCATGCGGTGACGGATGCGATTTATGGTGCACTGGCGCAAGGCGATATTGGCGTGCATTTCCCGCCGTCCGACCCGCAGTGGAAAGGGGCTGAAAGCCAGATCTTTCTGCACCATGCTGTGCAATTGGCGCGCGATATGGGCTTTGCGATTTCCAACATCGACTGCACGATAGTGTGCGAATACCCTAAAGTAGGCCCACATCAGGCCGCGATGCGCGCGGCGATGGCGCAGATCATGGGGCTGGAGGCCGGGCGCATCAGCGTGAAGGCAACGACATCGGAACGGCTTGGGTTCACAGGACGCGAGGAAGGCATCGCTGCCATCGCGACCGCAGCATTGGTGGCAAAATGACACGATTGATCGCGACGGTCTTTTATATCGGCTACCTGCGCCCCGCGCCTGGGACCTGGGGGTCACTGGCCGCCCTGCCCCTTGGCCTTTTGCTGATGGTGCTAGGCGGGCCTTGGCTGCTAATCGTCGGCACCGCCGCGCTCTTCGCCCTTGGTTGGTGGGCGACGATCCACGAAACCCGCGCCAGCGGCAATGAAGACCCGTCCGAGATTGTCGTGGACGAGGTCGTCGGCCAATGGATCGCCCTGTGGCCGCTCGCCATCGGTGCGGCAAATGTCGCCGCGTCCTATACGGCGCTCTGGCCGGGCTGGGTTGCGGCCTTTGTGCTGTTCCGCCTGTTCGATATAAAAAAATGGGGGCCCGTAGGCTGGGCCGACCGGCGCGGCGATCCGCTAGGTGTAATGCTCGACGATGTGATCGCGGGCGTCTTTGCTGCAATTGGCGTCGTGCTGTTTGCGGGCCTTTATCATGGGATCATTCTGCGATGACAGATGCCGCACACCTGCTGGACCTTGCCCGCACACGCGGAATCAAGGTTGCCCTCGCCGAAAGCTGCACTGGCGGCATGATCGCGGCGGCATTGACGGATATCGCTGGCTCCTCTGACGTTTTAGACAGGGGCTGGGTCACCTATTCCAACAGCGCCAAGATGCAGATGCTGGGCATCCTCAGCGATACGCTGGACGATTTCGGTGCCGTCTCGGAAGAGATCGCGCGCGAGATGGCGCAGGGGGCCTTTGACCGCTCTGACGCGCAGATATCCCTGTCCGTCACCGGTATCGCTGGACCCGGCGGATCAGAGCATAAGCCCGAAGGCCGCGTCTGCTTTGGCGTCGCCACGGGCGACGGCGTTCATACAGAAACTGTCGAATTTGGCGCTCTGGGACGGGGACATGTGCGGGCTGCGGCCCTTGCCCATGCGCTGGATTTACTGACGGCGGGCATCGTTCAATTTTCGATTTAAAATTAAGCACAACCTTTCAAAGACGCCCATCAGACAGGCAATTCACAAATTGCCTTAAAAAGTAGCGCATCTTATCGCCCCTGCCTCTTTCCTTAGCGCTGCCTTGTCCGTCATGGCGGCCGGAACCAAAAGTGGAGGGGTTTGATATGAATGCTGCTGATACCGCCTGGATCATGATTGCGACGGCACTTGTGCTGTTCATGACGCTGCCGGGCTTGGCCTTATTTTACGGCGGTCTAGTACGCGCTCGCAACGTGCTAAGCGTGTTCATGCACTGCTATGCCATCGCCTGTTTGATGAGCATTCTATGGTTCGCTTTTGGTTATTCCATCGCATTTGGCGGTGACGGCCCCTATTGGGGCGGGCTGGACAAGCTGCTGCTGAACGGCGTCACCATCGATAGTCTGACCGGCACCCTGCCAGAAATCCTATTCTTTGCATTCCAGATGACATTTGCAATCATCACCCCCGCGCTAATCGTTGGTGCCTATGTCGAGCGGATCGGCTTTGGCTTTGTGCTGCTGTTTTCGTCGCTGTGGATGCTGATCTGCTATGCGCCTGTGGTGCATTGGGTCTGGGGCGGCGGCTTTCTGGCGGACGGCGGTATCTTTGGCGAGGTCGGCGTGCGCGATTTTGCGGGCGGCATCGTGGTGCATGAAACCGCCGGTCTGGCCGCGTTCATCCTTGCGATTTTTCTGGGCGCGCGCCGCGACAAGACCAAGCCGCCGCATAACCCCGGCATGGTGATGATCGGCGCTGCGATGCTGTGGGTCGGCTGGTTCGGCTTTAACGGCGGTAGCCAGCTGGCCGCTGATGCAGGGGCCGCCATGGCGATCACGGTGACGCACTTGTCCGCCGCCGCCGCGTCGCTGACATGGGCACTGTGGGAACGGATCAAGTTCGGCCGCGCGTCAATGGTCGGCCTTGTCACCGGTACCATCGCGGGCCTTGCCAGCGTCACCCCTGCCGCCGGTTTCATCAGCCCCATTGAGGCGCTGATCATCGGTGCCATCGCCGGTGTGCTGTGCCAAGAGGTCGTGAGCTTTGTGCGCAGCAAGCTGGTCGTCGACGACACGCTTGACGTCTTTGCTGTGCACGGTGTCGGCGGCATCTTTGGCACAATCATGATCGCGGCCTTTGGCGCGGGCACTTGGACGGCGCAACTGGGATCGCTGGCGATTGTTGGCGTCTGGACGACTGTTGTGACCGTCGGGCTGATATATATCTGCCGCGCCGTCACGTCCCTGCGCGTGGAAGACGAGACAGAGACGACGGGCCTCGACCTAGCTGTGCACGGCGAGCGGGCTTACGATCTGAACTCTTGATATTGGGTAGGGGCTTCCGGTCAGGTGGCCCCACCCCATCAGGCGGTGTTAGACTCATACAAGGCCGCCGCGCGTTTTTCGAAGGCTTTGACGATGGTTTGCATGGCTTGGTTAAAGAACATGCCAGCCGCACCCTGCAAAATCCGGTTCTTGAACTCGAAATCGACGTGAAAGTGGACTTTGCAGCCCCCAGCTGCGTCCTCAAAGGTCCAGCGGCTGTTAAGATGTTTGAAAGGCCCTTCAATATATTCTGTATCGATTTGCTTTTTTCCCGGCCACAACGTGACCCGGCTTCCAAAGGTTTCGCGAAACACTTTGAACGACACCACCAGATCCGCCATCAGAACCGTATGGTCGCCCTGATCATCCGTTGATCGCAGACGCGCGGCAGCGGTCCATGGCAAAAACTTGGGATAGTTTTCGACATCGGCCACAAGGGCGTACATCTGATCGGCGGTATAAGGTAGGACGCGGGTTTCGTCGTGGACGGGCATGTGTGACTTTCACGGTGGGACTTCACCCTGTGATGTCGTAAAAGACGGTCAGAAATCAACCCTTGCCCCACAGGTATTGCATGTTACGCCCCTATGTAATCGATCAGATGATCAGCGCAAAATCCATCGCCGCCCGGATCGAGGCGCTGGCACACGATATCCACGAGGCCTTTGAAGGCACCGACAAGCTGGTCGTAGTCGGCCTTTTGCGCGGGTCATTTGTGTTCATCGCCGACCTCGTGCGCGAACTTAATCTGCCGGTCGAAGTCGATTTCATCGAGGCATCTTCCTATGGCGACGGCATGGAAAGCAGCCGCGAGGTCCGCATTCTAAAGGACCTGCGCGGAACCATCGAAGGCCGCGACGTGCTGATCGTCGAAGACATCGTCGACACTGGTCACACCCTGTCCCACGTCACCGACTACCTGCGCTCGCGCCATCCCGCGCGGCTAAAAACCATTGCCCTGCTGGATAAACCAGCGCGTAGGGAAGTCGATTTCCGCGCCGACTGGACAGGATTCGAGATCCCTGACGCCTTTGTCGTGGGCTATGGCATCGACTTTGCGCAGCGCAATCGTAACCTGCCCTATATCGGTCAGGTCCGGTTCACTGACGAAGCATGAACCCGCGCTGGCTGCTGCGCACCAGCCGCCTTGCCCACAATGCGCCCTCGGCCAGGCGCGTCTGGCGGGTGCTAGGGGTACTCGCCGCGTGCCTTGCGGTAGCCAGGGCACAGTGGCTGATCGGCACCCCCTTTTGAAGTCACGCCGCAAACTATGCGGCCATTCACGTCAAATTAAATAAATATGTGAACAACCGGAGTCATGACACATCTTGCCTCCTTTCACGTTTCCTCGACCGGCCCCGCAGCGCGTGAGCCGATCATTAATGAAATTCTGTCGTCGGTGCAGCGGCACCGGAAAATGCCGCTAGCCCATTTGGCGGTGTTTGATTCGGGTGATGTTGCTTACCGCGCCGTCTCTACCGACCGCCGTGCCCCTTATTTCGAGGCAGGCGACCGCCACCCAGCCACGGGCAGCTGATGTAAGGCGGTCCGTGATGGCCGGCTGCCGCAACTGCTGCCAGAACACCCGAGCCAATGCATTTGCACTGTCGCTGCCGGCTACGACGATATTTCCCATGGGGGCAATGGTTTCCGGTTCCACTGCTTCTGGCCGATGGCACCACCTGCGGCATGTTCTGCTGCTTGTCACATGAACCGATGCCCGCCCTGAATGATCGTGATCTAGCGTTTGTCAGCAGTTTTGCCGAACTTCTGGCCAATGCGATCTGGTCCGGCGTTCAGGCTGATCAAGAGAGGCTGCATCTGCGCCAACAGATTGAAGACCTTATCACCGACCACGATTACCAGCTTTTGATGAAACCGATTGTGTCACTGCAGGACAATTCGGTCAACGGGGCTAAGGCACCTTGCCGCTTTCGCCCCTTCCCATACCGCAGCCCGGATACCTGGTTCGCTGACGCCCGCACAATCTTCTTGCAGCGCGAGCTGGAACGCGCGGTCCTCCAAAAAACGCTGGACATGCTGAAGGATTTGCCGCGCGCGCTGAAACTGCCCATTAACGTCTCGCTCGAGACCTTTATCCAAGAGGACTTGCCGGCCCTGATTGCCGGACCATCCAGCGACCGTATCATTCTGAAATTGACGGAAAATGACTATTTAGTCTCCATTGCGGCCATCCAGACACAGATCAAACAATTGAATCGCTTGGGTGCAAAAATCGCTGTCGACGATCTGAGCGCGTCCTATTCCAGCCTCAGCACCGTTTTACAGATCAAGCCGGATTTCGTAAGGCTGGACAGCGAACTGGTGCGGGGCATCAATCTGGATTCCGACAGCTAGGCCCTAACCGCTGACATCGTTAATTTCGCCAAGGCAATCGGTACCTACATCATCGCCGAGACGAACGAGGAAGCCGCAACCTGTTATCAGCTGGGTGTGGAATATGGCCAAGGCTATTTTCTGGGGCGGCCCGGGGGCATCAACGAGCTGCATGCGCAGACCTATCAGGCCTAGGATGCCGAAACTTTCATGGACTGCGACCGTTACAGTCGCAGCCCAATTCGATCAGCCCAGCTTTGCCAGGCGTGCCGCCCGCAACCGTGCAAAGTCATCACCCGCATGATACGACGACCGCGTCAGCGGAGAGGCAGAGACCATCAGGAAACCTTTTCCAAACGCCGCCTTTTCGTAGCCGGAAAACTCTTCTGGTGTCACGAAGCGGTCGACGCGGTGGTGCTTTGGCGTTGGCTGCAGATACTGGCCGATAGTTAAGAAATCGATTTCAGCTGCGCGCATGTCGTCCATGACTTGTAGAACAGCTTGGCGATCCTCGCCCAGACCGACCATGATGCCGGATTTCGTGAACATCGTTGGATCAAGTTCCTTCACCCGCTGCAACAAACGAAGCGAATGGAAGTAACGCGCGCCGGGGCGCACTTCAGGATACAGACCCGGGACAGTTTCAAGGTTGTGGTTGAACACATCTGGCTTGGCCGCGACGACGATTTCCAGCACCGACGGATCGCAGCGAATAAAATCAGGGGTCAGAATTTCGATCGTGGTCTGCGGCGCTTGGCGGCGGATGGCGCGGATCGTTTGGGCAAAATGCTCTGCCCCGCCATCTTCCACATCGTCGCGGTCAACGGACGTGATGACGACGTGGTTCAATCCCAGCTTTTTCACCGCATCGGCCACGCGGCCTGGCTCGAACACATCCAGCGCCTCTGGCGGTTTACCGGTCGCGATGTTGCAAAATGTGCAGGCCCGGGTGCAGACCTCGCCCATGATCATCATGGTCGCGTGGCCCTGGCTCCAACATTCGCCGACATTAGGGCAGCCGGCCTCTTCGCACACGGTCGTCAGCTTATGCTCGCGAATGATGTCGCGCGTCTGGCGATAGCCTTCGGAATTTGGGGCTTTGACCCTGATCCAGTCCGGCTTTTTGGGCTGCGCGGAATCGGGACGCTTGGCTTTTTCAGGGTGTCGCTGGGCAGGAATTTTCAGATCGCGCATGGGCTGCGGGCCTTTTGTCTGTGATACACAATCACCTAAGGGTCTGCGGGGCAAAAGTCCATTGCCAGCACCGCAGTTCCGCCATGCGCCCGACAGCCTTGCGTCAGCCGATCCGCGGCGCGAATTTCCCTTGGGTTTCCGCGTAATGCCGCACCAACCGCTGAAGCGTAATTCGCAGTACAATCTTGCTGGATCTCGCAGACCAGCCCAGCCGCTTTTCCAGCCCTTCCGGTAGGCAGCAGCAGCGCAGGGCGGCTTCCTGCAATTCCATCCCCAGATCGTCCAGCGCCGACGTGACCCGGTTGCGGGCGGATTGGGTTGCCAGATGGACCGGGGCGGCCTTGCTGAGGGCGACGCGCCAGTCTTCACCCGCGTCGGGACCTGGTGGGAGAAGACGAAATCCTCGCGCAACCGCTCTCCGACGCGGACCAGATCGCGGTTCAGGAACGGCTTGCCGTCCTTGCCGCGTTGGCGCGACAACCTAATTGGCAACCTTTACTTCGCGATGAATCGCGCGGTTGCGGAATCTAATTCGTCGCGGGTCCAGTCTTCGATGGCCCCCGGATCAGTAAAGCCGTTGGCGCAGTTTTCCTCTGCGGCGGTCAGACGGCGCTGTCCTTACGGACCAGCCCGGTGATGTGATAGCGCGCAATCCGCGCTTCGCGGGTTGGGGCAGCTGACCCAGTTCTGAAATGCGATCGCTTGCGCAGTCTCGGCATCGACTACGGCGGTACGCAGGGTGCCGCGGGTGCCATCATCTCGGACGATAACGTCTCGGTCACTGTCGCGGGCCACGGCCTTGATGACACCGGGCTCGCACAGGAAGGCGCAGGACGTGCAGCGCCTCTCAGTTCAGGCTTATCTGGGCGGGCATGGAGACTGGCGTATAATGCGGCATGGTAGAGCTTTATGTTGGCATTTCGGAAATGGAGGTGACGGTAAGCGCGCACAGCGCCGCGTCGATCAACGGGTCATCGCGCCGCGCCTCGCAACTGCACACCTAGCTCAAGATCATCGAGGGATGCACATCTCGTATGCGCGCCAAGGCACGGATCAAGGTGCCGTTAAATTTATGAGCAAGATGATGTCGTACCGGGTCCGATACCCATACCGGATAATCCGGGGTGTGGATTTTCTTCAGCATCGTCATCATGGCCAGTCCCCCTGATCCCCGTAGAACCCACGTGTGCCACCCCGCGAAAACTAATACGAATCTAAAAAACTAAGGATGTTATCTTAGCTGACAGTTAATGTTATCAACTTGGTAACACTCTTCCAAAAAATGATTATACTCCGACTCCTGCGGAAGCCGAAATTGGTGTCTTGACGCCTGGGTTTGAAACGATTCAGCTATGCCTATGATCCGCCCCGGCTTTCTTTCCTCA
>Ga0222645_100140_pt1 | contig 43267 bp, 41 predicted proteins | sample AntAcemetagen292_FD_179881 | JGI IMG/M metagenome (GOLD analysis project Ga0222645, IMG submission 179881) | Saline water microbial communities from Ace Lake, Antarctica - #292 | ecosystem: Environmental > Aquatic > Non-marine Saline and Alkaline > Saline | place: Antarctica: Ace Lake | collected...
GCAGATAATAATCCATTCTGAAGACAAGGAACTCTCCCGTGAGGGTGATCCTTCTTAAATTGTTATCCGCACAGTAAATTATATCAAGATAAAAAGGGAAGCGCTAAAGTTGCGCTAAAGTTTGTCTGATTCTTAGGCAATACGGCACTTTCGCGGTAGTTTTAATGTGTGATTTAAAATCCTACAAAATGAAAGTAAAGTATAATAGAGTCAGTACCATTCTTCAAACAGGTAATCGATTTAAAGCAGATACGGATCATTATGATATGACATTATTGGATAAAGTTTCAGGGTCTGTTTCATTTATGGATAGAACTGAAGCAAAGAAGTTAATTCAATATGTGGAAGAAGGAAAAATAACTGAAATAGTAACAGAAGAATTTTCACGTCTTGGTAGAAATACGGGCGATGTAATTTCTACCCTTGATTGGTTGGATCAAAATAAGGTAAATGTTAAAATTAGAAATCTTGGTGTTGAATCTCGACCAAATGGGAAAAGAAATCCTGTATGGAAAATTTTATCTGCAACGATGAGTTCTCTTTATGAAATGGAGTTGGAAAACATAAAAGAAAGAACTCAAACAGGTCGGTTGATTTATCTTCAAAATGGGGGTGTTTTAGGGAGACCTAAAAACACCACTGAATCAAATAGTTCTTTTCTGTCCAAACCAAAATCAAAGAAAATTACTCATTATTTAGAAAGAGGTTTGTCAATTAGAGAGGTTGCTAAACAAGTGAATGCATCCCCAAAAACTATCATGAAAGTAAAAAGGTTACTATAATGGATACTTTTTTCACTATCTATTTTATTATTGTTGGGGTGCTACTGTTTTTGAAATTAATTTATAAAATGATACTCTTTTTAAATGACGAAGGTGAAGACTGGCAATTTAAATTAGCAGAAGATGTGTTAGATTGGTGTTTGGAAACATATCCGGTTCGTAAACAAAAACCACAACTTATTTTAGTTGAAGGGAAGTCTAAAATTAAAGGAGAATATTGTTTTGATACCAATACTATTATAATATACCGGTCAAACAATGTATTACCTTTAGATGTAGTAAGAACTTTTATACATGAATATTTCCATTTTCACCAAATTACCTCACACGCCAAAAATAATCTGTATCAAAAACAATTAAATCATTATGGTTATGAGGACCATCCTCAGGAAATCCTATGTAACGCTATGGCTGAAACACTTACAAAACTGTATTTGAAAAATAATTAAAAATGGTCCTTATTCCACAAAGGGGACCATACCCCACCAATTATACCCAATAATTATTTAGTGTAATACATTGACCAAAATCACGGATTCAATAGCTACAATCGAGAATTAGTAATTATACCTGTGGGTGCTTTATATTTTTGAAGTTAAAAGATTTTCACGACAAAAAGTCACCAATTCGTTCAACAGAATCATACTTGGTGGATCTAATTCGTGTTCTGGTAGATTCTGTAATCTTTCTTTAAAAAAATCATTTATCAGATCTATTTCATTAACAACAGTAGAACCACAATTAATCAAATATCGATTGAAATATTTATAATCTAAATTATTTTTTTCTTTTATCATCGTCTTTTAGTTTTTTAAGTTTATCGACTACTGCTTCTCGAATTAGATCTGAAGCTGTGTATCTATTGTTATTTTCTTCAATAACACAATCAATCAAATTTTTAAACTGATTCTCGGTCATTCGAACTATTACTCTTTTTGATTTTCTTTCTTTCATACAAATGTTTCCTTATAAATATCAAGAAATTCAAAATTTGTCAGACAATATTCATTTTTTTTAGAATCTAAACTCTGAACTTATTCTTAGTGGAAAATTAGAATACAAGTCAACTTTTGCACCGGTTCTAAGAGTACGTGCTCTACCCACCGCCTGAATGAGATCGGATTCAATGTAAGAAAATTGAATAATTCTTAAATTTTCATTGTTAAAACAATTGAACTTAAATTCAAATCCGTTATAAATCACTTTTTGATAAGACATGCTTAGATCTGATGTTTTAAAATCTATACCTAAAACCTTTGCGGTTAAAAAATACACCACATTATTGATGTGGGGTGTTCCTACCACCGCAATGTCTTTTCCTTTTAATTCATCGTAACCACTACAGTTTCCAAACCACATATTTGAGGGGTTTGAAAAGTGGTTTTGATACGATTTAAATGTGATAACAGGAGTGTCACCGACTCTGTTTACAATATCTTTTGTATTTGTATTCAAGGAGTTTCTGGAGTAAGATTTCGTGGTGTGTTGTATGATCCTTCCTTTTTGTTGAACTTCTGATATATCAATGACTTCAAGACGATCACCAAAGAGACGTTTATATAAATTGATTGGTGCTGTGGCAGAGAGAATAATTATTTTTTTTAATCGGGGGATATCTCGTTTAACAACATAATGGACAATATCTGGTTTATGAGTATCGCGAACATAAAATGAACTACTGAAAAAGTCAAAAATATTGGTCTTTAAGTTCGTGTTCGGTAATTGTGAGACCTCTTTAATAAGTTTATCAAGGTCGAGATTAAAAGTTGGCGTGGAACGAATTTCCATAACGGGGGTATCTATAAGAGACTTGATAACAAATTCTAATTCTTTACTTTTAAGAATTATATTGACAGAAAACAGATCAGATATTTTAAATGATTTGATATCAATAAGAGATTTAAGAGGATCCTCATCAAATACTATGGTATCGTTTGAAAATGATGAATGAATTGCCCTTTGATGTGTGGTGAGAAGTGTTGAAGTTGTTGTATAACAGTCCCTGATCGTATTAATATATGAGTTGGCATTCTCTATATCTTTCTTAGAATATTGATCCTTATTTTTGATATTTACAATCGAATGAAGCACCTCAATTGATTTGCTTGGGAGACCAATCGAATAGTAATAATTCATTTGATTAGTAATTGATGAATTCTCAAATATAATGGGGTCAGGAGTGGTCAGGTAATTAACTTTCATTCTCCCTCCAATTTCGTTTTTAAGGTCATTTGTGGGTGCTGCAATAGTGGCATGAACACTTGTTATTATTTCTGTTTTTCCAATTGCAGTGGGGACTCTAAATAGATAAATACCATCGATTCGATCGTCGTTAATTACACGATCAAACTCTTTTTTAAACTTCTCTTCTGCATCTACTAATGGAATAGGATTTGAGGACTCAATCACTTTTATTTTTCCTCGCTTATCTATTGACTCTGAGATAAAATCGTGTAAATCAGAATCCTCAGGATATGGTGAAAACTCACCAATAGGTTGAGGAGGATATTGAACCTTTTTTAGATAGGTTAAAATGGCAAAGTTATTTGGAGTGTACTCAGTAACCCCCTTTGAGTTGAACTTAGTCATAATTTTATTCATAAGTTTGAATCCCCCATTTACATACTGAAGATTTCGTGCCAATCCAAATAGTTCCATGTGTGATAACCATTTCCCATTTAAAAACTCTCGAAATATTCTAATGTTTTGTGACGACTTCTCAAAATCGACTTTTTGAAGTTCGCCCCTCTTATAGTTGTAGGGAGGGGGGGAATTATTACTATTAATTAATTCTGCTCCAGAATGGTAGTTCTTATAGTTATAATATAGGAGTTCCCATTTTGGTGCAGTTTCTACAATGGTAGAATTGATTTCCATTATTGGTAGGGATCGATTCCTCATACTATCCCCAGCACAAAGAGTTGTTGAAGTAATAAAAATTAAATTAGACAAACTAATTGGAGAATAAGACGTAACAGTAGCAGCACTCCCACCGAAATAATAACGTGCCTGATCCTTGCAGGTCTGGTCTGCTTCGGGAAACAACTTTAGAAGTCCTAATGAAATTAACTTGTGGATTTTGGGATTTGTTACAGGGTAATCCAAGAAAAGTACCACCCTAAACTTAAATAGGGTTTCTGAAGATGAAAAGGTCTCATACCATAACTGTGGTTTAATTCCATACAAATGTAAACGATCATAAACTTCTTCTATTGACAGCTCACCTCCATCAAAATCTAATGCAAATATTGATTGACAAGTCCAATTATCATTTGATGGTGTTCCATTAAATATACCAGGTGACCACGTAAACGAATTAGGTGGTGCAACTATATTACATAACTGATCTATTGTTACATCAATATTTTTGTTGAGTCTTTTATTTATGTGAGAACGGATCGACCACTCCGGTTTCTCCTTTAAAGGTGTGGGGTCTATGGTAATAGGATATGTTGTGTCTATCATAATAGATAACATATCGAAATATTTCGGGATTGTCAAGCCTAAATATAAAGGTGTGAGTTGACACCTTTATTAGATACTAAAAATAATCGTTTCAGAAATAAAATAAACAAAGTCAACATTTTATTTGGTGGAATAAAAAAAATTTATATCTTTGTATCAAATTAGAATAGTAATGGAAATCAATTATATACCAATCAAAGAAATATTATCTACTCCAGAGAAGTTTAGTCGAAGATTAGACAACGATATTTATTTGGACCGATTGAAACGTGTTAAATTGGGTCCACTAATGGACATAAAGTCTCTGGAGAAGCAGACTGTTTTGGATTTAGGAAACGCTGCAGATATTCAATCTAAGTTTGAAGCTTCAACAGATTGGGGGTTTTTGAAATCTGTAAAAAATCAGATTGAAGTGGAGATTTTTAATCTTACATCTAGCTACGAAGAGTTTATGAATACTCCTTCCAAACTAAGTCCTCGGGAAGTGGGGATAATGATGAATTACTTTAAGTTGAGATTAAGAAGGCTTTGTTTGGTATGTGAACCTGATTATGGGACAACAATAGGTAAAAAGAAGCAGTTTCTGAAAAAGGAAAATAGAGAAGTTGAATATGAATATGATATGACCAAAATTTACTGGTTTGATAATACAGGAAAACGAGTAAGACAAATAAATAAGAATTTCGGACGACGTGATGCAATTGAATTTGAAAAGCAGTTTGGGGATTATCTTTTAAATAACGTTGAAGGTCTTGAAATTTTAGATTTTTATTCTATGAAAAAAATATTAAGCGAACTAAAAATGAATTACATTCCTGACTTATGTGTTAAACATAACGGAGAGATATGGTTTGTAGAATTTAAAAACAATAAAAGACAATTAATAGGAACTTCTATAATTTTTGAGTTATGGAATCTGTATAAGCAGACCTATCAATTATAGTTGGTTTTTTTATATAAAAAAAGGGTCAACCAAAATAATGAAAGTAAAATCTATAATATATGAAAACTGAACAAAAAACAATTAGTATGGAGTTGATAGTTAGAAATGATTATCATGAAAAAATGTATACACCAGCAGCTGATGGGTACTTAAATAAATCACTTGAAAGATCTGGAGGAAAACCAATCAATAATTTGGTAGTGATTAAATCTGAAATTCACAAAGGGAAATACGAGCTTTTGTCTGGTGGGACACGATATGATTTCATGGTTAAAAATGGTGTTAAAGATTGTGACGTAATCCTTATTTATTTGGAAACGAAGGATTCTGTTGAAGATGTGGTAGTGGATTTAAATAAACAAAGGGTAAAAACAGGTCATGAACTTTATAATGAATTCAAACACTTTTCAAAAAAGTACCCACCATTAAAAGGAGGGAGTATAAATAGAAATGTAGAGATTGGTTTGGAAATGGATTTTTCTACTGAAAAGGTAAAAAAATTAGTGATGTTGGATAACCAATTCGGCGATACACCATTTAACTTTTTAATTTCCTATGTATTCGCAAACCGAATCTCATTAGAAAATGCTCACCAATATCGAAAGCTGCTAAAAACTTCAACAAACAAATACGATGTTGAAACTATTAAGAAATTAATTGATAACCATTGTGACTATGGCAGGTTATCAAAGTTAGACAAGGTTATTGATCTTAATAATGATTCTGAGTTCAAGATTTTTAACTCATTTCTTCAAAAGACAATGAGTGAAAATGAGTATAAAAATATTATTAGTTCTCACAAAAAAACAAAAGGAAATGTTGATAAATTCATGAATCATAGAATTATGGTTCCTGATGTAGATGATCAATTTGTCTCAGAGAATTCTATTCTCCTGAAAGGGAATTCAGGTAATGTTGACCTATCTCCTATAGAACACTTGAAAGGTCTGATTCGATGTATAACCGGTTCGTGCGAATACGGTTATGATACAAAACGTCCTGGTAGAGAATGGGAGGCAGAACATGAGGAATTGAAGAATATGTCATCTCAAGAGTTTGCTGCTCATGTAGCTAAAATCTATTATAGATACATAGACTACTTGTCTGACGATGGATCAATTTATGTTATCATAAACGATTATAAAAAGGATAAAGTGTACTCACTGTTCGTAGAATATTTTGCTATAGAAATGCAAAAATTAGGATTTAAAGTAATAAGTAAAAAAATGTGGATAAAAAACAACCCTTTACCTCATAGTGAAAACGTTAAGGATACCACTGAATCATTCGAATATATTTATAGATTTTCTTATCACCCAAAAAAAACATTTACTAATAGTCTTAAAATGTATGACGGGGAAGAGATCAATTATGAGTTAACAAGTGGTTGTACGAATCACTCAAATAAAGAAACAGGGGTGATAGGTGAGAAATATATACAATCGACACTTACAAAAGTCAGAAACACACTTTCTAACACGTATTGTGAAGACATTATAAGAGGTCATGTTGGAAATCCAGGAGACTACTTTAGACAACTCGAAAATAAAAAAGATAGACACTCATCTACCTCCCCTGTTTACCTAACAGGTGTTCTAACCCTGGAAGGTTCTCAAAAAGGGGACTACATAATGGATATTTGGAATGGCGTCGGAAATACCATGATGAGCTCACTTTTATTGGGCAGAAAACATATAGGAATCGAAATTGAGGAAAAGTATTTCCACCAATCAGTAAAGAAGGCCGTTATGGTTGAAAAATTCAATAAAAATAATGAAACAAAGGAAATTGAAATAAATCAAGCAACTGCAGCTTAAACTTAATTAATAGAACTGAAGCTTGTGCTTTTCTTTTTTGAGCGTGGGCAAATTAATTTAATAAAATTAAAAATTATGAAAAAAAATATATTATGTAACGAAAATGGTAAAGAAACATTTACCAAGATAGACAACATATCTATTGATGTAATAATCACATCACCCCCATACGAATACAGAAAGAAGCGATTGCTACTACCTGAATGGATATTTGGAAATAAGAACTAATAAATATTAATCAGAAAATAGTGAAAAAAAATATAATATATAACGAAAATTGTTTGGAAACATTTAGCAAGATAGAAGACAAATCTACTGATGGAATAATCACATCACCACCATACAATTTTAATACAGAAAGAAGTGATTGCTACTACCGGAATGGATATTCTGAAATAGACGGAGTATCTGAAAAGGAGTATCTGGAAATAAGAACTAATGAATTTAAGCAATTCTCAAGGATCATCAAAGATGATGGCGTGATTTGTTATAATATTTCATACAGTAAAGAAAATCCAATACTTCCGACATTGTTAATAGCTAAAATCCATAAAGAACTGGATTTAACTATTGCTGATATTATCTGTTGGAAAAAACCACACGCTATACCTTTTCAAACTTCATCTACAAAATTAAGCAGGGTTACAGAACTTATTTACATTTTCGTAAAAAAAGATAGATTACACACGTTTAAAACAAATAAAGAAATAAGCAAGATTAATGAAAGAACTGGGCAGAAATTTTACAAAAACTACGTAAATTATATTGAAGCAAAAAATAATGATGGATATAAATGCCAGTTAAAAGCGTCATATTCTCAAGATTTATGTGACCAGTTGATCAATATTTACTTCCCAAAAGGAAGTTTGATCTATGACCCATTTACGGGGATTGGAACAACACAATTAAGCTGTATCGAAAATTATTGTGATTTTATCGGGAGTGAAATAACAACTGAACATTATAACATTGCCGTTGAAAGAGTGGAAGAAAAAAGAAAAGAAAAAGAGATTGAAGCACCAACTTTGTTTAATGAACTAAATTAAGCACTAGTGAAATTGTACGAGAAGTTGGATACAGTAAACATGGAGTTTGGGGACCTGTTATTCCATTTTTAACCAATGATGAATTGAAGAAGGTGCTGTCCTACAACAAGAATTAATAATCAATAAAACTATCTTTTAGAGATGATATTTACTACCGGTGGTAGCAAAATTTATATAAATAGAATTTAATGAGTTCAAATAGTGTCTTATTTCAAATCGATTATTTCATACGAAATTCACCCTATAAAAAAGTGAAGGGATCTGGTAATATTGGTCTCTCTGATAATTCTGTCAGAAGCTATAAATCACTAAGGAGAATATGGAATGACTTCGAAAACCATATTGGGGGAACTATTAACCTAACTGAAATGAATAAAGATGTTATATATCAGTTTATCTATTGGATTATAAATATCAGAAAATACTCAGTAAATTATCAAGGACAATTATTGAAATTAATAAAATCAATATGTAAAGAAGCAGAAAGGGGTGGCGAACAAATTCATGGTTATTGTAATCATATTGAAAGTTATCGTCAAAGAAAAAATGACAGAATTATTGTTACACTAAATCAAAATGAAATAAACAAAATAAAAGAATTAAAAGACATTTCTAGTGAATTAGATGATATTAGAAAGTGGTTTTTATTAGGATTAAATATTGGACAAAGGGTATCAGATGTATTAAAAATAACCCCTCAAAATTTAAGACTAGCTCCCAACGGAGGAATGTATTTAGATCTTATTCAAATAAAAACAGAAAAACCAATTACTATAGGTATCATTGATCCTACTGTTCTAAAATTTCTCAAAATAGATTTTCCAAAAAAAACCAATGCATGCGTTTTTAACAAAAGAATTAAAGAGTTGTGTCGATTGGCTGGAATTGATCAGATCATAAAAGGAAATAAGATGAGTTCAATAACGAAGAGAATAGAACTTGGGATGTACCCAAAATATGAATTAATAACATCACACACTATGAGAAGGTCTTTTGCAACTAATTATTTTGGAAAGATAGAAACCCCTATTTTAATGGAAATTACAGGTCATTCTAGAGAAAGTACTTTCTTAAGTTACATTGGGGAGAACCCTAATAAAGACGCTATTGCAGATGTGTTTATGGAACGATTGCGGAAATTAGGAAATGAGGGAGGATAGGTCACAAATTCAACTAAAAACTTACTTCTTCAACAACCAACTACTTGACTGTATTTTATCACCTAACCCATCAATCAATGAGATTCCCATTTGATCACATACTGGTCTCTCTGGGATTGTGTTATTATTTTGATCTCCTCCATTTGCAAAGTTCAGCTCATACTCTTGACCAAAATCTTGTGCAATTTTCTCAATAGTTTTACAAACTGTTCTATCTTCATCAATAGATAAAATACAATGATCTACAGATTTAATATTAGAGACTATAAATACACGCTCTTGCTCTTGTTGAAATTCCTTACTTCCTTTTAATGCTCTTTGATGATCACTATTAACAATCACAAATAACTCGTCTGCAAGTGCTTTAGCATTGTTAAAATATTCAATATGACCCTTATGGATGGGATTAAAATAACCTGACACAATAATCCCTTTTCTCTTACTCATATTTTTAATATTTACTATCTCTTATAATATCTTCTTAATTCTGATTAATTAAAACTTACGCTTAGGTAAATCGTCAAACCATTGTTCATAAATTCTGGTTTCAGGAAATACTATTGCCCATCCAGTTATAAAAATTAATTGAAGGTCTAGAAAGAAAGAGCAATGTTCTTGATACCACATTTCAAGTTCCCCTTTATAAGGAGCAATAACACGTTTATAAAAATCATGAGGATCTTCATCTGTAACTGCTGAAATAATAGATTCTTCATCTCTAAATATAATTGACCCGATTCCAGTAAGTCCTGGTTTTACATTGTATATTTTTGATTGGACCTCTTCATTATAAGCGGAAAAAGTCTTATCTACTAGAGGTCTAGGACCTACTAAACTAATATCTCCTTTTATGATATTTATAATTTGTGGAAGCTCATTAATTTTTGTTTTCCTTAGAAAAACTCCAATTTTAGTAACTCTAAAATCATTTTGAAGCGTTATGCTTCCAGACCCCATATCCATTGAGTTTTTAAGCATTGTTGCAAACTTCCATATTTGAAATCTTGACTTATTTATTCCTATTCTCTCTTGAAAATAGAAAACTTCCCCTTCAGCTGTCAATTTTAAAATTATAATAATTGGAATAAAAACAGGTAGCAGAATGATAAGCGCGATAAAACCTAAGACTATATCTAATAAGCGTTTTGAAAAATTATACATAAATTACATTTTTTGATCTAGATGCTTGCCAGTTTCTATGTGCATGAAATCTGGAACATATTTTTTAATAACAGTTACAATATCTGACTTTTCCGAATTAAGATTATTAAATACATTTTCAAAATCAGATTCTACATCTTCAAAAGATATTTTAATATCTGGTGTATTTATGAATCCTAAAGAATCATATTTGCTAACTTCATAATCTTCCTCTTCAGTAAAGAACTCTTCATATGTCTTTTCACCAGAAGTATCCGTTTTAAAAAAATAAATTGGATACTTTTTAGGAGTATTATCAAAGTCAAAGTCTTTCGCTTCTTTTTCTGATTGAACTAATTCTGGCTCAAAACCGTTCTCATTTAAAAAGTCTAAAGCTAGCTCTTTAAAATATATCTGATCTTTATCAAAGTCTAACTTTGGGAAGAAAATATTTCCTGTTTCACCCAAGAAAGTTGCAAGCAAACAAATTTGACCCGATTGCTCAGGTGTTACAAAAAAACGTTTAATATCTGAAGGACAAGAAAGCGGTTGTTGTTTCTGAAGTCTATAAATAAAGCCATCTAATAAGCTTCCATTTGAGAAAGCTACATTCGCAAATCTAGCAGTTGATACCCTGAATTCGTTCTTTTTTGATAAAATTAATTTTTCCATTAAACTTTTTGAAGCTCCCATTATATTGACAGGATTGGCAGCTTTATCAGTAGATACACTGAAAAAATATTTTGGAGGTCTATCAGAACACAAATTTAATAGTTTAATAGCACCATAAACATTATTCTTGATCAAAGCCTCTACAGAAATTGAATCTTTCTCAGAACGCACATGTTTATGAGCAGAGAAGTTAGCTACAACATCCCAATTGTCTGAATTAAATATTTTATCAAACGTATCACTTAATAAATTAACTGGATAGGTAATATATTCTGGTTTATAGTCTAATAAATTTGAGCTTCTAAGATCTCTAGTTAATTCGGTTAAACCATTTTCATTAATATCTACAACAGTTATTTTAGATGGTTTGAATTTTAATATTTGCTTTATATAACTAGACCCTATTGTTCCAGCTCCACCAATAATTAAAATTTTTTGATCACAAATTTTATTTGACAAGAGGTTTCTGTTTTTAGAAATATCTTTCTCGAAGCTTATTTTTTTATAAAAGGCTTTTTCAAATTGATTCATTTTATCATTTTAATGACTATCCTTTATTACTAAGGTGTCTTGTTTATTTTTATTTAATTATATTAATACAGCTTTATTTGTACATCGCTTCATAATATTTTGCATACTCTCCAGAAGTTACATTTTGCAACCAATCTCCATTATCTAAGTACCACTTTACCGTCTTATCAATACCTTCTTCAAATTGTAGTGAAGGCTCCCAACCCAATTCTTCTTTCAATTTTGTAGAATCTATTGCGTATCTTAGATCATGTCCTGCTCTATCCGTAACGTAGGTAATTAGTTTTTCTGAAGCACCTTCTTTCCTGTCTAGGTATCTATCTACAGTTTTTATAATGACTTTAATTAAATCGATATTTTTCCACTCGTTAAAACCACCAATATTATAAGTCTCCCCTAATCTTCCATCATGAAAAATTACATCTATCGCTCTTGCATGATCGTCTACAAAAAGCCAATCTCTTACATTTTCTCCTTTACCGTATACTGGTAATGGTTCATTTTTACAAATATTATTTATAAATAAAGGTATTAATTTCTCTGGAAATTGATAAGAGCCATAATTATTAGAGCAATTTGATATGACAGTTGGAAACTGATAAGTATCTTGAAAAGATCTCACAAAATGATCTGATGATGCCTTTGAAGCAGAGTAAGGAGAGTGTGGATCATAAGCTGTTGATTCTAAGAAAAACCCTTCTTTCCCTAAAGAACCATATACTTCATCTGTAGATACATGGTAGAATAATTTATCTTTAAAATCTTCATTCCAATAAAGCTTTGCTGCTTGTAATAAACTTAAAGTTCCCATTACATTTGTCTGCGCAAAAGAAAAAGGATCTTTAATAGATCTATCTACATGAGATTCTGCAGCTAAGTGAATTACATTATCAATTTTATACTTCTCAAAAACGTTTTTCACTGCATCAAAATTACAAATATCACATTTCACAAAGGTATAATTGTCTTGATCTTCTATGTCTTTTAGATTTGCCAGATTGCCCGCATAGGTTAAGCCATCCATATTAATAATTTGATAATTCGGATACTTATTTACAAACAATCGTACTACATGAGAACCTATAAAGCCAGCTCCTCCTGTAATTAATATATTCTTATTCATGTTTTATATTTTATTTAATTTTGAGATACATATTGCTAAAGAATCTCTCCAAAACGGGATTTCAATTTCAAAATCTTTTTTGATTTTTGATTTATTCAATACTGAAAAATGAGGCCTTTTTGCCAGTGTAGGATAGTCTTTTGTTTCTATTGGTTTTACATGACAATCTACTTTACCCAAAGCCATAATCGCAACTGAAAAATCATACCAAGAAGCAACACCCTCATTAGAATAATGATATAGATTCCCTTTTGAATTTATGTTAACTTCTTTATTATAAGCAAGAATATCTAAACATGTTTTTGCTAAATCACTTGCGTTGGTTGGCGTACCTACTTGATCAAAAATAACTCCTAGTACACCTCTTTCATTTCCAAGCCTTAACATTGTTTTTACAAAATTATTTCCATACGCAGAATACAACCAAGAAGTTCGAATAACAATCCCATCAATATCAGCATTGATTACTGCCAACTCTCCTCTTCTTTTTGTATTTCCGTAAACGCCCATAGGATTTACTTCATCTGATTCTTGATATGGTAAGAAACTATTACCATCAAAAACATAATCTGTAGAAATATGAATTAATTTTCCATTTACTTTTGCTATTGCATTTACTAAATTTAAAACACCCTCTGAATTCACTTTTTTAGCAAGTTCAGCTTCTTGCTCTGCTTTATCTACTGCCGTATATGCCGCACAATTTATAACTGCTTCAATTTTATTATCTTTAATATAATGCTCTAATGTCCCACTATTACAAATATCTAAATCTATAGAATCAGTAAAATAGCAATTAAAATCTGCATAGTTTGATGCTAAATCCTTTATTTCTGAACCCAACTGACCATTCGACCCTGTGACTAGTATATTCATTTTTTAGAATTTAAAAGGGGTTTCGAAATCCTTGAAAAATGGCAAGTTTTTATCTTTCTCCGACAATTGAACTTCAGCTGCTGATAAACCCCAGTCAATATTCAAGTCTTCATCATCAAAACGAATACCAGAATCAGATGCTGGAGCATAGGTATTGTCTACTTTATAGGCGAAAACGGCACTTTCACTTAATACAGAAAATCCGTGTACAAACCCTCTAGGAACAAATAATTGTCTTTTATTTTCTCCTGACAACTCTACAGCCACATGTTTACCATAGGTTGGCGATCCTTTTCTAATATCTACTGCTACATCCATTACAGTGCCTTCTATACAACGAACCAACTTGGCTTGATTAAATGGTGGTTTTTGAAAATGCAAACCTCTTAAAACTCCTTTCGAAGACTTCGATTCATTATCTTGCACAAATTTTATGGGATACATATTTTTTTCAAATTTCTCTAAATTAAAAGATTCTAAGAAGTACCCTCTATTATCTCCAAAAACCGAAGGCTCTATAATGTATACGTCTGATATTTCAGTTTTAATAAATTTCATTTTTTTTTATTTCGCTAATTTTAATAAATATTGACCATAGCCATTTTTCTTTAAAGGCGCTGCTAATTTTTTTAACTGGTCTCTGTTTATATATTTCATATTATAAGCAATTTCCTCTAAACAAGCCACCTTTAATCCCTGCCTTTTTTCTATAGTTTCTATGAATTGTCCAGCCTCCATTAATGAATCATGTGTACCCGTATCTAACCAAGCAAAACCTCTACCTAATAATTGTACTTTTAATATATTTCTCTTTAAATACTCCTGATTTACTGTGGTTATTTCCAATTCTCCTCTGTGTGAGGGTTTAATTGTTTTGGCAATTTGTACGACATCATTTGTATAGAAATACAAACCAACTACTGCATAATTAGATTTTGGCTTTTCTGGCTTCTCCTCTATTGAGGTAACTAGGCCGTTATTATCAAATGATGCAACTCCATATCTTTCAGGATCATTTACATAATACCCAAAAACAGTTGATTTCCCTTCTTTCACGTTATTTCTCGCATTTTGTAAAGTTTCAGAAAAACCATATCCATAAAAAATATTATCTCCCAAAACTAAACATACATCTTCAACTCCAATAAAGTCTTCTCCAATAATAAATGCTTGCGCCAAACCATCAGGACTTGGTTGTTCCTTATAGCTTAAGGATATACCTAAATCCTCTCCAGAGCCTAATAATTTTTCAAAATTCGGTAAATCTTCTGGGGTTGATATAATTAGTATCTCTTTTATACCAGCCAACATTAATACTGATAATGGATAATAAATCATTGGCTTATCATACACCGGTAGTAATTGCTTTGACACCCCTTTTGTTATTGGATATAAACGTGTACCGCTTCCTCCTGCTAGTATTATTCCTTTCATAAACTATTAATTATTTAACCAAAAACTTGAATCGTTTTCTGTGAATATTGATTTTAACCACCCTGAGATTGACATTTCAAATAACATCTCTTCACTTAATGGTATGAAATTTGATTCAAAAAATATTTTTTTTAAATCTATATTATTTCTGTCAATCACAAATACATTGTTTGAATTATAAAAACAATATTTTTCAATTTCATTATTTGTTGTTATGAGTTTTTTTCCCGCACCTAATGCCTCAAAAGTCCTCATTGTCAACCCTTTTTGATTAGGGTGATTTATGTCCAATATTATCAATGAATCTTCATAATATTTAATAATTTCATCAATACCTAAAGACGTAAAACTTAGTTTCTGATAATCAAAATCTTTAAATGAAGTGTCAAATTTTGATTTTAAAAAATAAACTAATTTACTTTGCATGTAGTAATATGTAAAAGCCGAAAAATCATATTTAGTACACCAATTTACAATAGCATTACTGATTCTATACCTATCGGAATGCGCCGTTCCTAAAAACAACATTTTATATTTAGGTTTTTTTATGTTTTTTATATTTTTATATTTATCAATATAAAATAAAGGTCTAAATTCTAATTTAAACTTTTCTGCATCTAAACGATCAAAGGTTAGTTTTTTATCAAAAAAATGCAATATAGATAATGCATTAGAGTTGTTTTCAAATGAATCCCATGTATAATAAATAAATGTGCAATCTTTTTGAAGTAGTTTCAGTTTTGCTAAAAAAAAAGAAGGGATCGCTTCACCTTTGACCAAAAAAAAGAAATCATATTTTTTAAATTCAATCTTTTTTAAAATATTTCTATAATATCCGTCTATCTTTTTTTGGAAAAAAGAACGTTTTAATCTTATAATACCTTTTGTTAATATAGAGTTAGACGGGCGTTCATCAAAATAATCAACTTTAGCTCCAAGTTCTCTTAGTTTATTTGCTATTTCTAATTCGTAATTAAAAGTTTTTACAGAAATATATAGTATTTTTTTATTTTTAAAGTTCTCTAAATTCATCTTATTTCAGCAGTCCTTTTTTCTTCATTTCAACCAACGAAGCCTCCAAATTATCTTCTTCTATTTCCTGACTTAAGACCCATTTAGTGAAATATTCAATACCTTCTTTAAAAAAGACTTGCGGTTCAAAATCTAAAAAATCTTTTATCTTAGACATATCTGCATAATTATGTCTTATATCTCCTAACCTAAATTTACCAGTTACTTTTACTGGAACATCTATTTTATATGCTTCTATTAATGTCTTGGCTACAGTTAATACATCTATTGCTACACCGGTGCCAACGTTAAAAACCTCATTATTAGCTTCTTCTTTTTCAATTCCTAAAATAGTAGCATTAACAACATCTTCAATAAAAACAAAGTCTCTTGTTTCTTTTCCATCTTCAAAGATTTGAATACCATTTTCATTTCTAATTTGAGTAGAGAAAATTGAGAGAATACCTGTATATGGGTTCGATAAAGATTGCCCAGGGCCATATACATTTTGATACCTAAAAGCTACAGGTGCAATTCCGAGTGTTGGACAAACAGTCATAATCATTTGCTCTTGGTTCTGTTTTGTAATACCGTAAACAGAAGATGGATGAATTTTTGATTCTTCATCGGTACCAACCAATTTTAAATTAGAATGCCCTTTGTATGTTACTTCAAAATCACCTTCCAACATGTCTTCTTCATTTCTGTGATTTGGGTAAACTGCTCCCAATTTTGGATGTATATACTTGCCTTCTCCATAAATTGATCTAGAGGAAGCAATTACTATTTTATTTATTTTATGCTCCTCATTTGCTAAAATATCTAACATAATAGCAGTACCTTGAATGTTAACTTCTGTATATTTCTCTATACAATACATAGATTGCCCAGTGCCTGTTTCTGCTGCAAAATGAACAATAACATCTTGCCCTTTTAAAGCTTTAGACCAATCTTTTCTGGAAGTTACCGTGCCTTCTACAAATACAACTTTATCCTTTATACTCTTGTATAAAGGCGATGTTTCATCAGGTGCCTCGCCGTGTATCTGTGTTGATAAATTATCTAAAACGGTAATTTTATGTCCTTTTTCTAGTAAAGCTAATGCTAAATTACTGCCAATAAACCCAGCGCCTCCTGTTATTAAAATATTCATATTTATTTTTTTACTATTTCCCATTTTTTTGTTTCAAAATTGTATTTCTTAATAACTTTTGCAGGAGAACCAACAGCAATAGTATTCGCTGGAATATCTTTTGTTACTACTGAATTTGATCCTATAATTGCTCCTTTCCCTATTTTAACACCTGGTAATACTGACACAAACTCTCCTAACCAAACATTATCCTCTATTATGACTTCTGATATATTATAACTCCTATCTATTGGGTGTTGTTCTGGTGAGCTATCAATTTCTCCTCCATTATAAAATCCATGACTGCAATCTGATATATATATTTTACTTGCCATTAATACGTTATCACCTATAATTACGCTTGACATAGCAGTGATATGTACGTAGTCATTTATTTGAACATTGGAGCCAAATTTAATTATTTTTTGTAAATTTCCTTTAGCCGGATAAGCTTCTATTCTGCAACCAACCCCCGTAGTGAAACTCTTGCCAAATAAAATATTTTTTTTATTTCTAACATCAAACGGAAACCGAATTAAACGTGCATTATTAAAAAATAATTTTGTGCGTAAAAAAAACAGAAGAAGTTTAAAACAACCAAAAAAACCATATTTTTTTAACATAACCGATTACGTTTAACTATTAAGACTCTTCTAAGATATTTTAACACTGAAAAAACAATCGAAATTAAATATCGAAAAAGAGATATATAACGATTCTTATAAGCAAACTTTAAATTTTTTAATTCTCCCATCTCCATTTCTTTTAAATTTGCACTTAAACCACTTTCTCCAAATCCTTCTTTACCATTATCAAAAATTACAATTTGTTGATTAATAAGACCACATTTAAAACTATTTGCCACTCTCATAAAATAATTTCCTTCTTCTGCATACTTTTGTGTTTCATCAAAATATCCAATCTTTTCAATTATTTCTTTTTTAAATATAACTGTTGAAGGTTGAAAATAATTTTTATTTATTAGCTGAGATAGTTTTATTTCAATAAACATCTCTTTTATTTTTTTATTAGGCTTTGAAATTAAACCTCCTATAAAACTATAGTCTTTTCTCTCTGAAAAAAAATGAAATTGTAATTCTAGTTTATTTGGTAACCATTCATCGTCACTATCTAAGAAAGCTATAAAATCTCCTTGAGCAATACGTAAACCTGCATTTCTTGCTGAAGAGACACCTCCATTTATTTTGTTTATTAAAACCATATTAAATAAGGGATTATTTAATATAACCTTATTTATAACCTCGTCCGAATTATCTGAACTACCGTCATTAATAATAATGACCTCATAGACTTTCATATTTTGATTTACAACAGATTCTAAAGCTCTTACAATCGTTTTACTTGAATTATATACTGGTATAATTACAGATGTCTTCATTTTGATGCTTTCTTATTAAATTTTGAAAAGGTGTTATAAACTAAGTCATTCAATTTTGAATTTATTTGAGTTTCTTTGAATTTACTAATATCTTTTCTGGCGTTTTTTGAAATACTTTTTCTTAAATCATAGTTTAAAATTAATTCATCTAATTTCTCAATATAAGAAATATAATCTTCTTCATCTATAAGGTATCCAGAATAATTGTGACTTATAATGTCTTTAGGACCACTGGGACAATTAAATGAAATACATGGCAATCCACATGCCATAGCTTCTGCCAGCGCAAGCCCAAATCCTTCGGTTCTTGATGTCAATGTAAAAATAGATGCTTTTAAATACTCCTCTTTAATTTGTTTTGTATTTGGCTCTATAATTACACTTTTCGAAAGCCCTAATTTAAGAACTAGTTTTTTTATCTTTTTTTCATTCTCACCCTCTCCTATTATCTTTAAAGCCCAGCCACTTTTTAACGCCTTTGATTTAGCCCAAAGCTCAATTAATAAAATTTGTCTTTTATCATCGACTAACCTTCCCACGTTTAGTATAACTTTGTTTTTTAATGTTGATGTGATATCTGGATAAAAAGGCAAAGGGTTAGGTAAATAGTGATTTTCTATTCCTTTTGAATAATAAAAACGCGAGTCATCAGTAGTTGGGACAGTTAATAACTTCAACCTACCGTATAATGTATAAACGATTAATTTATAAAAAAAATTATAAGCAGAAAATGATGAATGTTCTGTTAACATGACTTTTTGTATGCTAAACCTAGTAAAATAAATTAACAGCAAGGCAAAGGGTCCTGCTACATATATAACATCTGGATTATGTTCTTTAATTTTTTCTTTTAATTTCTTTTTTGTCTCAAAAAAAGAAAAAAACAATTGCCACATCCTTTTTATTTTACTACTCATATCTAGCTTTAAAACTACATCTAATGATTCATGTGATACTGAATCTGGTAATTTGTAAAAAGAAGGATGATTATCATTAGTTATTAAAACAATTTCATGTTTTTCTACTAAAAATTGAATATGCTTAGATATAACTCGCTCAATTCCTCCTGCGGGTTTCATTGAACCAAAATAAATGATAATTTTCATAAAACTAAAAAAGGTTAAAAATTAAATAATATTCATATCTATCATTGTTCATATAACCAAAAAGTTTATAACAAGCCATGCTGACAAAAATAAAAAAAAGAAATAATTTCACTGAAATTTTATTATTGAAATAAATTAAATTTCCTGCTAAAATAATTTCAAAAATCGTGAAATAAACACTAAGTCTTGTGCCTATATCTGGTGATATTTTATACAGAACTAGATAAATAACAAACCCTAATAAATAAATATTAAATAAATATCTTGAATTTGAATTTTTAAACATTTTTTCACCATAAATTAAACATAAAAAAATAATTACTGACCTTTTAATTGCTCCAATATAATATGCAGTTACTATATTAAATTCGTAAACCTGTTGATTGATATAAAATTCACTATTTTTAAGTGTAAATAAGGTTATGAAATCAGATATACTTTGTAAAAGTATATTAAATAAAACAGCAGTTACTAATACAATTACTATAAATTTTAAACTCAATTTATAACGCGGAATAAAACATACAAACACAAAAATAAATGAGCTTAAATGAAAACTACATGCTAAAACTATTATTAGTATAAATTTCACATATTCTTTACTTAAAACATATTTAAAACCAAAACACACTATTGATATAGCTATAGCCTGCCTTACCCCGCTTAAGTTAAAATATAAAAATGAATCTGAAAAAAAAATCAATAACCCTATAATACCAATGTAAGCGTTGCGTTTTATGAATTTATACATTAACAGTATTGCAAAACCGTTAATTATTAGTAAAAATAAATTGTAATGTATGTTTAAATCACTAAATAAATTGTTTAAAAAAGTATAACCTATCTCTAGCCCATCGGGTTTTTCTATATAAATATTATAGTAATTATACCAATCAGTACCTGTTCCTGATCTTAAACCTGCTAATAACCACATAACAACACATGAAAAAACTAAAGTATGTAGTGATGATTTGGGATTGTTTTTATTTACTTCCTGAAAAGAAAAAACTATAAACAAAAAACCTATCAACAGATATATCATATTCTAAGAAACTTTAGAGAGACTTTTCTTCAAAAATTTTATAGATTCTATTTTCTCTTCTTTAATTTTTTTGTTTATAAAATCATAATTAGGCTGTTCAAAAAAAATATTTAAATTGATATCGTCTACAGAATCATAAAACTTATCTTCTTCTCCAATCATACTGAGTAGGTTTTTCAACCTTGTAATACCATTTATAGGATTAGAAATAACAGCAAAGTTTTTTTTAAAAACAGTAGCAAACACTACAGTATGAAAAGAATCTGTAATTATAATTTCTGCATCTCTTATATAGCTTAACCAATCTTTTATACTTCTATAAAAATAAATCATTTTAGGCGAATAGAATTTAATACCTTGAAGCCTTATGAATTTAGAATCTTGCTTAATTGCTAAGTCTCTAAAATATTTTTCGCTTTTTTTTGAGTTGTGCAACATCATATAAGCATAATATTTCTCTTTACATAGTCTCTTTTGAGTTGCCATATTAAGAAAAGAATTTCTATCTACTAACATCGTAGGGTCAAGAACTCTAACACTATCTACATTAAAGTGTTTTGCGCATAAATCGACACCAGAATCTTCTCTAACGGAGATTGAATTAAATTTTTTTGCTAGTTGTTTTATTTTTCCTGTTTCTAATGGCTTATTATTTGGCCAATAGTCTACTCCAAAGCTAGCTGCATATGCTATTTTAACCTTATCATCATTTACAAAATGAAGATAATAAGTTGACAAAACCTCTAAATCTTCAATATATCTCCATACCTGATCGCTACCTACAACAAATCCATCTAGTTTTTCATTGAGCTTGACTAACTCTTCGAAGCTATTTGTTTTGCTCAGTATATTAGGTATTTCTTGTTTTCTAAATTTATTAAATCTAAAACCACCAATAGACATAATTAGATTCCACACAAAGGATTTAATAGATTTATTAATTGGTTGGTAATTGACTAAATAGGCCTCATAACCTAAATCTTCAATATTTTTTCTAGCTGAATAAGCTTGAAGTACAGCCCCAAAATTATATTTTGAATAATGAAAAGTTAATACGCCTATCTTTTTTTTAATGTTCTTACTCATTTTTAAAATATTTTATTATTATTTTTTTCATCAATCCTTTACTAAAAAGATTTCTTTTGTAATGATAAAATTTAGTTGCAACTCTTAACTTTAAAAGACTTTTTTTCATCAATGTATCATATGCTAGAAGGCTGTCTGAATTTTTCCAATACAAAAGACTCATTCTACGAACTTTCATCCTATAATTTTGAACTAAACGAAAATCAAATGTTGTTTTGATATTATCAAACCTTTTTGGCGGCACTAATAAGCCTTTCTCTGTCGCTTTTTTTACCCTATGAGAAAGACCTGTATGTCTATGATTATAGCTTCCTCGCTGAGAGCTAAGAAATTTCTCTAAAGAAAGTTTTTCTATGATTATATCTCCATTTACAGATCCATCTTTTAATATTTGATCTGCCAAATAAGACCGTGTTACTATAACATTAGTTCCTTTTCCATCTTCTGAAAATGGCTCCATCCAAGCGTCACCTACAGAAATATCAGCTAATTCTGTTGTTACATCATCACAAAAATCACAGGCATTAGATTTAAAAAGTCCTGTACCCCACATATCTCCAACTTCTTTCATTTTAATAGACTCCAATTTAGTACTACCTTTATCAAAACACCCAAAAGAGTAGTCACTTGCAGAACTTTTATAATCTTTTATACGGAACTGGGGCTTTTCACAAGTTTTCACACCAACTCTATTCGAAAGATATTCTGTATAAAAACTACTTTTAACCCCACCGCATATAATACCTACTAAAAAAGGAATTTTTATTTTTAACTGAGGGTCAGAATGCTGAGCTAATCTTATTCCTTTAATGAAACACGCAACCCCCACTATCGCTACATTACCTTCTAGAGAGTCAACCATTGATATTGCTTTAGATAACGAAACTGGGTAGTATCTTGTTTTTGCAGATTTCAATAAATCTGCACTACTACTACTTACAACATATTCATAATGTTTATCATTATTTTCGTCATTATCTTTTACAGAAATTACGTGATTTATGATTCCTTTTTCTAATAAAGCACTTAAAATATAAGTAGCTATACCTCCAGATGAAGACGTTAAACGGTGTTTTTCAGAATAACCAGTATAAGTTTCTATATACTTTCCTATTTTCGGATGATGCTTTTGATCCTCAGTAAAAAATATTTCTGCAATTTCATTCTCAGTTCTAACTTCTTTGGCTGGTTTTGGATTAGATGGACAAACAGATATACATTCTCCATTACAATTACATTCTCCTACTAATTCTGGCTCTAAAAACCCAAAATCATTCATTTTAATTTCTAAAGCCTTGCTAGAACACTTGTATACGCATAAACCACAGCCAATACACATATCATTCTTTACAACTAATTCTATTACTTCAGAAGTATTTTTGATCATAATAATTATTTTTTAAGAAAACTTAATACTGGTTTTTTAAGGAGCTGTCTTTCATATTCATTCATTGAAAAGAACCAAAAACATAAAAAATAGATCAATGTAAATCCAAAAACAGCAATTATAAAGTCTAAAACTGAAACTAGAGTGAGATCAATCAATAAAAAATGCGATAGAATACCCAATAAAATGGGAATAATAGACATTTTTCCTATTTCTTTCCAAAATTTTGGAATATCAATATTTTGCTTATAATAATAATAAATATTCATTCCAATTCCTTGTCCTAAAATTAGTGCAATAGAAATAGCAATTGCACAACCTACAGCTCCATACTTTCTTGCTAAAGGTATTTGCATAACCAAACTTGAAACCGCTAAAACTATATATAGCAATGATCTAAATTTCATTTCATTTCTAGCTTGTAATATTGTTATACCTAAATTTTGAATTAACGGAACAAGCAGTGGTATAAAAAACATTAATGAAATTACGTAGACATCCTCATAACCATCTCCTGCCCAAAGAGAAATAAATTGCTTACCAAATATTATAAAAGATGTTAATATAAAACTCATTATAATATATTGAATTCTTCCTGTTCGAATAAATAAATCTGAGATGATTTTTTTTGATTCTTCATTAACAATCATAGCAGTTACTTTAGGTAAAAAAACACCTGATATAGCCGTAGAGAAACTCATATATATTTGTTGTAGTTGGATAGCCACGGCAAAAACAGCTACAGCTGCTGTCCCTATAATTGTTCCAAGTACAAATTGTCCTGTTCCCCAATAAATTTTATCCATAATAACATTTAAAAAAATATAAAATGAATAGAGCCCTATTTCTTTAAAAAAAACATAATTAAACTTAGAAAAATATACTTTTATATTTAAACGGTAAATACAATATAGATAATTGATAACTAATGTTGAAATATTTAAGATTGTAACTACCACAATCATACCTATGGCTTTATACCCTAATTTTAATATAACCACCATTAATATTGTATTCAATATTATTCGCAGGATTTGGAGTATTTTTTGAAAAACAAACTCTTCATAACCGCTTATAATTGAGCCAAATATACTTAGAGGAAATGTTACTGCTAAATTAAAAATCATTAATAATATTAATACTTTTGCCTTTTCTAATTCTTCCAAATTCATTGTATTTCCAAACAATGAATCTGTACTGTAATAAAGAACCATACCTAGTAAGAATACAATAATTCCAATAATAGAATAAAGAACTAGAAACATTCCAAACATAGAAAATTGTTCTTTCTTTTTTCCTTCAGCCCGGAACTTAGCTGTATATCTTATTATGGCATTACCAAAACCTAAATCTAATAAGGTTAAATACCCTATCACTGAAGCGACTAAAGAATATAGACCAAATTCTGATTTCCCCATCATTCTTAGCATATAGGGAACATATAACAAACCTACTAAGCTATTTACTGTTAAAACTACATAGGATAGAAATGCTCCCGTCTTTAATTTATTACTACTCATAATGATTACAACCTTACCTTTAATATTTGATGATGAATAGCTGATTTTTGCATTAGTTTCAAAATAAGTTAAGCAACTGATAAAACGCATTCCACATCAGTAGCCTATCACCTCAAGTTGGTCTAAATAAGGAACTTTTAACGACTTCTATAATACTGTTGTAGAACCATTAGCTCAAGTCCTGGCTCAAAAACAGGAATGACCCCTTTGTTTAATTTTTCTATTTTTATGGGATCAATATCTACGAAGGTAACTTTGTTTCTCATCTCGGCAAAACCTGTACCCGAAACCAATCCTACATACCCTGAACCTATCACTGTAATATTCATTCCCTTTCTTATTTTGTCTCTACTGATTTCACTTGTTTCCGAAGTCCACTCGAAGAAAATCGATGATCTCTAGCATTGTAATAGGTATCAATTCCTTTTTCTTCACAATAAGTTCTACCTGTATAGTTCTTATCTTTATACTCATCGCCAATAATTCGGACGTCTATTTTAAAAGAACGTAAAACATCTTCCAAATCTTGCTCCGATAAATAGGGTACAATTTCATCTACATGCTTGGATCCTTTTAGCTGAATATAGCGTTCGATAATCGATTGCGAAGGTGCATTTTTCTCAGGACGATCTATCGATGGATCTAACTGCAATCCTACGATTAAATAATCACACTGCCGTTTTGCTTCTTCTAACATCTTCACATGCCCAGCATGAAAAAGATCAAAGGTTGAAAAAGTGATTCCTACTTTCATAATTTATTTTTTGTCGACTACCATTGGTAGTCTGATTTCTTTTTAATTTTCACTTTTAGTGGGAAAAAACTCTTTTTTTTTATGGCTTCGCCACCACTACCCACAGTAATGACTTTTATCACATAAAAAATTTCAATTGCTTACTGCAATTGAAATGATACAATGGCACCTAGTTTTTGCAACTGGGCCAAACACTTTTTTCCTTTTATAGATAACAGGGTTGCCTGCTGTTCCAATAATGGTACTTTTACTAAATCTCCAACAGCCAAGCCTTTTTCATCTTCGGCTGCCGTAGCCTCTATGTAACTTCGCATTGCCACTACTTCTTCATTTGAAACACTGGCACGTCTGCCATGCTCAAATAAATACCGCACAACTCCAGTGACTTCAAATACCCTGTCTACCTCTTTTTCCAACAAACAAACCAACACCATAGATGGCAGCAAAGGTGTGGTTACTTTTTTAATACGGTCGGACCATTGTCTGACTTCTATCTTCGTAGGAGTATATACTTCCACTCCAATTCTAGTAAGACGTTCTGTGACCTTTAATTCGTTTCTTGGCTTTGTAAACAAGACAAACCATTTTTTTGAACTACTGTGCATCATTGTTCTAAAGATAGTGAAAATTAATACGCAATAAATTGACCATCTAATAAAAAAACATTCTTAACATTACCTGTTTCATCATTATTTTCAATTTCACAGCTGATTTACTTTTATTCATTAAAAACAACAAAGTAATACTAATCATAAAAATACCTGATAAAATAAACACAGACGCTACAACATTAAAATTTACAATTACATAAAACATCATAAAGGCAACGCTCAAATTAGCAACGCCAATACAAAAAGAAGCGCGTCGATGAGACAATCCATAATCTATAATAATATGGTGTATGTGGTTTCTGTCTGGTTTAAATATAGGAGCCCCTTTAACAAATCGGATGAGCATTACTCTACAGGTATCTAAAATAGGTACAAACAAAATACCTAGCAATAGCAACGGAAGTTGCTTTTGATCAAAATTTAAAGCGAAATCACCTAAATCTCCCGAAGACATTAATTTAAGAGTAAACAACCCCAGCACCAAGCCGATCGTCAAACTACCGGTATCCCCCATAAATATTTTCTGTTTGTTAGAAAGATTGAAGCGAAGAAAAGCCAAGAGTGTCGCAATGGTTGTAATACTGATAGATAAATAGTAAAAATACTCTAATTGATAGAACATAAAACTATAAAAGGAGGCGACTATAATACCTGTTGTCGCTGATAGACCGTCAATACCGTCTAAAAGATTAAATGCATTTATAATTGCTAATAAGAAAAACATACTGCCCCCAACAGAGACTAATAACGGAATTTCGTAAATCCCCATAAAACCGTTTAGAGTAAGAATTCTGAAATCTGGCTGTGACATAAGTAATGCCACCCCAATAAATTGTCCTAAAAACTTAGTTTTAGCAGGAATACTTATTAGATCATCTAGAAGACCCGTAAAAAACAAAATCGATATCGAAGCCAATAAGGTAAGTGAAACCTGGTTCTCATAAAAGAACTGTAAGAAAAACAACGCAAATATGTAACTTATATAAAAAGCGATGCCCCCAAAAGTAGGTACAGGAGCACTGTGTGAACTTCTATGATTTGGTATCTCTTGAATATTTAGCTTAAGAGCAATTGCTCTTATTTTTGGAATTAAAAATAAAGAAGTTAAAAGGGTAACGAAAAAAGAGAATATTAGTTGTGTATAAAGATTAGTGTCAATTTCTTGGAATAATGCTGTAAGATACCTCATGATGTTTTTCTTTTTCAATTATCGCTCAACATACATAGCATAGTCATTGAATACCGGTACAAATATAATGTTTATTTTTATATTAGATCGAACTTTCTTGTATTTTTATACAATTACACTAATAGAAGCAATGACAGAAGAATACAGCTTTCAATCATCCAATCAAAAATTAACTTTCTTTTTTTGAATTTATGTCTTTTAATAACTGTTGAATGGGCTCTCTCACAAGCACAAAACCAATACTTAAAACAGCGCCTAAAAACAACCAGATAATAACAATTAAACTCCGTTTCGGTTCGGATTTTTCATTTGGAAATACCACTGGTTTTATAATAGAAAAAACCGGAGTGTCTTTTGTAACCTGAAGTTTAACCTGTTCAAATTGGGTAACTACATTCTGAAAAACAGCATTTACCGTTTGAAGCTCCGTTTCTAATCGACTTTGAACATTCGAGAAACTGCTTCTAGAAATATTCAAATTTCTGTCTTTAAAATTAGACAAACGATCTTGGGTTTTATTTAATAAATCTCTTTTCTCGACATACTGTTCTTCTAAATAAGACATAAGCTCTATGCTCGATTTGGTTTGAATCTCAATAATTTGATTTTGTAAAATGAGTTCCCCGTTTTTAGCTACTTGTGCCGCTACTTGCGGGTTTTTATTTTTGACTACCATCTCTATAAAACCCTCTTTGTCGTTAATTGACAAGGTTAGCATTCTATCTATCGCTTCGTAAAAACCCATATCTTCTTCAGAAACCAATGCTATACCATCAACAGTTTCAAAAATTGATTCTTTAGGATCTTCTTTAAATACACCAATAATCTTAGAAGGAAGTCCAATGGTATATTCTTTTACAGTCCCTAAAACAGAAGTTGACGTGTTTTTTTCAAAATACGCTCGTAGCGTTTTCACATCTCCTAAGTTTTTTAATGGTGCTTCTAATAATTGTTGCTTAAAAGTAACACTCTCTAGTATTTTTCCATACAACATTGGTGAAATTTCTTTACTTGTTTGATTAACAGACCCCAGATTAATACCCGCTAAAGAAGCCAAGCCTTTTAAACCACCTGCGCCAGACGATTGCCCTCCATAATTAGGAGTAAACATAGAAGACGCAGTATATTGGTTGGGCGTAGATACCGCAACTAAAACTCCAACAACTCCAAATACTGCGATCGATTTTAAGATGAATTTTTTACGATTCCAAATTTTAGACAACAAAGCAATGATATCTATCTGATCTTCTGCTTGTATATTGTTTTTTGAAGATTCCATATTTTACAATTTAGTCACTAATAGAAGAGATGTTAAGGTTCCTGTAATCAATCCAAAAATCCGTACAAAGTCATCCATAAACTTATTGGCATTGTCACCCTTAATTTTCTCTGGTTTTTCAATTAAACGTATTTGAGATCCAGGATATATTTTTGGGTTGTTAAAAAAACTAACTTTTTCTGATTGTCCATTCGCTTGTTGCACAGTAATAGATTCAATATTTTTCTTTTTACCTCCAGAGTTTCTAATGTAATATTTTGCTCTTTTTCCTTGTTCCCAATTAAAAGCTGTTGGATTAACAATCCCACCAATTGTTCTAATTGATGCTAATTTAGATCCAATAACTAAAACATCTCCGTCTTGAAGGTTAATTTTATTGTCTAACAGCTGTTTATCAATGTTTAAGAATAATTTAAGGCTATCCCTTTCTACATAAGAACTTTTTAGATTAGAATTTTTAGTGAACCCTCCCGCTAGATTAATTATCTTACTAATTGTTATTTCATCATTTTGAAGAATAATCGTTCCTGGATATTTTACTTCTCCCTGTATAGAAACACTTGGTTGAAAATTCGCTCTGATTGGTGAAATCACCGTAACAATATCGTAATTTTCTAAAATGAATGGGTTCGCAGGTATTTTTTTAAGCCCCAACATATAGTCGATATCTAATTCGTTTACTTTTAATTTAGAATAGGTTCCTTTTTCTAAATCTCTATCCAAACGGTTTACATAGACAAATCCTTTTTCTGCAGTCTCTAAAAATCCTCCTGCTGTTATAACTAAGTCTTCTAGATACATCTTATTTAATAATGAAAACTCTCCAGGAGTTTTCACCTGTCCTACTATTTGAACTTTTGGAGTGATATCCTTAGTAACAGCTTTCGTATACAATACGATGTTATCTTTTGGCTCTAAATACGTATTTTTTAGCCTCTCTAAATCACTAAGACTATATTGCGTCAGGGTATACAAGCCAGAATTTGCGTCATATCTTTTTAAATCCAAACGACTCGCAAGCACTTTGGCTTGAAACTCTAACTCGTCATAAGAAACTGATTGGAATATTAAATCAAAAAGCGAAAGGTCTTTACTCCAAAAAATAGTTTTAGGCGTTGACACATATCCAGAGATAGTTACCATTTGTTCTCCTTGCACCTCGTTTAACGAATAAATTTTAATTTGATCATTTTCTTGAAGCAACACGGTAATTTCATTATTTAAAACACTAGAAAGAGTATAGGTTTTAAAAGATAAGTTTCCTTTTTCATCGACTCTATTAATATCTAATTTTTGCAGATACGTGTTTGGCAACAACCCTTTTGCACCCGTATTAATTAGTGTCTTTAAATCTTTAAAAATATCTAAGGCAAAAGTACCTGGTGCATTTACGTTCCCTTCAATGAAAACCTGATTTTTTTGCATTGCTAAGATTCCATAAACCGTCACCAGATCCCCATCAGTTAACGCAACGTTTTGTTTTGCTTTATTTTGAAAACTGGTGTAGTTGATCGTCGTTAAAAAACGATCAAAAACTAATTCTTGCTCACGGTCTTTAAAAGGCTTGATTCTAGAGATATTAATATTATTTAATGACGCACTTGCAGACAAACCGCCAGAGAATCTAAATAAATCTTTTAAAGATTCGTTCGGCTTTAACTCATAAATAGCTGCCTTTTTCACTTCCCCTTTCAAAGTAACAGAAGATAACCTAGGTCCTACAAATAAAACATCATTGTTTGCAAGTCGAATATCTTGGTCTATATTTCCTTGGGTAATATAATCGTATAAATCGATTGTTTTTATCAATTTATTATTTCGATACACTTTAACATCTCTTAGTGTACCTGAAGTGTTAACACCCCCTGAAGCGTATAGCGCATTCAAAACCGTTGCCATACCATTTACTAAGTGTGGTCCTGGAGTATTTACATTTCCTAAAATAGACACTTTTACAGGTCTAATTTGAGTTAAAGAAACATCTAAAAAAGTACGTGAAGGCGTCGTTAATAATCCGCTATAATATTTACCTAAAAATATTTTTACTCTATCTTTTAAGGTTGCAAAAGAATTACCCGCGGCAAAAAACACTCCTAGATTCGGAAAAGATATATTACCGTTTAAATCTATTTTAGAAACAAACTCTAAATTATTATCCCCAAAAACAGTAATTCTTAGTTCATCTCCTGGAGCTAAAATATACCCTTCATCAATATTGCCAACAAGATACTCTTTTTGGCCAAATGGATTATTCACAAAAATATCATATCCGAAATAATTCTCAATCCCCTTTTCTACTTTTACTTCGGGTGCTGCGATAACAACTAATGGCGGTGTCGCTATTTTTAAATCTGTAACCACCTCACTAATAACGGTATTAGTAGGCGTTTGTTTTGCACCTACCGCATTCGTTTTTAAATAATTATCTAAAAAAACATCAAAATCAATCCCTCTTAACTGCGCCATTTCCCTGGCTTGAGACTCACTAATTCCTCTGTTTGCTAGAGCGGTTATTGCTTCTTGTCTCGAACTAATTTCAAGACGATTTGCCTCCGACATTACATCTTGTTCCGTTTGTGAATACACTTGTAAAAAACTGAACGGAATAAGTAATAAGATTAAAAATTTACGCATTTTTTTATATATTTATTTAAGTATCATTTTCATTAGTCTGATTTTACTCTTCAAAACAACTATTTTAAATCTTGAAAAATAAATTATTTATCTCTATTTAATTATCGCAATTGTATTACTTCCTTTTCACAATATTATTTTCCAGTAACTTGTTTACTGACAGCTGTATCACCAATGACAGAAACCTAAATTTTAATTGAATGTAACGTTTAAAAATAGATTGTATCCGATTGGTTTTTTTAGGTATTTTAACAGTAGGATCTGTTTGCAAGGCACAGATTAAATAATCGTATTGACGTTTTGCATGTTCTAACATTTTAATATGGCCAGCATGCAAATGGTCAAAAGCACTAAAAGTGATTCCTATTTTCATAATATTAATATTATATCCAATAATATAGGGAATATCATTGAATGGCATTTTTTTTTGCAAATGTATAGTTAATTAGCCAAACAACAAAGGATGTCTTTCCCCTTTTGTGGTTATTGTATTATTTCTAATTTTTTGAGCAATTTTTATAGATTCCATGGCATCTTCCAATCCAAAACCTTCTCCCTTGAGAATTTGCTTATAACTTTGGGTGTGTAGTTCTGTAAAACCAGAACTAAATTCCAATTCTTCGCCATCAATCGTGATCGATCGGTAGGTTCTTTGTCCCAATTCTTGAATTCTGTTAGGTAAAGACTCTTCATCAATGGACAAATACCACCGAACACGGGCTTTTTCAAACTCTAAATAGCCAGCAGACTTATCTTTTTCTCTTAGATGTACACTATTTTCTTGTACATCTCCAAACAACCAAGCTAACATATCAAAAAAATGGATGCCTATATTTGTAGCGATTCCTCCTGATTTGCTATCATCTCCTTTCCAAGAAGTGTCATACCATTTACCACGAGAAGTAATGTAGGTTAAATCAACGTCATATTTGCTCCTAGAGGCATTTAAATCTACCTTTTGCTTTAACGCAATAATACTAGGATGCAATCGCAACTGCAAAATTGTATGTATTTTTTTTCCTGATTCTTTTTGAATATCCATCAAAGCGTCTACATTCCATGGGTTTAAAACTAAGGGTTTTTCGCAAATAGCGTCTGCCCCACTTCTTAGCGCCATTCTAATATGCGCGTCGTGTAAATAGTTGGGTGTACAAATACTTATATAATCTAACTGCGTACCATTTCTTCGTAACTTTTCGATGTGCCTATCAAAACGCTCAAATTCTACAAAGAAATCTGCATTTGGAAAATAACTATCCATAATACCCACACTATCAAACTTATCAAGTGCCGCTAGTAAGGTGTTGTTTGTGTCTTTGATTGCCTTTAAGTGCCTGGGAGCGATATATCCTGCTGCGCCCATCAATGCGAAATTTTTCATAATATGTTTGTTAGTCGATGTTCGTTATTCGTTGGTCGTTGTTCGTTGGTCGATTTTCGTTGATCGATTCTCGTTGATCGTTGTTCGATTTTCGTTGTTCGTTATTCGTTGCTCGATTTTCGTTGGTCGATTTTCGATTCACGATGGACGAAAAACGGTAAACGATGAACGATGTTCGATATTCGTTGTTCGATGTTCGATAAACGATAAACGATAATCGGTAAACGATGGACGAAAAACGGTAATCATTAATCGGTAAACGACAAACCTACTTCAACGATTTTATCAATTTATACAACATCATTTTAATTCGTGTACATATTTCAAACAATTCAACATATTTCTCTTCGGTTATATACTTCAAATCCTTTGCCAAAAACAACTGATAATTTGCTTCTTCTAAAGAACCTTTTGCAATATACAAAAACTGTATAAACTCCTTTTTATACTGCCGTCCTTGTCCTTCTATTATATTTGTCGGAACGCTACTTGAGCTTCTTCTTACTTGACTGGTTAGTCCGTATATTTCTGAAGAAGGGAAGTTTTTTGAAACTTCGTACACGGCTAATGTTAGTTGATGTGCTAGTTTCCAAACTTCCAATTTGCATTCCATATTTTTTTTGTTCGATATTCGTTATTCGTTGTTCGTTATTCGATATTCGTTATTCGTTATTCGTTGTTCGTTATTCGTTATTCGATTTTCGTTATTCGTTGTTCGATGTTCGTTGTTCGTTGTTCGTTTCACGATATTCGTTTTTCGATGTTCGTTTCACGATGGACGAAAAACGGTAAACGATGGACGAAATTCGATATTCGTTGCTCGTTGTTCGTTATTCGTTGTTCGTTGGTCGATTTTCGTTGGTCGATATTCGTTGGTCGTTGGTCGTTGGTCGTTGGTCGTTGGACGAAAAACGATAATCGTTAAACGATGGACGATGGACGATAAACGATTTTCGATTTTCGATATTCGATATTCGATTTTCGATATTCGTTGGTCGTTGTTCGATGTTCGATTTTCGATAAACGATAAACGTCTATAAACTTTTGTCTTTTGTGGCTAAAAAATTCTTAATATCATATACCACAGACTCCTTGTTCTTTAATTTTAAAATATCAATATCAGCAAACTCTTTGTGTGCAACTGCTAAAACGATGGCTTCGTATTTGTTAGTATACAGATCTTCAATTAAATCGATATCATATTCTACTTTTACCTCTTCTTTTTTAGCCCAAGTATCATAGACATCTAGCTGAACGCCAAAGCTTTTTAACGATTGATACAAATCAATCACCTTCGTGTTTCTAATATCTGGGCAATTTTCTTTAAAGGTGATGCCTAAAATTAACACATTGGCTCCTTTTACCTTCACCTCTTTGTCAATCATCAGCTTTACCACTTCGGATGCAATATGCGCTCCCATACTATCATTTAAGCGTCTGCCTGAAAGAATGATTTCTGGATAATAGCCAAATTGCTGTGCTTTTTGAGCCAAATAAAAAGGATCTACACCAATACAATGTCCGCCAACCAAACCTGGTTTAAAGGGTAGAAAGTTCCATTTTGTAGCTGCCGCCTCTAATACTTCGTTGGTATTGATACCCATTAAACTAAATATTTTAGACAACTCATTTACAAATGCAATATTGATATCTCTTTGGCAATTTTCTATAATTTTAGATGCTTCAGCAACTTTAATAGAAGGTGCTAAATGGGTACCTGCTTTTATAACCGACTTATACAAAGCATCTACTTTTTTTCCAGTTTCTGCCGTAGAACCCGAGGTTACTTTTAATATATTTTCTACGGTTCTTACTTTATCTCCAGGACTAATTCTTTCTGGGGAATAGCCAACAAAAAAATCTTGATTAAAAACGAGTCCTGATTCTTTTACTAAAACCGGAATGCAGTCTTCTTCTGTTGCGCCAGGGTATACGGTAGATTCGTAAATAACAATATCCTCTTTTTTTAAATACTTTGCGATGGTTTTGCTAGCACTCAACAAAGGTTTTAAAACGGGTTGATTATTTTTATCAACCGAAGTTGGGACGGTAACAATATAATAGGTACAGTCTTTTAAATAAGTAGCATCGGCTGTAATAAAAAGTCCTTTTTCTTTACCATGTGTGTTAGCAAGCACTTTTTGTAACAGCTTATTGTCTACTTCTTGCGTAGCATCGATTCCTTTTTTTAAATCTGCGACTCTATTTAAATTAATGTCAAAGCCAACAACAGCGTACTTTGTTGCCAAAAGCCTAGCAAGTGGCAAACCTACATATCCAAGACCGATAATTGCAATTTTTATAGCACTCATTAATGATATTTATTTAAGCTTTGCAAAGTTACAAAAAAGGTTTTTTATAGGGATGTATGAAATCATTTTTAAAAATTTGATGTTGTTTTTGACTCATGAAGATTAGGCTGCACTTCGTTTACGAAAGATAGACGAACGAAGCAATATTTTGATTTAGCATATGTATTGATAAGATTGCTTTGCTTCGTTCCGCACAATGACAGTAACCAAGGCTGTTTATTTTTTAAAATAAACCTAGTTGTCAGTTCGAGTCATTCCGGTTTTTCATCGGAATTGTATCAAATAAAGTAAACCTAATTGTCAGTTCGAGTCATTCCGGTTTTTAAAAGGTATTGTATCGAGTAAAGTAAACCTAATTGTCAGTTCGAGTGATTCTGATTTTTCATCGGAATTGTATCGAGAACCTATTTAACAAAGAGTACTATTTTGATTCAAAACACCAAAAAATGAGATTGCTTTGCTTCGCTCCTCGCAGTTACAGTAACCGAGGTTGTTTCTTTTTAAAAGTGAACCTAGTTGTCAGTTCGAGTGATTCCGATTTTTCATCGGAATTGTATCGAGTAAAGAAAACCTAGATGTCAGTTCGAGTGATTCCGATTTTTCATCGGAATTGTATCGAGAACCTTTTCAACAAAGAGCAATCTTTTGATTCAGAACACCTAAAATGATATTGCTTTGCTTCATTCCACGCAGTTACAGTAACCGAGGTTGTTTCTTTTTTAAAGAAAACCTAGTTGTCAGCTCGAGTGATTCCGGTTTTTCATCGGAATTGTATCGAGTAAAGAAAACCTAGATGTCAGTTCGAGTGATTCCGATTTTTCATCGGAATTGTATCGAGAACCCATTTAACAAAGAGTAATCTTACAATTCAAAACACCTAACAATAAGATTGCTTTGCTTCGTTCATTGCAACTCCTCGCAATAACGATAACCGAGGTTGTTTCTTTTTTAAAGTAAACCTAGTTGTCAGTTCGAGTGATTCCGATTTTTCATAGGAATTGTATCGAGAACCCATTTAACAAATAGTAATCTTTTGATTCAAAACACCTAACAATAAGATTGCTTTGCTTCGTTCATTGCAACTCCTCGCAATAACGATAATCGAGGTTGTTTCTTTTTAAAAGTGAACCTAGTTGTCAGTTCGAGTGATTCCGATTTTTCATCGGAATTGTATCGAGAACCTATATAATCAAGAGTACTATTTTGATTCAAAAACACCTAAAAATGAGATTGCTTTGCTTTGTTACGCACAATGACAGTAACCGAGGTTGTTTCTTTTTAAAAGTGAACCTAGTTGTCAGTTCGAGTGATTCCGATTTTTCATCGGAATTGTATCGAGAACCTATTTAACCAAGAGTACTATTTTGATTCAAAACACCTACTGATGAGATTGCTTGGCACCCCATAATGCCAGCTACCAGAATTGGGCCTCATAAAGACAAAATATCATTGCAAAAGAGGAACGTTTGAAGCAATGTTTTAATTTAGAAAACTAATAAGTAAGATGGTAAGAAGTCTTTACAAAGCTAAAAACAAGTCTTTTTTAGCTATAATGAACTCAAATTAGCCCTTTTTTTTTCTTGTTTCCACCCCTCAAAACACTTGTTTTTACTAAAAAATCCCTATCCAATTCGTGTTGTATTTCATAAAATTAGGAAGTTCTTCGGTCCAAAAAAAGGTATTTTAGACTAAAAAAGACACTTTTAAATTAGCTTATAAGCAGTTTTTAAAAGCTTACAAGGTCTCACCCAATACCTTATAAGGTTTTACCAAGAAGCTTATAAGGTATAGAACAAAAGCTTACAAGGTTTTACAAAGGTGCTTATAAGCAATTTAGTCACTTTAGAGCACAAAAAAACCTCAATAACCAAAGTTATTAAGGTTTAAAAATTTAAAAAAACACACTTACATACTACTAGCGGATGTAAACTTAATTGTTTTTATATTCAAAGAACTTTTCATTCTTTGATCGGGTCTAAATTTTATGCGTACATCTTTTATAGTGTTTGCAGAAACTTCGTCTGCATTTTCCTTTCCATCAGAACTTAAACTAATATTAAAAGTACCCAATTTGTCGAGTTTCACAATTTTACCTTGTTTTAACTCATCTACAATATTGTGAATCAAAGACAAGATTACGGCATAACAATCGCCCTCTCTTACAGTACTTTGATTTGCAACTAAGTAGGCCAAACGCTCTAAATCTGTTTTACCAGAAGAAACTACTTGTGCATAAAATTTATTATCCGCTACTCTATCCTGCGGATTTGATTTACTAACTGACTTTATTCTAACCATTTTGTTTTTTTTTAAATCGTATTGCTTTTAGAAAGGCAGCAATACAAAAACCTTCTCTTAGCGCGCTTTAAAACTCTGCAATATTTTGCAAATACCACATACGTCTTTATGTAGTATAACTGTTTGTATCTAAAATACCTACAGGAGTTTGTACTAAAAAATTAAGTCATGTTTTTTACCAAATGCAGTTTGGTGGACTGCTTAAAATATTTATAAAATATTTTTGGTAAACTAAAAGAAAGTTGTAATTTTAAAGTCTCAAAATGAAACTACGCGCTTCTTAAAGTGTTACCGTTTTAGAAAAAAGTCTTAAAGCACCAACTTTGAGGCTTTTTCCTTTTGTAAAGGTAAAGTACTTTTTCAAAGTTTATTACAAAACACCTATACATACTTATTAACATTTTAAGTATTAATAGCTCGACTAACTTTAGCAAAACAGCTTTTATAGGGTTTTTTTAAAGATAGTGCCTTAAAACGGCATCAATTTGAACAAGTGTGAACAAATATGAACGAATATAAACAAGCAAAAATGACATTTCTGTTTTTTAAAGTAAGTCTCACTAATTTTTAATTGTTAATAACTATCTGTATTTTTCTAATTGTTATTGATAGCACGAACAGAAAAAAGCACGAATAACGAGCCTACTTGCAGTTTAGAAACTAAAAGTAAGACAGCTTTGGCGCTCGCAAGGATGCTTTCTGCGAATCGAGTTTAATACACTCATTTGATAAACATTGTAATTAAAAATGCAAGTCTAAATGCAAGCCTAAATGTTATTTCGACAAAGCAAAAATATGAGCTACCAGAAATTTCATGATTTAGAGCAACTACTAATGAAGATTCTTCATTAGTTTATCTTGAGCTTTAGTAAAATGAAAGATATTTTTATTGAAAGTATCTAATGAAGCTATCGAAAGACCAAAAAACTCATTTAGAAATGACATTCTAGTTTATAAATTAAAATAGACCACTTAAATAAACAACTTAAATACATCCTTAATTATCTCTAAACCTTAAGCTGTTAAGAAAAACCTCAACTAAAGAATGTCTATTTAGTAAGGAATACATTTTAACCTTCTAGGCCTTTTAAATCCATCAAAAATGTTTTCAAAATTATACTGTAACGTAATTTCATAAGTCCCTCCCATTTTACCAATGTTTGATGTATTAAAATCATTAGAAATACCAACTTTAAATTGACTAAATTTAAACCCCACTATTGCATTTACAGAAGATAAAGTATGTGAGTTCGCAACCATTTTAGTAGGTATTGTAGAGGCTAATATACCCAATGACAAATTTTCAATTTCAATTTGTACCCCAAAATCCAATCTATTATAAAGTGATTGTTGCATGTAATTGAATGTTAAAAATAAATTAGTATCATCAAAAATAGTATTCCTATACTTTGGACTTAGCGATATTAGATACCCACCGTGTAATGAAAAGAACATTGATAATGGTAAATTCCCCCCATTCGAAAAGGAAATATTGGGCCTGTTTAAATGTTTGATACTAGCCCCTAACCAGATTTTTTCGTTGTATAACAGAAAACTTGTTGAAGCATCTACAAAATGCACTTGATTACTATTAAAAAGTGGATCTATGGAGGTTTGATTAACAGATCCATTTACAATATCTATTTGATCTCCTAATAGCATTCCTTGAAAATTGAAACTTTTAATTCCATACCCTATACTTAATCCTGGTAAAAAAGTCCAATCTCTAGTTAATTTTACATGATAAGAATAGGAAAGATCTAGTTGTGTAAAGTTATACTTCGTAAATTCTTCAGTATGATTTCTAATAGAAATACCTACTCCACTATTCAAAGACTCACTCCAGGTATCAAATGAAGCAAACTGTGTTGTTATCTTATTCCCATAATCAAGCCACTGCAATCTGTAACCTGAATTCATTCTACTATTACCACTTGCTCCCGAAAAGGAAGGGTTTAATAATATGGGTATCGAGTGAAATTGTGTAAAAATTGGATCTTGCGCAGCTGTTGAGCCACAAAATATTAAAGTTAACAGACAAATGATTATTAGTTTACTTTTCATTTTGTCGGCTTATTTAATTAAAGTAAAAGGTCCTTTGAATTCTACAGGTACACTGGCATTAAATGGTTGCGCAATTATTTTATAAATATAATTACCATTTTCAGCTTCACTATTTCTAATTAAACCATCCCAGCCTTTTAAAATAGCGCCGGTTTCTGAATACACCAAACTACCCCACGTGTCATAAACTAGCAGGGTACTACTTACGACACCAATAGATTCTGGTTTAAAATAATCATTTACACCATCCCCATTAGGGGTAAATCCGTTTGGCGTAATTATGGTGTACCCTTTGGTAATTTCTATATCTTTGGTATACGGGTAACTACACCCATCAACCAAAACCATTGTTAAAGTTACCCTGTAAATACCTAATTCGGTGTAAGTATGTGATGGTTGCATTTCTGATGATGTACTTCCATCACCAAAATCCCATAGCACAATAATCGTCTCTTCTGTATTTAGAATGTTAAATTTAATTTCATCGTTTACCGCATACCTTCCATAGTTAGTAAAAGCCAATGAACTAGCATCAAAAGCTAATGTAATATTAGGTTTTACAGGAATTGTTAATAAAGAAGTTGTTGCACACTCCCCCACTGTTGGTGTAAATGTATATGTGGTAGTTTCTGTATTATTCAACGCAGGAGACCATGTACCTTTAATGCCATTAAGCGATGTTGTTGGCAATGCAGTCAAAGTAGCACCAGAACAAATAGCTAGAACAGGATCAAAGACGGGCGTACTACTAATTACATGAACCTCACCCGACTGTATTTCCCCGTCACAAACCCCAAAATGCTCCTGAACGGTTATTGTGTAGGTATCAGGAATCGTCCACGTAATACTAAATGAATTCGTTGTAGCAGATTGAATAACGCCATTAATTTTCCATGTATAAGTGGAAGGAACCGTTGCATCATTTACGGTATATATTCTTGTAGTTCCAACACATACAATATCCGGCATCGTAATTTGTGCAGTTGCCTGTATGGCACTGAACAGCATTATTGCTAATAATAGTATATGTGGTAACTGTTTGTACATTCTATTTAAATAAAAACTTACCGTACCCTATTGTGTTTGGTTCTTGTTTATGAAATCCTATTTTTTAAATCGCTATGGGGTTCTTTTAAGAGGAAATCAATCGAAAAAGTATACAGACTGCAGTTTATGAAGCCTGTTCTTTTTAAAATTGTTTCATAATTATTTTAGTTATGGGTTATAGGTGATGTTGTTGGTAATGCGTTTACCCTTATTGTACCAGTCTCAGAAACCGTTCCGCAACCACCTGTTAAGGTAATAGTGTATGTAAATGGACTACCTGTTACAGTTGACGGTGTTCCGCTTATGGTCACCACATTAGAAACCCAAGTTCCTGTTACGCCTGCTGGCAAACCAGTAACCGTCGCCCCGGTTGCGCCAGTTGTAGCATAGGTAATTGGATCTATTGCTGTATTGATACAAACTGTTTGTATATCCGTACCTGCCGCGGAAGTAAGTTGTATGGTATTATTTGGTGTAACGGTAATCGTACCAGTCTCTGTAACAGTACCACAGCCTCCTGTTAAACTAACGGTATATGTAAACGGACTACCTGTTACTGTTGATGGTGTTCCGGTTATTGTAACCACATTTGAAGCCCAAGTTCCTGTTACGCCTGCTGGCAAACCAGTAACCGTTGCACCGGTTGCGCCAGTTGTAGCATAGGTAATTGGATCTATTGCTGTATTGATACAAACTGTTTGCGAAGCTGTACCTGCCGCGGAAGTAAGTTGCATGGTATTATCTGGTGTAACGGTAATCGTACCAGTCTTTGTAACAGTACCACAGCCTCCTGTTAAGCTAACGGTATATGTAAACGGACTACCTGTTGCTGTTGATGGTGTTCCGGTTATTGTAACCACATTTGAAGCCCAAGTTCCTGTTACGCCTGCTGGCAAACCAGTAACCGTTGCACCGGTTGCGCCAGTTGTAGCATAGGTAATTGGATCGATTGCTGTATTGATACAAACTGTTTGTATATCCGTACCTGCCGCGGAAGTAAGTTGTATGGTATTTGATGGATTAACTGTAACCACAATAGAAACAGGAGCTCCTTCACAACCACTCGAATTTGTTTCAATAACGCTAAGAGTTGCTGTACCTAAACTTATCCAGTTTACAGAAATTAAATTTTGTGTTACACCAGGTGTTATGGTACCGTTACCGTTTGCCAAAGGTGTAATACTCCAAGCATACGTAGAGCCGCTGTTAAATACAACCCCATAAGGGTCTGTTGAATTAAGACAAACTGCATGATCTCCTGGAACTGGGTATGGATCTTGAGCCGTCGTATTTATTATACATGCCATTAACAATAATAGGGTGAACCAACTTCTGAGTTTTTTTGAGGACTTCATAATTTTTGATTGTTTATTTTGAAAAAATATTTTAAAATTTTTGTTTTTAAACCAGCAATATCCAGGTCAAGAAAAAAGATACCAAATAATTGATCTCACATCGGGGACTGTGAAAGCGTCAGTAATCGGAGACATTGAATAGACTAAGTTAAAAATTTTTGTCTTCATTTACGTGTATTTTGTTTTAGTTGGTGATGTTTTTTCTATAGTTAGTTGTGAGTAATGGTTATTGATATTGGTCTCGATTTTACTGTAACACAGAAAGTACTTGAATATAGATCGGCAGCGTCTGAATCACAAATATTATTAATCACTGCTCGAAAACAAGTAGACGTCGTAAGATTGGTATATGTATATTTAGATGTAGTATTGACAATTGTTGTTATCGTTACCCAGTTATCTATTGACAATTCCCAACGTAAAACGGGACCAGTATGCCCTTGTAATGTCAAAACACCCTCTGACCCTGAACAAACGGGATCTAAACCCGATATTGTTCCTCCCGAAAGATTGGCTGAGTTTACTGCATAATATAAAAAAACAGGTTCTGAGGTATTGTTACAACTACTAGGAGAATTGTCTATAACGACTCTCCTTATTCTGTAATCACCTGAGGCATTCCCGTTAGCCGTTAGTACAAAGTTAGTAATATCACTTTTAGATAAGCCAGAAGTGCCTATAGGTATATTGCTCCCGTTTACAATTGTAGTATAAGGTCCACCGGACAAAGAAACCTGCCAGCTATAAGTTTGGCCACTACCCAATAACGGTGGTGCAATTATATTTTGATAGCTGTTATTGCCACATGCCGAATTATAGACAGGTTCACCTCCATTAAATTCAATATCATTGGCCGCACACTGTCCAAACATTTTTGTTAGTGAGGTCGAAAAAACAAATAAATAAAGAATTAATCTTTTGATAAATGGATTCATATCATCTATTATTTTCCAGGAATTTCTTTGTAAATTTAGTTGAGTGTGACAACATTTAATTAAAATCTTAGGCGGGGGTGGCTAAAATTAATTTTCCCAATAATTCAAAAAATAGCAGAACGCAGTAAACAATCTGTTTTAGATCTTCTTAAATATAACAATAAAATTTTAAATTACAGTCTCTCAAAACTCACTTTTTTAAAATATACGGTCCATCCACAGGTGTTTTTCTCTGTTTCTAAAGTTTATTTAAAAGTAATTTTCCAATATCTACTCAAACCTTTTTTTAGATTATTTAATTTTTCGACAAATTAAATTTAGAGGTTTTAGGTATATCAAATTCTTCTTCTTTAGACTCTCAAAATACTTATGCATAATTTTTAAATTCCACAACTTTTGGTTTTGATCCCTTGATCCTATACTAACTGTATTTTGAAATGTATCTAAAAATGTAGATTCTATATAATATAGATAATCAGAGAATTCATTGTTGTTCGGAAAGTCTTGGGCATAAAAAAATCCTACTATATCTAGCAGGATTGTAATTGATGTGGGCAATGAGGGATTGCAGATCTCTTATTGTAACCGCTACTGCAAATACAATCCTCATGAGCGATGCACACGTAGTCTTTTTTGTTTTCAAAAATCAAAAAAGCAGGCTTCTAATTTTTTGAAAACAAAAAATCCTGATGAAAAATTCATCAGGATTTTAATTGATGTGGGCAATGAGGGATTC
>Ga0222645_100141_pt1 | contig 43243 bp, 38 predicted proteins | sample AntAcemetagen292_FD_179881 | JGI IMG/M metagenome (GOLD analysis project Ga0222645, IMG submission 179881) | Saline water microbial communities from Ace Lake, Antarctica - #292 | ecosystem: Environmental > Aquatic > Non-marine Saline and Alkaline > Saline | place: Antarctica: Ace Lake | collected...
CGAACCCGGAAGAAATGGCGGCAAGGCTAGCGCGGCTGGCGGTCGTGCTGCAGCTGTCGTCCGAGTACCAAGCCATGCGGGCTGAGGATCTGCAAGGTTCGTATTTCCCAATTCCACGTTTCCGCCGACTGATCGGCCCGATTCCCTTGTGACTGTTTACTCAAACACATCACGAGAGACTGACCCTTTCTTTTGATCGTCGGTTCAGCCTCGGTGGAAAAGAAAGACCGCGAGCTCGACGTGTTGGATGAACAAATCGAGACGCTGGAGCGGGGGGGCGCGCGTACGGACGACTCACTTGAGCGTGAGGCGGACGCCTCGCGGTCACGAGCCGAGGAAGCGGAACGTTTGATGAACCTCCAGACGCAAGAACTGGAGGCGCTGAAGGAGACGCTGGAGAGGCACGTTTCGGAAACTCGCGAATCCAAACGGTCGCTCGACGAAGCGCGCGCAAGAGCCGCGCGGGCGGAGGACGACGTCAAGGAAATGCAGGAAAGGCTTGCTAATGAGACGAGAAAAATGCAAGCCAAGATGCGAGAAGACACCACCGCGGCGCAGCGCGCGTCCCAAAGGAACCAGGAAGTGAGTAGGTACCAGAAGGAAAACGCGATGTTAGGGGATGAAAACGCGCGGCTATCCGGAAAGATCGAGGAACTCATGGCGGAGTGCGTGGGGTACTCGGAAACCATCGTGCGCCTTGATGACGCCGCGCAGGGCTGGCGGGGCAAAGAAGCTGATGTGGAAGCTGCAGCTGAATCCCTACGAAGGGAACGAGACATGATCGCGGCGCAGTTGGAAACGTCCACGAACGACCTGCACGACCGAACCGTGATGCTGCAGACGTTCGAACAGCGGTTCAGCGAGGAGCACGAGCTTTGGCGAGTAGAAAGGGAGGATCTGGAGGACGAGGTGCGTAAGCTAAACACCGCGGTATCCATGGAACGGGAACGGTCGTCGAACAACACGCGCCCCGGCACTCCTAGCGACGGTAACCGAGCGCCGGGTTTGCTCGCCTCGCCGCGCCGCCGCGCCAACGTCACGCGCGCGTCGCAAGGCACGCACAACGCCGCGAACGGGTTGCACCCGGACGACCCGCGTTACGTTGAAGAGCTGGAAGCGGAAGTCAAGGAGTTACGGGATTTGCGAGTGTTGCTCCTTGAGGCGTACGACCAGCTCGAAAAAGACGTCGGTCGCGAAATCGACATCGCGTTGCAGCGCCAAAACAGACACCACGCCGCGTTGGAAGCGAAGGTTGGGGTTCAGGATGAGGCGTTGCGACAGGAAAGCAAGCGTTTCACGGAACTGGACCGGGCGTTGCGGGACGCGCAGGACGAGCTAGCGGACCTCACGAAACGCAACGCCCAGTACGAAGCCGGGGTTTACGGGTTATCGGAAGCCATGCGTGATTTGAAAGGCTTGCGGTTGCAAATCCGAAGCGCGGATGCGCAGGTGCAAGACGCGGTTGACGTGAGTAACGGCTTGGGGCGCAAAGTCGAGGACTTGACCGAAGAAACGCGGTTTTTACGGCAAAAAGCAGGCATACCAGAAGACGCCACGATTGACCTTGGGGATTTCAAACTGCGATCCAAGGTGGAAGCCGCGCAGTTACGCGCGCTGAACCAACAGCTGGAACATGAAGTCATGGAACTTGAGGAAGACCGCCGGCGCCTGCGGAACGAGCTGCGGTACCGCGCGAAGTGGCAAGGCGAACACGCCGCAAAACTGGGTTTGTCCGCCAGGCAGCTCGCGATGCTGGAGGAGTTCGCGGACGCCCTCCGGTTCGGCCAGGAAACGTCGTTCCAAGTCCAAAACGACGACGAGCAGTTCTCGGCGCAACGCGCGGTGGAGCACATCAACGCCAGGGCGGTGAACGAGTTGGAAGAAGCGAACCGGCATCTGCAAGAACGGCTCGCGGAGACCCTGGAACGCGCGCACATGGGGGGTATAAACATGTCCATGCCCGTCTCCGGCGCGGTCTCGGCGCGCGCGCCGGGACCCGCGCCGGACTACGGCGCGCAGCAGCCGCAGCCTCAGCCGTACCAGGAGACGCAGTTTGCGCAGCAGCAGCACGGCCAAAACCAGGACAACGTCGCCGCGGCTGCTGCGATGCTCGCGGCGCAGCAGCAAACGCAGTTCGCGCAGCAGCAGCAGACGTACCAGCAGCAGCAGCAGGCGTTCACGCGCCAGATGTTCGTCGAGCAACAGGAACAGCTGCGTCGTTCGTTCTCCGACCGCGGCGAATTCGCGGCGCAACAACAACCCATGGTTATCCACGAGCGCGTCATCGAGCGCGGCGAGGTGGATGCCGCGGCTACGGCGCAGATCGCGGAGCTGCAAAGACAGCTGCAGCGCGCGCGCGGCGAGATCGTGCGTCTGGAGGATGGGTACCACGACGCCATGACGCGTTCTTCCCAGAACTTCCAATCCGCGTCCGCGGCGGCGGCGACGCAGGCTGCCGCGATGGCGGCGGCGACGCAGGCGGCTGCTTTCGCGGCGATGGCACAGCTATCGCGCCCCTCCACGCCACCCCCAGCGCCTGTGTCCGCGGAACCGTCGCGACCCGCGTCGCCGATGCTGCCCTCGATGGCCGAAGTGATGCGCCGAAGCGCGGACACTCTGCTTTCAAAACAGCGCGTGCGGCTTCAAGAAAAACTCGCCGAGGTGACACGACTCGTGGCGGATTCCGACGCCGCGGCTGTACGGGCCGCGGAGAACGCGGAGGCGGCGAAGAAACACGCCGAGCTCGTCACGGACACGGCTTCGCGTGAGGCGAACGCGGCGGCGGTGACGGCGACTTCGGCGGCGCTCGCCGAGGCGCAAAGAGTCGCGTCCGCGGCGGCGGCGGCGGCGGCGGCGACGAGCGCGCAGTTCGAACAAGCGCGCGCGAAGGAACAGCAAGCGGGGCAGGTCGCCCTCGAAAAGGCTGAGGAAACTAGGGTCGCGCAGCTCGAAGCCGAGCAAGCCGTGAGGCGCGCCGAGGACGAAGCGAGGTCCGCGGCGAGACGCGCCGAGGAAGAGGCGCGCGTCGCGGCGAGGCAAGCCGAGGAGGATGCGAGGTACGCGCGAGACCAGGCCCGGTCGCTCGCGGAAGATATGCGCATCGCGAGGAACGCCGCGCAGGCGCTGGAAACGCAAAACGCGTTTGCCGCGCAGTCGAGGGCGGCGGGTGAGGCCCTGGCGGAGGCGCAACGCGCCGCAATGGCGGCGACCCGCGCGGCGAAGTCCGCGGCGAAGCAGCTGGAGGAAGCGCGAGCCAGGCAGGCTGTGGTGCCGGCGTCTCTGCCGACTTTGGTGCCCACCCCCGCGCCTGTGTCTGCTCCGGTACCCGTCGAGTCCGAGCAGGCGACCACGCCGGCGACCACGCCGGCGACCACCGCGGTGGAGACAATCGCTTTGGCGTCGCCGGTTGTCGCGGCGCCGGTGACGCACCCCCCGGTCGCGGTGTCGGAGTTCATCCCCGTCCCCGTTACGATAAACGTCGCCGCACCTGTGCCCGAACGTCCGCCCCCCTCGCCGAGGCGGACCTCCGGGTCGCAGACCCTCGATCTTCCCCCGGCGTTTGCCGCGCCGGCGCCAACGCCGGCGCCCGCAGTCGCAGTCGCGCCGGCACCGGCACCGTACGCCCCCCCCGTGGACACCACCCCGATATCCACGCAGGTTGATTTCCCGGAAGAGGACGTCGTGGCGCTCGCTGATTACGCCAACGCCATCGCGGCTGTTGACCGGTTACGCGCGGAGCGGGACGAAACGCGCGTGCGTGTTCGGCAGCTGAAAGCCACCGCGTCGTCGGACGAGCGGGAAATTTACGAACTGAAAACCGCGGTGGCGCAGCTCGGCGAACGCGCGCAGATGGCGCACCAGCAGATGACGGTGCAGGCGCACACGATCGAGGACATGTCCGTGCGGTTGGCGGGAACGCCGAGTGGAGGACAACCGAGTGTTGGTGGAGCGCAAGGAGCGCAACAAGCGCCTGTGTCGCAACAACAACCACCTTCCGTCGCGTTGTTCGACGTTCCGTCGCTCCAGGGACCAAACGGCGCGCCGCTCAGCGAGTCGTCGTCCACGCGTCTTCGCGAGGAGTGCGCCGCCGCGGACCGGGCGTTGGCAGTTTTAGCGAGCGATTTACAATCAAAAGAAGTGGAACTAGAACAACTCGCGTCGGAGGTTTCGCGGTACGACGCCGCGATGCGCGAGATGGGAAGGCACGTGTTGCGTGTTTCCCAAATCCCGGACGACTGTTTGCCCATACACGACTGACACTTTCTTTTATTTATCTCAGCACGCGGGCGAGTCTGTACCGCGAACACGTGCGCGCCGTGTCGGTTTGGGTTGAGGAACGGGATTCGCTGTCTGAGCGTTTACGGAAAGCGGAAACGGACACGGAAACCGCCAAGCAAGCGGCGACGGATGCTTTGAACTTGGTGGAACGGTTAAAACCCGGCGCGGAGAGCGGGTTGAAGGAAGCCCTCGCCGCGGCGCACGCCAGGCTGGCGGTGTTGCAGGCGAGAGAGACTCGCTTGTCCAGGGCCCTGGAGTCATCAACGGCGAAGGTACGTATTGTATTTCCCAAATCCCGGACGACTGTTTGCCCATACAAGACTGACACTTTCTTTTATTTATCTCAGGAACTGCGAATGAAGAAGGAACGCGACGCGCTTGATTTCGATATCAAGGAGATGTCCAAGGCGGCGCGGGAACGTTTGGCGTTTCACGAAGAACGGGCTGATTTGGCGGACGCCAAGGCGCGGCGCGCGCGGCGGGAACTCGAACAGAGCGTCCCGAAGGACGAACACGCGCGGGTGGTTGACGACGCCAAGGCGTTGCAGCAGAGGCACAAAGAGCTGCTTGAAAGTAGGTTGGAAAGCTCCGTCGCGGCGACAAAACTCGCAGCTGCTGAGGAAGACGCCAAGGCTGCGCTTTCTTCGGCAGAAACGGCGACCGCGGCGGCGTTTGTCGCGGAAGCGCGAGCGAGTGCGTTTGAGCAAGCGCTTGAGAAGTGTTTGAAGGACGCGAAGCACCCGTCGGAGCTCGAGTCAGTGGCGCTTCGCAAAGAAGCCGCCGAGCTGGAAGCGAAACTGGAAGGTACGGATTTGGCTTTCCCAAATCCTGACACTGTTTACTGCCCCTGGTGGAGTACACTACTAGTAACATTTACCAGTACTGGCAACTACTACATACATCACAAGTAGACGGTTTGCCCATACAATACACCCGTAGACTCAAGACTGATGACACTTTCTTTTATTCATCTCAGCCTCAACCAGAGCCGAAGCGCTTGCGAAACGGGAAGCGCAACGGCAATCGACCGCGACTTCGGACGCGCGGAAAGACGTCGCGAATTTGGAACTCGCGCTTTCCACGGCGAAAGCGACCCTGCACTCTCTGCGGGAAACAGAGCTCTCGCGAGTCGCCGAGCTCGCGTCCAGGGCGAGCGTTCAAAAAACACGCGCGGATGAAGACGCCCTCGCCGCCACTACGGAAGAAGCGTCTCTCGCGCGCGCGGAGCTGCGACGAGCGGAGGAACGCGCGTTGACCGCGGAGACTCTTTTGGGTGAGAAAACACGATTAGCGGATGCCGAAAAAATGGAACTGGCTTCCCTGCGATCGGCGTCTCGCGATATGGAGCGCCGAAGCGACGCCGCTGCCGCGTTGGCGCGCGCGAACGACGAACTTTTGAAAAGTAAAAGCACGGAAGCCTCTTTGTCTCACCGCGCGCAGGTCGCTGAAGCCGAGGCGGACCGGCTTCACAAAACCGCGCTACAGCTGCACAAGCGGCTGCAAGTACAAGACGCGAACCTGGTCGCGATGCGTGACGAACAGCGACTGCTCGCGGCGGCGCAGGAGGAGACGCTGTCGCGCGTCGAAACCTCTGTCGACGCTAACTTGGATGCCAAGAAAGCGCAGGAGTGGGAACGGGCGTTGAACCTACTCAGAGTAGGCAGCTCACGACGCGAGAAAGTGCTTGACGACGCGCTTGCTTCTTCCCGGGACGCGCTGGAACGCGCGGAAACCGCGGAGATGCGGCTTAAATCGTTATTGGAGGGCGAACGACGAAGGGACGCGGAGCGAGCGGCAAGAGCGCTTCAAAACTCGACGGGCGATTCCAAGCTCGACGCCGACGAAGAGCGGGACGCGTTGTCGCGCGAAACGCGGCGTCTTGGTGAAGAAGCGCTTGAGTTGAAACTGGAAGCGTCTAGGGCTACGCGTGCGGAAAGAGCCGCGGCTGAGCGCGTGTTTTACCTTCAAACCGTGGCGAACGAACGGGAAGCGCGGTGCGTCGCGCTGGAAACGCAAGCGGCGAAGGACAAGTTAACCAGAGACCGCGCGAGTGATGAGTCGGCGCGTGCGCTGCGGGCGGCGCGACGCGAAGCGCTGGACGCGGTGGCGAGAGTAGAGGCGCAGTCGCGGGAAAGGGAATCATTCCATTCCGGCAGCGGCGTTGATGCTGGTGTTGGTGACGGCCGTGTCGTGTCAAACAGCACCTCCGAAACCATGTCGTCTGCCCTTCCCCCTCCCCCCGCGCCGCGCCGAAAACCGGACGCGGAGGCGCTCGCGGCGGTGGGCGCAGCCGCTGCAATCGGCGTTACCCCCGACGGCGCGAGCCCCGAAACGCACAGGGTGTTGCTTTCGCAGATCGAGGCGATCCGGGGTCTGAAGATACGCGCGGGGGATGCGGAAGCGTCCGCGGCTTCCGCGACAAGGGAGTTGAAACACGCGCTGGCGACATGCGCGCACGCGGAGCAAGAGAGGGACGCTGTGATGGCTCGCCTGGAAAAACAAGTCGCGAGTTCCTCAGCGCGAGGCGGCGGCGGCGTGCAAACGCAAGGCGAGGAGTCGGCGGTCGCGCAGGTCACCGCTGTTGCGCAAAGCACGATTTCGCGGCTTACGGACCTGGTCAGTGACAAGAACAAGGCGTTACAGCGGGCGCAGCAAGCCATGACTGACTTGAGGGCGGACGCGATGGAAAAGCAAGGTGAGGATCGGCAAACGATTGAAGAGCTGAACGACCTTTTGTTCAAACAAAACCAGCGGGAAATAGCCGCGATGAAACAAGCGGTTGACTTTGGGGTTGACGTAAGGGCGGTTTCCGGAGGGGACGCGAGAGACGACCTTCTCGAATTAACTCCTAAACTAACCGGTCAACTCGCGGACAAATCTCGAGACGACTTGTTGGATTTACTGGACAAAGCCGAAGTTAGTATCAACGCCCTGACGATGAAGGTACGTACTGCATTTCCCAAATCCCGCCTCCCTGGTTTCCGATTGTCCAGAGTAATTACCGTTTACTACATACATCACAAGTGCACTGTTTGCCCATACATGGCACTTGGTGCCACTCAATACTGACACTTTTCTGGCAAAACTCAACAGTACGAACAACAACGCGCGCGGCACTCCGCGGCCGAGAAACGGTTCGCCGAGTCGGCGGATTTGCGCGAAGGCGAAGCCAACCGGACGATTCAGGAAGCGCGGTTTAACTTGAAGGGACAGCAGAGTTCGCGGGTTCTTGAAACGCTAGTCGCGCGGCTCAAGTCACAGCTCACGAGCAAGGACAAGCGCATCGGCCAGCTGAAAGACGCGATTCGCGACCTGGAGAAGAAGCTTGGGGATTCCTTCACGCAACGCAGCGACGCGTCCGCGGACGCGGCGTCGACGACCAGCGAGCGCGCTGTGGTGAAAGCTGGTGTGGAGAACAAAGCCGCGGTGCTCGGTGCGAAACTTAAACGCACGCAAGACGCGTTGGTTAGGTACGAACAAAAGGAAATGGAGTGGATGGATGAGAAACGCGGGTTTTTGGCGGAGAAACGGGCGGCGCAGCGCAGGGATGGCGAAAAAGCGGTGTCGTCGTCAACGCCGCGGCCGTCCTCCTTGCGCGCCGTCGTCTCTGTTGGAGGGAACGGCGATGACAACACAAACGCACTTAAAGAAGCCTCCACCGCGCTTTCAGTGGAGCGCGAGCGGTGCGTCGACTTGAGTAACCGGGTCAAGGTTCTCACCGCGCACAACGGCCGGCTTGACCGCGCGCTTAAGGCGCTGAAGGAAGAGGAGGCGGACGCGAAGGTACGTATTTGAGTTTCACCAAATCCCGCCTCCCTGTTTGCCTGTACAACACTGACACTTTTCTTTTGCAATCGAAGACGCTGCGCACGCGACGCGCCGGGGCTTCGGGGGACGAAAACGAAGACGACGGCAACGGCGGAAGTGGCTCGCCGGAGGAACCCGGTACCAAAACTCGACGCGACGAGACGCTGCAGAGGTGGGAAGAAGGCGTGAAGCTCCGCCGGCGCGCTGAGCTTCTCGCGAAGAAGCTCACCGCGAGGACTCAGGAGCTGGAAGATGCGCAAAAGTTGGTGGAAAGAGGCCGAGTCGCGGTCGCCGAAATGTCAAAGGAGAAGCATTCGTTACGAGCCAAGCTGCAAACCGCGATTTCGCAAATCGCGGAGAAGGACTCGCCGGAAAACAAACTGACCGACCCGGACGCCACACGCAAGCTTCACCTGGAGTGCGAAGCCCTGCACCGGGAGCTCGCCAGCACAAGAAGGGTGGTGGACGTGGAGCAGGCGGGTGAAATCGCGCGGTTGCAACGGAAAGTTTTCGAGTTTGAAGCGGCTCAAGGTTCCGGAACCCTGCGACTGCCGGAAAAGTCCATCCTCGAAACGCGCGTGCGCGTTCTCGAGGCGGATGTGCTTGCTAGGGATGATGACGCCCTAGGGTTGAAGTTCGAAGCAGAACAAGCGGTTTCACGGGCGGACCGGTTACAGCGACGGCTGAATGAGCTGTTCAACGGAGGCGGTACCACTGGTGCTTCTTCCAGTAGAGACGGATCATCCAGACGCGCGCTTGAGCTGGAGGACGTGGTGGACGCGTTGAAGAAGGTTGTGGAGAAGCAGCAGGGAGAACTTTCCGCGGCTCGGGCTAGACTGGCGACTGTGTCACGAGCGGGGGATGCGTCAAATCTGGCGAAACAGCTGAAACAGAAAGTGGACGATTTGGAACTCGAAGCCGTTGCGTCGCGCCGCGTGGAGACGGAGAGGAACGAGCTGTTGAGAAAAACAAAAGACCTGGAACGAAAGTTGGCTGGCAAAACGGGAAGAAGCGACCAGACCCTGTCGTTGGTTCAGCAGGCGCAAACAGAAGCCGCGGACACCGCGCTGGCGCTCGCGGAAACCAGGGACGCCCTGGCCGCGAGCGAAAACGCCCTGGACGCGGCGAGGCAAGACGCGCAAAGGGCGCGGCGCGTCGCGAACGCCGGCAACGCAAGCGGCGGTTCCTCCGAATCGCGCGTGGAAACCCTGCTCGCGGAAAACGCGGATCTGCGCGCGGAACTTGAGTCCCTCGATCCAGAGTTCTTCGACGAAGTAATGGAAATGAAACGAAGCTTCCACGACCAACAATTAGTGGTGGCGAGGTACGAGAATTTGCTGAGGCGGTACGCCGGGCGGCTGGGGGAGACGTTTGAACCGGCGACGAAATGAAACATGATTTATTAAACTTGGGATTGTGATTGTGAATGTCCTCGGCCAATGCTCGGGTTTAGAAATAGAAAGTGAGGAGGAGAGTTTGGAAGTGATAGAAACGTGTTTATATTTAACCACCGTATGGGTGACCAGCACATCTCATCGCGCGTTTTTGCGTTCGTCACGAACGCTCGTCGCGCACGCGTCGCGGTCGAACGTCGAGTTGCGTTCACTGCTCGAGTAAGGGTCAGCTCTCAGCTGACCAAAAACTGGTGGAAAAAATGCATCGTCTCAGATCTGACGCGCCCCTTTGCGGACGCGGCCCCTGTGTATCCGCGCTCTTCGTCTCGCGTCTCAAAACATGTCGCTCGTGAACGTGGCCTCCGCCGTCGATTTCGACGCCCATGTTTCCACAGGGGATGTGGTGACGACGCATTTCTGGGCGGACTGGTGCGAGCCTTGTGCGGCGCTGGATCAGTTGTTGATGCAGTTCGCGCGCTCGCATCCAGGCGGCGCCCGGTTCTTAAAGGTGGAAGCCGAGAACGTGGACGACTTGGTGACAAGATTCAACGTGGACGCGGTGCCTTTCTTTACGTTCCACAAACACGGCAAGCTGGTTGGTTCCTTGGAAGGCGCGGACGGTGAGGCGCTGGCTGAAAAACTCAACGATTTGCTCGGGGGAAGTCTCAGCGGCGTTATATCAGCGGCTGCCGCACCCGCCGCGCCCGCGGCGTCCGCGGCGGATACCCTGGATGCGCGGCTCAAAACCCTAACCACCAGCGCACCGATTCTGTTGTTCATGAAAGGAAACGAAACCGAACCGCAGTGCGGGTTTTCACGGAAGGTGGTTGGCGCGATTCAAGCCTGCGGCGTGGACTTTGAAACGTTTGACATTTTAAGCGACGAAGAGGTTCGGCAGGTACGGCCTCCTGGGCTTTCCCAAATCCGCCACACACTGTTTGCTCACACGAGACTGACACTTTCTTTTACCTATCGTAAGGGCTTGAAAACGTTCAGCGACTGGCCTACCTACCCGCAGCTTTACGTCAACGGCGAACTGCTCGGCGGGTGCGATATCGTGTTGGAAATGGCGGCGAACGGGGAGCTGGTTGAGACCCTGAAAAGCGCCACGAATGCGGCGAAACAGGCGCTGGAAACAAGGTTAAAAGCCTTGATCAAAAAAGAACGGAACATGGTTTTTATCAAAGGCACCAAGGACGAACCGCGGTGCGGTTTTTCGCGGAAAGTCGTGGCCGCCATGAGCGACACCGGCCACGCTTTCGAAACCTTCGACATCCTGTCCGACGAAGACGTAAGGCAAGGACTGAAAACGTTAAGCGACTGGCCGACGTACCCGCAGCTGTACGTCAACGGCGAACTCGTGGGGGGGTGCGACATTATCCTGGAGATGGCGGCGAACGGCGAGCTGAAAGATGCGATGGCGTGAGGATTTTGCTTTTTCTGATCTTTTCAATTGAACATCACTTGTCTCCAATCGATGGTTACGTTCGCAAAGACGTCTCATCCATCCTTCGCCTCGTCTGCTTTTTCCATCGCCCCCAGCATTAAGATAACCACGCCTTTTCGTTTCAGTTCCCGCGCCGGGTCGAATTTTCCCGTGAATCTTGTATCTATCGTCTCGGGCGCTAGGCGCATCAAAACGGCGCCCTCAACGTCCGGCTTGAACCCGCACTTTTCGAAAAACGTTTTTGACGCGCCCGGCACGCGCGCGCCGACGTCGTAGATTTCCCTGACTCTTAACTCGGACGCAATTTTCGTGATCAACCTCGTCCCGACGCCTCTGTTTCGGTATTGTTTCGACACGGTCACCTCGTCAATCGTGGCGACCATGCTTCCATCCGTCGCGGCTCGCGCGAAGCCGATAAGTATCTTCCCGTCGACGTCACCGTCGCCTGCTATTAAATCGAACCCAAACTGGACCAACGATCGTGTTCCGGGGAAACATCGTGCGGTGGGTTCTTTTTGGGTGTCGTCGTCGTCCCCGTCCACACGCGCGAACGCCCCGACCACGATCCCCTCACCAGAGGCGAACACCGTTTTGAGCTTCGCGGCGTGTCCGGAATTGTTTGGTTTGCCCGCGACGGAACACGCGTCGTGCGGTTTCACCAAATTCACATCTGCGGTGAAGGCCAAGCCGGGGGGCGGGGTCCGGGACGCGCCGAGAACGGGCAGTGGGCGACGATTCCTATTCCTATTGTCGCGTCCCTGAGCCACCGGACGCGCCATCGCGGGCGCGAGGGCGAACGACGACGTGTGGCACGCCATAGCCGTACGCGACGGCGCGCCAAGCAGTGACGAGAAGGGTGAGCATTCGAAAATCATCCTTCATTATTTCCTGTCATTTCGGCACTCGTAAGAAGCATTCCGCCGCGCGCAAGAAGGGTGACCGCGGTGCGACGGCGATGCCGTCGTTCGCGCAACGGGCCGCAAAGGTCGCTTCCAAGCAACCGGACCAACCGGAAGAAGAAGTGGAGATGTTTGCGAACGGGGTCGCGTTCGACGTGGTGAAAGGGTGGCTCGGTACCGAAGGGAAAGACTTACAATTCGCGGAGTGGTTCGGGGTGGAGGATGTGGACTGCGACCGCCCGAAACGGCAGGAACGTTTAGGCCTGGGCGCGAAGTTCCTGTCCCACGACAAAGCCCAGCGGCTACACGGGGCCGTGCAGACGAAACTCGGGAAGGCGCTGGGAAGAAGCCAGGCGCGGAGACGGGAGGAGGAGGAGGAGGAGGAGACGGAGGGAAAGTCGGCGGCTGGCAACCACAGAAACGGCGACGACGACAGCGATAGCGACGACGGCGGTCGCGCCGGCGTGTCCTTCGCCGCGAAACGAAAAGCAAAGGGCTGGAACCCGATGACCGATCCCAGTCTTACAGGGAGAACTGGGAAGAAGAAGAAGAAGAAGAAACAGAAATAGAAGACGCTTGTTGCTTTAGTCGTGGCTTGTTAGAGGTGCCGAATGAATACTAATTGTTACATTCTACTGGCGCGACTACTTTCGAAACTCCTTCGCGAAGTCCCGCGGAGACGGCGGCGTTTGCCAGTAGAACTCGCCGTCTTTAAACGCGAGCACCTCTCCGTTATCAGGAGGCGTATCAGGTCGTCGAGGGCCGGTGGGTATCCGGCTTGAGTCAACAGACCGGACGGCAATCGCGGGTTTTGCTAACCAAGGTTTCAACCGTCGCTGCGGCGGTTTCGGCCGAGCCGCGTTGAGCAAGTCGCTCACTCGGCTTTCAAGCTCTTTCAACTTTGACTGGCGGTACAGTCCTATTTTTTGAGCAGGTGGTTGGTGGTTTGATTGAGACGTCGACGTCGAGGGTTCGATTTCTGCCACCATGGCGGAATCAGCAGTCGTAATACCCCCACCAACTTCATCAGAGTCGTCGCCTTCTCGAGAAGCACTCGTCACGACCCACTGCAGCGCCGCTCTGTCGGCGCCCCCGGTTGACACGAGCAGGCGCGAATTGGTATCCGTAGACACGGCCTCAACCAGTTCCGGCGCGAACCGCACGCATGACACGTGCTGCGCGTGCGCGAACATCTCGGTACGCGCGTTGCGGTCGTTGGAGACGACGCAGGGGTATTTGAAAAGCCGGACGCGGCCGAAATCGTCGCCCGTCGCAACGAGCGATAACGAATCGGTGTTGTCATGAGTCATTGACTCGTGAGTCATTGACCCATCACCTCGACTCACGTCGCACCTGTCCACCGAGTTTATCTCATCCCCACCCATTTGAGTTGTGGGTGTTATCCCGCACGGAAACAAACCCATGACCGGAAACCCGAGCGGCGCGGTCCACGCGTGCCACTCGGCGTCGCGGAAATCGCCAAAGGCTTGCGTTGTTACACGAAAAGTGTCAGTCTTGAGTGTACAAGTGCCATGTATGGGGAAATTGTCTACTTGTGATTTATGTAGTGAACCGTAATTACGGGCGGACGATCGGCAAAACAGGGAGGCGGATTTGGGAAAGCCCCAACACGTACCTTGCCTGCCCTGTGTCGTTTCGAAGTGCAGAATCTCCCGCGCCCGACAGGTGGTGCGAATGACCGTCCCGTCCACGCTCCAGTCCACCGACTGTATCGAACTCCGGTGGCCCTTACACACTGTTTTGTGTGGGAACCAACCGTCCTGCGTGCCCTGTGCGCCGCCCGCAGAAACGCCCACCACGCGGTGCAGCACCACTAAATGCTCTGCCGCCGCCGCGACGCGCGAGCCGTTTGGCGAAAAAACAAGGCTCGTCACGGCCGAGCCGCTCGGCGATGACCTGACGCAAGCCACGGTGCGCGCGGCGTATGAAACGTGGGTCTGTGAGCTTATCTTTTCGGCTAAGGGGTCAGTAGTACCGGTAGTTTTAGCATCATCAGTATTACCGGTAGCGGTACCGACGGTATCCAACCGCAGTCGTACGAGCCGTACGAACCCGTCCGCGGTGCCTAGCGCCAGGAGTAAGCCGCCCTTCTCCTCGGTGTCGTACTGTTCGGGGAACTTTTCGGGCGCCGGATCCGGGGCGAAGGCCAGGGAGGTTATTTTCGCGGGCGCCGGGTCGACGGCCCATACGACGGCGATTGTTTTCTTTTGTTTCGCCGAGTACACCACCACCCGCGACCCGCCCCCCGCCACGGCGAACAAACCTCTTGTGTCATTCGGGTGCCACGCCACGCAGTGCGCGGCACTTGGTTGGCCCCTACTGAAACACGCGAACACCCCGGATTTGGATTTCGTCGGTTCGGATTTCGTCGGTTCGGGTGACCCGGGAGTAGCGTCTTGTTCGTTTTTGCCGTCGGCGTCTTCCTCGTGTTCTTCGGTCTCGTCGCCGACACGACTTTGCCGCGCGTGTGTTGCGACACCTTCTCTTGTGTCGTTTGTGTCGACAACCTCTTCCTTCCAAACCTGCTCGATCCACAGATCCCCGGAAGATGTGACCGCCGCGGCGACTCCGTTGGCGTCAATTGACACGGCGCGGACCGTGGTTTTTGACCCAACCGCGCTTTCAAATCCAAAACAAGAAGCAGAAATTGGCTCGTTACCCGAAATCCGGGTCGCGCCCACCGACCGAACGGCCGCCCCAGAATCTGTATCCCCATCCTCCGTCGCGAAAAGCGACCAACGCCGCACGTACCCATCACCACCGCCTGTCACGACGGTAAGCCGCTTGTCCTCGTCGTGAAAAAGCGCGAGGGTTCGAATCGGCTCGCCTGCTCCGTGCGCGTTTTTTTCGCCAACGCACACCAACGCGTCGCCGTGCCAAAGCCTGGAAAAGGGTCAGTATTGAGTGTACAAGTAGGATGTATGGGCAAACAGTCTACTTGTGATATATGTAGTAAAGAGTAATTACTCTTGACAATCGGCAAACAGTGTGTCAGGATTTGGGAAACGCGCAAACGTACCGAACCCGGCCGTCCGCGTGGCCCGTGACTAACAAACCCGTACCGCCTTTTCCCGGCCCCGGCGCGAAGGCGCCGCACGTGGCGTCCTGATTGTAAAAAAATAAATGTCAGTCTCGTATGGGCAATCAGTCAGTGGAATGTGGTGGGTGGGAAATACTTACCGGAGTGGCACTTTTAGGTCCGCCCACGGAAAACGACCGCGCGACGTACCCGGCACTGGCGGTGGCGGCGCCTCCCGGAAGCGCGGCGGCGTTGGCGAACGCTTTCGCGCGAGCCGCTTCCGCCGCTTTCGCCGCGGCACCACCCTGCGGCCGGATCACGGGCGTCGCGGTGGCGTCGGTCGGTGTTTTCGCGGACCACACCTTGACATGTCCTTCTCCGAACGTGGCGAACGTGTCCGCATCGGGGGCGAACGCGACGCCCCGCACCCTCGGCGAAATCAAACTCGAAATGCCGCCGCCTCCGCGTCCCGGCGCCCTTTGGATTTCGTAAGGCCGCGTTCGCCCCGCGTAAACACCGCCCCAGTCCCAAACACGGACGCAGTGCGTCGCGTCCGCGGCGGTGGTGACTATCCTCGCCGGCGAGGCTTTTGTTGCACAAGGGTCACCCACCGCGCCTTCGCCTGGCCCGAACGCGATTCCAATAACCGCGCGGTCGCCCGGCGCGTGTCGCAGGCTGTGGAAAAAGAAAAGGTGTCAGTCTTTCGTAATGCGTATGCGTCAACACTCAGGGTAATCGGGCCGAGCAGGGAGGCGGGATTTGGAGTTGGGAAATACGCACCGCGCGACTTCGCAAAACGTGGACGTGTCCCAAACGCAAACGCACGGCGCCCGGCCTGTGATTGGGAACGAAAAGGGTCAGTCTTGAGTCTATGGGTGTACTGTATGGGCAAACAGTCTACTTGTGATGCGTGTAGTACTTCCTTTCAATGACGGCCGTGTACTCGACCAGGGGCAGTAAACAGAGACAGAGGGGAAGTAAACAGTGTGCCTGGATTTGGGAAAGCCCCGTCCGGCCGTACCTTGTTGCCCAGTCGCCGCCCACTTCCCGGACGGGTGCACGGCGAGTGAGACCACGGCGTCGTCGTGGCCTCGGAAAAAACCCTGCGTGTGTTTCGCCGCGTCGAAAACCACGCCCATCGCGCCAACCGCGTACGCCCAGCGCGACGAAGCGCGGTCGTTTGTCTTGGTGGCGTTTGTATCGCAATTTTGAAGTAAGTGCCCGACGCCCGCGACGGAGACCCCATAAGCCCACTCAAGGGTCGAGGACACGTCAGGAGGGGCTGCTGAGACTAACTCAAAGTCGGAATCCCACCTGGACGGAGGGAAGACTCCGGATTTACACGGCGCGTACGATATCTTTCCAGAAAAAGCGGAAGGAGGCTTTTCGAAACCTTCCCCTTTTCTTCGCGCCGCCTGCGCGACCGCGACCGCGACACTCCCAGCTGTGCCGTCTCCTTTTTGTCGCTCAGGCGCGGCTAGCACGGTATCCACGAAGTGTTCCAGTTCCAAAACCTTGCCCCCCGGACGCGTGGTTCTCTTTTGGAACAACTCGTTCACGTCCTGTTCGCTAACTCGAATGCCAATCAAGTCACACGCTTTTACAAACTGCGTTTTCGTGAGCGTAACCGCCGGTGCGTTTTTGTGTTTTTTGCCAAGCGCCACGTCGTTCGCGTCGCGCGGGTCCGTATCACGCGGGTTCGTTTCGACACCGTCCCACGTCCCGTCCGAGCGTTTGTACCCGAAAGGGGAACTTTGAGGGTGGTACGACCGCTTCGCCGGCGGCATGGGTTTCGGAATAAATTCTTTTCGCTCCGTCAACGGCGACGGTTTGCCGAATTTGTCCACGGCGGCGTACTGGGGGTCGGGAAACGTCGCGACGACGCCGACGGGGCGGCCGTTGCCATCCAGGGGGATGCCGTTGACGTATCGGATGCGGTTGTTTCCGGGGGTGTATTTTTTTGAAGAAACGTCTGCGCTGTTTCCGGGTTCGTCGGGTTCGTCGGATTCGTTTCGTTCGGTTCCGTTTTCGTCGTCGTTTTCCGTCCCCCGTTCCGCGAGTCCGGTGCCCAAGATTCGTATCAAAGTCATCCGTCTTGGTTCGTGTAGCGTTCTGTTTTGAATAAGCCACACACGAAGCGCACGTTCCACCGCCCCAGAACCGATTGACGGATTCCGGCCGGTTAGTACCACGGTTACCGGGGCCGGGCGCGACGCTTTCGTTTGTTTTTTGTTCGGTGCAACTTTGTTCACGGCCAACCCCCCTCCCCGCCATCCTGGTTTCTCGCCCTCGTGCGCGCCCCTCGGCGCCTCGCCCCACGCACTGAGCCACTCGCTGCTGTCTTGATCCACAAAACCGGAAGCCTCGGATGAACCTCTGATGTTTTGAGCCTCCACGAACCTACGCTGTGTGCTGCCGTGTCCTCGACCCGAACTCGTTTCCCCTCGGCGGTCCACCTCATCATTGGTTTCCCTCGACGCCTCGCGTGCCTGTTTGTTCGCCGCGAAGGACATCGCGGGAGCCACGACTCACGCTCCGAAAAACGCCCGCGGAGAACACGGCGACGGGACCGACGCGTCCCGGCCGACCTTCCGCCGCACGCGCGCGGGTGTGGCGTGGGTGCCGTTGTTTCGGCGCGAGCGTCATTTCTCTAGGAAGAGACGTTTTATTCCACAACGAAAAGCACAAACGGCTTTGTCCAAGAAAAACTCTCACTCCGAGCGGCGCGTGTTGACGGCTGCGATGGGGGACTCCGAGTTCGACTACTCCAGCGACGAGTTCGAGGGTGAGGTCAATACCGCCGCCGGGGGGAAGGTGCGTGATGTTTCCGGTAGAAGACCCGCCCGCGTCGTTGCTACCCGCGTCGTTGCCGACCGAAGCCGGACGATGTGCAAAACGAATCTCGCGGTCGTGCCGCTGTGCGCAACACTAAACCCGTGCCCTGGCTCACCCCTCTCACGCCAACGATTCTCACAAAACACAGGTGGTCCAGAACCAGCCGCACGACGAAGAGGTCGCGTTGGGTTCGGAAACTGAGTCGAGCGTAGATGACATGGCGGGCGGCGGCTCGGTGCGTTCCCACCCGGGGGGTCGGTCAACACGCATCACACGAATAGTTCGGGCAACAACACTCCCGAAATAGTGAAGGTCAACGCGAGCCGTTTTTCAGGTTTCATCACGCTTTCGTCGCTCACCCGTTTCATTACCTCACACAGGACGAGCTGGTCTTACCCCCCCGAGGAGGTCAAATGGTGAAAGCGCCGGGTTCGCGGGAGGACGGGTCGGAGGATGAGAACACGTGGAGTGGCCGTGGGGTCGTGAACGCGGATGATGGATCCGGTGATGTCGAATCGGTGAAAAAAGTGGCGCAAGGTTCCAAAAAACCGTCCTCCGCTTTTTCCAGTCTGGACGTCCCCGAGGACGCGCGGCGGATGTTCGCTTTGATTGACGCGTACGTCCCCCCCGACACGCACCACCCGACGCCACTGAAACCCTTCGTCCCCGACTACGTCCCCGCGGTGGGCGGGATCGATGAGTTCGTCAAGATCCCGCGACCGGACGGCTTCGATTCAGCACTGGGCATTTCCCACCTGGACGAACCCAGTGTATCGCAGTCGAATAAAACCACGCTTTCGTTGCAACTAAGACACGCGCTGAAGAACTCGGGGGTTTATGTACCTGAAACTGACATTGACGACGACAGCCAAATCGTACACCGCCCTGACCGGAACCCGGGAAAGCTCACGGCGTGGATGGAAACCGTGAGCGCGTTGCATTTGCGAAACGGCGGGAGTAACAACCTTAGCGGCGCTTCTCAAAGCATCACGTACTCGCGAAACATGCCTGACGTCGAGACTTTGGCGGGTAACAATTGGCAGGGCGACATGGAGACTGTTTTAAAAACCGTGCGAAACACGGAGACGCCTTTGAAGTCGCGCGCGGAGACGTTATGTGTAGCGATGGGCGTTCCGGTCGACGACGGGAACGCGGTGGAAGCGATTCACGTTTTGTTGTCCACCTTTTTGCGGCTTAAAACCGCGAGCCGGAGCAACACGCTTGTAATGGGGTAGAGTGAGAGTGTGTGTGGAAAAAGGCATGGTAATACCTACTAGATTACTACTACGAAGGTATCAAGCATACTATTCACAACTATTTCTACAAGTAGCGATTCATCAGTCTACGTCAGTCTATCTACACCATGGGTACTTTACTTTGGTTTCCATACCGCACCACCCCCGGCTCCCCGGGCGCGGCGCTTTGCGCAGACGCGTTTGAATCCAGGCTGGGGTAGTACCCCGGCGTCGTTTGCGGGCTGTACCCTGCGTGCGTTTGCGGCAACGGCACAGAAGGAGGCTGCACCGTGGCCTGGTGCACGACGTACCCGGAATTGACGGGCTGTCCGTACGCCTGTTGCTGCTGGTTTCCGTACTGTTGTGGGTATTGGCCTCCGTACTGTGGCGGGTATTGGGCGTACTGCGGCGGGTATTGGGCGTGCGGCGGCGGTTGTCCGTACCCCTGCGGTTGTTGCGGGTACCCGCGCATCGCCAAGGCCGGCGCGCTGAGCTGCACCCCCGGTTGCACCCCCATGCCCCCGAACTGCGCTTGCCTGCGGTACGAAAAGCAGCACGACTTGCTGCGGTAGCACCCCGCCAAGGCGCACAAAAGGAAAATCGGAAAGAGGGCGCCCCCCAAGAACATAGGGCCGACGTCATCTGGTTCGCATTCGTACATCACCGCGTTCGCGAACATCGTGGTTTTAGACGCATTCCCGCTCCCCGTGCATACGGTTTCGTACGCCACACAACTCCCACTGCCGTAGCACTCGTTCCCGAAGGAGTGGTCGTACCCGTCGGCGCACGCGCTCTGAGACTTGGGGGCGCAGCAGTCGTGGTCCACGTTCCACACGCCGGTTTGCGTGTACCCAAACTCGCGGCACGCGGACTCGCCCACCTGACTGATGTCAGGAGGGTCATTATCACCATCACACAACACTTCGCCGGGAAGCGCACATACACACAGCAACGCGACAAGGAAGACCAGGGAACGGCGACGCATCGTGACCTGTGCCGGAGGAAATGGGCGAGGACGAGGTCTCGGATGCGTACCCGTGCCGCAGGGAATGGGCGAGGAAGACGTCACGGATGAGTCCGTCGTGAAAGGAGTGTGACGTTGCAAAATAAAGTGTCCACGTGTCCAAAAAATGAAATAAATCTGTGTTTACCTCCCTCTTCTCCGCGCGCTTCCCTCGGGCAACGCCCCCCCCCCAACCACCTGTGTTTGCATCTCCACCGACCCCAAATCCTCGGTGTCCACGTTCCCGGGGTAGTACGGCAAAAACGGCAGGTCGTGGTTGTTTCCGGATTTATCGCGGAAAAGCGAATTGGGGCCGTGCTCGTCGTCGGCGTCCTTGTTACTTGAAACGCCGTCGTGGAAAGGGTTCGCGTCGTCCATTGAATATTCGCGCGCGGAATCCGCGGCTCTTTCGCCCAGCGTAAGCGCCGCGTTCTCCTCGCTCAGGTCTTTCCGGGTAACCACCCCGACGACCATGGGTTTTTCGGGGGTGATGTACATGTGCCGTAACCCCATTGTTCGAAACAGCCGGTACGCTCGCGACAGCCGCGCGTCGGCGTGAACGATGAACGGGTGCCGCTGCATGAACGGCGCGATGTTTATTGACGCCCTTAATTCCTCGGGGGTGAGCCGTTTGACCAACTCGGCGATTGGTGGGGGTTTGAACGGGATCTGCTTAAGGGTTTCGAGCAACTCGGACCGCTCCGACGCGCTTTCGAAAAGTTTGCTTTTCCGCTGCGCGGTCGAAGACGGACTGTACCTTTCCCCCGATCCGGCGCCCGACCCGGGTAGGTCTAGGTCCGCCGACGAGACCGACTTACCCACGAACGCCTTGCTTTGTGATTCGCCGGTGGGCGAGTTCGCGTCGCCGCCGATTGAGGAGAGCTCATCACTGTGGACTCCTCCGCGGTGAAGTCCTGATTGAAATAAAATAAATGTCAGTCGTGTATGAGCAATCAGGGAGGCGGTGTGTGGCGGTGGGTGGAAATACGACTCACCCTCAACACCTCCTCGGTGAAGCCCTTCCGGCCCGGCGTGGAACGACCCTTCGTTTCTGTGATATGAATCGTCATCCCCAAAAGGCCCCCACATGAAACCCACGCGGTGGTGAAGCAGCTTCAACAGCACGCCTCGCGTGATCGTGCCGTGCAGCTCGAAGGGCTCGCCCGGTACGCGCGGCGCAACCGGGGTGACTGGAAACGCGCCGTGCGTTGTTTCGCAGAGGGCTTGAACGATATCGGACACCGCGCTTACCGGTTTCAAGGTCACAAGGCGGTCCGCCATGACTTCGTTTACTTGTAACTTATCGAAAACAGGCCCCGTTTGTTCGTGCTCCACCAACCACGGCGCGCCTCGGATCTTGATGTGCGTGTCGTAGATCCCGAGGGAGAACTTATCTCCCACGGCTTGGAGGGTAAGGAAAAAGGTCAGTCGTGAGTCTTACGGTATGGGGGATTGGGGTCCGAGTAATGCCGGACACAGGGCACTTAGAGTAATCGGGCCGAACAGTGCACTTCCTTTTAATGACTAGTGGACGTCAAACAGTCACGAACGGGACATAAAACAGTGTGTTTGGATTTGGGAAACGCGCGGCACGTACCTTTGGCGAAGAAGATCACTAACATCAGGGGAATCACGAGTTGCATGCTGCCGGTGGTTTCCATCACAAGCACCGTGATCGATATGGTCATCCTTGTTGCGCCCCCCAAACTCGCCGCCGCACCGAGTACCGCGTACGTGTGCAGATCGATTTGAATCGATGGGTCGATGGCGTTGACAAACGCGGCGACGCCACGTCCGAAGATTTGCCCTAATGCGGCGCCCACGGCGAGGCTCGGCACGAACAACCCAGTAGGCGCGCCTACTCCGTACGTCCACACCATCAGCCTGTGAGTGTAACCGAAAAGTGTCAGTCCCGAGTCGGCGAGTGTGGTTTGTAACAGTTACCGTGGTAACAGTAATAGTACTGGGTCAATTTACCACAGTACGCCAGTAAACGTTACCCGTAGTATACTTCCTTTTACGGACTAGTGGACGTCACGCAGGGTCCGTAAACAGACGAGTGTCAGGATTTGGAAAACGCGCAATACGCACCCGTACATCACGAAGAAATATAAAAACAAAGCATCCATGCCGAACATGAACGTTCGTTCGCCCGACGCTACCTCCGCGGCGCCTTCGCCGACTTCGCCCAAGTGCACCAGAAGCTTCAACGATTTCGCCAGCGGGGTGAAGAACAGCTGGCCGTACAGGGAGTACTCGCCTTGTACGATAAAACCCGAAAGTGTCAGTCTCTCGGGATTGGAAAGGGTATACTATACTCCATAGTATGAGTAAACAGTCAGGGTAATGGGCAGAGGTAATAACCGTCCCTTCGCAGGACGAGTATGGGCAATCAGTCGTCTCATAACGTGTTGGGTGGGAAATACAAATACTCACCTTCCGGGCAATACAGGCGTCGAAAAAACTTTTCTCGAATCGCGTTCCCGTCCTCGGCGCCGTACTCGAACGGCGTTTGCGCCGCGTCGCCGAGATCCAACCGGCTGGGCGACCCTACCGCGTTCCCTGCGGCGTCACCTGTGGTAAGTAAGTTCCCCGGGATCTTCGCGCAAGGCGAGTGCCTCAGAAGAAGAAACATAACGCTCGCGGTGACCACGGCGACGAACACGACTGATGAGACGGGCAAAACAAAGTGTCAGTCTTGTATGGGCAAACAGTCAGGGTAATCGGTATGTGTATTGGACGTGTATTGGACGATGTATGGACAACAGTCACCGGCCATCGGTCTGAACAGTCGCCCGTGATCGGTCCGAACCGTCACCAGGTAAGCGGTGAAACAGTCGCGTCGTCTGTGATTTGGGAAAGCCCCAACACGCGAACCTTCCAAATGTCGTTTCCCGCGGTGCGTGACCGGTACGTATTTTTGTCTTTTGGAGTTTTGCCAGAAAAGTGTCAGTATTGTATATCGCGATGTATGGACAACAGTCACCAGCTGAGAGATAAAACAGGGAGGCGGGATTTGGGAAATGCAATACGTACCGCAACGACGTTATTCGCACGTTCAGCTTTACGAACAGAGCCCCACACAAACCTCCAAGCGCGCCTAGGCCCGCGAAAAGAGGTACTTCCCAGAAGTACCACCAGAAAACGCGCGAATAGTTCGCCTCGTCGTCCGTGTACAACCCGAAGTCGCGGTGCGTGCCGAACTTGGCTCGGGCGAAATCCTTGGCGTCGAAGTCTACGTTGGGCAAACAGTCAGGCGGTGTTATTTTGGGCGGGTGGTTAGTTCGTTTCGTTGCGAAGAAGTCGGGGTGGCGGTTCGAAGTCGGTCGGCGGTTCGCAACAACCTTGACGTGTGGTAGTGCGCATACGACGTACCTAGCTGGTCCAGCCAGTGGATTGTTAAAACCCCCATACAAGTAGCGAGGAAGCCTCGCCACAACATCGTGTTGCTGTAGAAACTGGCGCCTTCCTCCACGGCGAACAAACAGCCGCCGATGGGTGCCCCGAACGCCACCGCCACGCCCGTCGCGGTTCCAATAGCGATGAAATCCCGCTTGTCCGCGTCGTTCCGGAAGTGGTTCAGTTTTGGAAAGGAAAACCCGAGAGAGTGCGAGCCGAAGGCTTGGGATGGGTAAAACAAAGTGTCAGTCTCTCGGGCCATGTGTATATCCGGGATTGGTATGAGTAAACAGTCAGGGGTAATAACCGTCCCTTGTGGTACGAGTATGGGCAGAGGTAATGCTCCCTTCGCAGGATGAGTATGGGCAGAGGTAATAACCGTCCCTTCGCAGGACGAGTATATCGCGTATATTGGACGATGTATGGACAACAGTCACCGTAATCGGTCTGAACAGTCACCAGCTTCGGTAAAACAGGCAGGCTTTTGATTTGGGAAAGCCTTTCATACGTACCTGACAACCCTCCGCCTACTAATCCCCCGCCGTGCACGAACGGCCCTTCCTTTCCCGCTATGAGCCCGGCGGAGATCGAAAACGCGATACCGCCCAGTTTTGCGACGACCGTTCGTAGACGTAACAAGCCTTTCAAGTGCACGCCGTTTAGGTACGTCTTCATTTCCGGGATTCCGCTTCCCGCCGCGAGCGGTTCCACGTAACTGCACATCCCCCCCGCGACGCCCGCCAGGGTCCCCGAAATCCCAACAAACGTCACCCAGACCGCGAAGTCGCTCATCCCCCCGTCGATCAAACCGGTCACCGCGCCGTACTTGAACGCGTTTAGTTTGTCGATCAACCCGTCCACGGTGAACGCCACGAACCCCATCACCACGCCGATCATCACGGACAGGCCCCAGCTGCGGTGCAGGAAGGGTTTAGGGTTTGTGTAGGGTTTAGGGTCAGTCCTTCGCAATGTGTATGCGTAAACAGTCGGGCGTACTCGGGCGGAACAAACAGTGTGTCAGGATTTGGGAAATACAATACAACACAACACGCACCGCCACCGGTTCGCGGATTTGTAATCCTTCCGTGTTCTTTGCCGCAACGCTTCTTCCTCCAAGTCGTTATCCGCGGGGTCGTAGTCGTGTGAATCGAACGCGGCCATGCGTTTCAGCCGCAAATGCGCCCGCTCCGCTTTGGCCGCATCAAGCACTGCCCCAAGAGTCTCTGCCGAAGCGCGCTGCGTCACACGCACGCCCTCCTCCATCGCGCGGACTTTGTCCACCCGGTTTTGCATAGGCTCCAGCCGAGACTTCGCGTGCCCGTTCCGTGATGGCGAGGTGAACGAGGACGGGGCGCGGTCGGTGGGTGCCATGCCGTTTGGAACCCCGGAGGTATCACCTGAGGCGCTCATGCAATGCGGCACCTGGAACGAAGCACCGCGCAGCACCTGCCGTGCGCACCTGCCAATGCGGGAAATGGCATTCATGCCGAGTCCCTCGTTTGCGCCAAAAGGCACACGGACCGACAAGGGACGTGACGAACACCGGCCCCGCGGACCAGACTCGCAGACTGCAACGCATACACACGGACACACCCCGTGTGTACCACTGGGCCGTTGTTCGGTTTTGGAGTTTTGGTTCGTTCTGCCTTCGAAGAGAGACGGCACTTTTTCCAAAATCCCAAAAAGTGCGTCTCTGACGTCACCCGCGCCATACCCTCGGAGCAAGGCAGGTGCGTAGGGTCCGCGCGTCCGCGATGTCGCTCGCGACGTTGGCGACACGGGTGGAGCCGACGACAGGGTTTGTTGGCGCGCGCAGAGTTACAGGTCGAACTTCTTCAAGTGGAGGTACACCGGTCCGAATCCGACGGCGGCGGCGGCCGTGCATGGCGGTTGGGGTGGACAACGACGCGCAGAGAACGACCGAGGGGTTGGATTTTGTACTTGCAGAGACACGTGAGAACACAATTGACTCACACGACACTGCCTGTTCGTGTCAACCCTCTACGCGCGCCCGGTCGCCGTGGCCTGTGTTGGACGCCCTGGACGACGCCCGGGAGGTGCTGGCGCACGAGTTGACACAAAAACAAAAAACGAATTCCCATGTGGAAACGCTGCACTGGACGGTGAGCGTGCCTTTCCCCGAACCCACGCCGGTCACAACCGCGGTGGCCCGAACCACCGGGCTTTCCCAGGACTTAGCCAACGAGCTCGTGGATATGGGCGCCGTGTACGCGGAGGTGTGGCCGGAGGGAAGAGACCCGCCCGGTGATGGGCAGGGTGACGGAACGATTGATTCGATGGGGTCGATTTCGAAAGCGGAAATACATTCCTTCCAGGCGTTCGGGTGGTCGCGCGTGGACGGCGTGTCCCCGCCCGCGACGGTCCCCCCTCCAAAACGGAAACAAAAGTGGATCAGGGTAAAAACGCATATACACGGGTTAGTTATCGAGCAAAATCAACGCATCCGGGTACACGTCAACCCGCGGCGGTACCGGGACGGGTGCTGGCTCGGCGAACTTGAATGGCGGAAACGCGTGGTTTTCGAAAACGCCGATTTCTTCGTCGTCAACAAACCGGCGCGACTGCCCACGCAGGTACGGCCGTAGGGCGTTTCCCAAATCCCAAGACGACTGTTTCTGCCGCCCCTGTTTGACGTCCACTAGTCATTAAAAGCAAGTGCACTGCGCACAGCACAAGTGCACTGTGGAGGCCCGATTACGCCCGACTGTTTGCCCACGGTATATAAATCGCCCAATACAGTACACTCAAGACTGACACTTTGTTTTACGCGTCGCAGGCGCACGAAAGCAACGGGTGCGAGTGCGTCCCCGGGTGCGTGGAGCGTTCGCTTGGTTTAATACCGGGTTCGTTACACGTGACGCACCGTTTGGACGCCAGCACGTCGGGAGTCGTGGTGCTGGGGAAACACAAAGCCGCGGTCGCGGCGTTTAACGACGCGGTGGCGAATAAAAGTTCCAAAATACCAAAACCGAAAACAACCGAAAAAGTAGCCCCGAAAAGAGTGTGGCGCGGTTTAGCCAAAGGCATCGGCGGCGTCGGCGAGGGTATCGGCGGCATTGGTTCGAATTCTGGTGGTGAGGTTTTTGCAACGCAAAAAAACATGACTAAGACGTATGTCGCGCTGACTTCGGGTACGTCCAACTTGCTTACCTCGCGAAATATCAAAAGCGGAAGTACAGTTGTGCACTGGATGTACCCCGGCCCGTTCGGCGACGACGCGCTTTCCGGGTTCGGGGTGAAGAAAAGCGAGGCTAAATTCTTGCAACTGAACGACGCCGTGGGCGAAACCGTTTCCATAAATGGCTTTGAAAGGAAAACGAGGTGGAAGCGGTGCGAGTTGCGAGTGGTGCGTTGTCGTGAAGTAGATGACGATACCGTGCAAAGGTGGCACGAAAGTCACGCCGAGTCGTTGCAGTCGTCGCACAAAGCGCTGCCGAAGCGGTGGATTGATCGAAACACGAAAACTCTGAAACCGCCAAAGCAAGGTACGTATTGGGCCTTTCCCAAATCCGCCTCCCTGTTTTGCCGATTGTCCGCCCGTAATTAATCACTCACATCACGAAAGACTGACACTTTCGTTTATTTATCGCAAGTTTTCGAAATCACGGTGGAGCTAATCACCGGCCGCACGCACCAAGTCCGCGCGCAACTCGCCGCGCTCGGCCACCCGATTCTCGGGGACTCGTTGTATGAGCCAATGCGGGGGTATTTGCACGACGAGGGTGGAGATTTTGACCAGGAAGAAGGTGATACTTTTGATCAGGAAGAAGGTGATGCCCCGAAAACGTTTGAGAAAAAAACGCATCTGCGAAAAAAGAAAAACAACAAGGACGCCGCCGTCGCGAAACGAATCGGCGCCGGCGTCGTTCCTGACTGGCCCGTAGCGCTACACGCCAGATCCTTGGTGTGGGGGGAGTATACATTTGAAGCACCTGCGCCGTGGGCAAAAGCTGCCGATGAAGATCACCTTTACCTTTAACACGCGGCAATTACAAGTACGAGCGCTATTCGTCGGCTATTTACACCACTACCTTTAACCAATACCTTTGCGACGCGGCGATTACAAGTAAGAGTGATATTCTCTTATTATTTACAGTAGTAGTCTAGCCTAGTTTCATGTCATCGCCCACTGGACAACGCCGCCTCGCCCCCGAGCGCGTCGAGGGCTCGTTTCATTCGGATGTTCTCCGCAGCCGCCACCGTGAGTCGTTTTTCGCACTCTTTCGTGTACGTGGCTTGTAGCCTGGTGCGTTTTTCGTCTTCTTCTTGTTTCGTGACAAGGTAACCGAGACTCGCCGTCTTTGCGTTTAACGCGGCCGAGGTATCGCTGACTTGACTCTGCAACGATTCGATTTCTTGCGTTTTTTCTTTTACACAAGCCCGCGCGGTTTCCGATTCCGAACTCATTTTAGCCAAGCTATGCTGGGTACCACGGAGCTCTTGATGTACGCACCTTAACTGTTCTTCACCGCAGTCCAAGCGATTGCGAAGCACGACGCAAAATACACCGAAAACGAAATCGCGACGCCGCGTGGTTTCGTCGAAAGCGTCGCGGGTTGTTTTTATTCGGCTTTTTAACCCGGCGGCGGTTTCTTCGGACAAGCGTAACAAGTCCCTGGTTTCGTGCAACAGTGTCAAACGTTCGGTGCCAATCATGTTTGCGTCACGCAACGTCTCACGACTCACGTCAAGCTCGGTCTCGAGATGTTCAATTCGTTTGGAAGACTCGACCAGCGCTGTTTCGCTCTCCGCCAATCGCGACACTTGAGTTTCCGCGATGCACGCCGCTTCACCCGCCGCCGCCGCTCCGTGTACGCGTTCATTTTCCAAAAGTGCGCGCGTCTTCGAAACCTCGGCCTGAAGCGCATCAACCCGAGCTTGTGTTCGCGACTCCGCTTCTGGTGCTTTTTGCTCCGCCTCACGCGCTTTCGCCGCATACGCGTCTGAGCGCGCCGTCGCCGCTTCCAACTCCGCCTCCGCCTCCGAAGCTTTTGTTTCCAAATCGCGCGCCCTTTTTGTTTCGGTTTCAGCTCTTCTCTCCGCAAATGCCACTCGTTCCAGCGCGTTGTCACGGTCACGAATCGCATCTTCTCGTGAAGTGAAGTGCCCATTAAGCTCGCCTTCCCGTGTTGTATCGCGCACCATCATAACTCGCGCCACGGCCTGCGCCTCACCCAGCGCTGTTGCGTTTTCCTTTTGCGTACTCAAAAGAGTCGCGACGCGGCCTTTAAGAGTGTCCCTGTCGCGTTTCACCGTCGCCAACTTCTCCAACTCCGCCTGTGCTACCGTCAGCGCGTCTTCATGTCGCTTTGAATCTTTGTGTGCGTCATCCAGAAGCCTCTCAAGCGCGCCAACCACCACGAACTCAATAACCTCACTCGCCGCGCGTTGTGGCGCCAGCGCAAGCTCTGTTGACAAAACCGTTCGCGACGAATGCAATGTTTCCTCACTTTCGTCGAGTCGCAGTCGCGCAAACGCAGCGTCGGCGGTGGCGGCGTCGTGCGCGCGGTGTGCGGCGGCGAGTTCCATGGTTAGGGTCTCTATTTTTAGTTGCGCCACGTCTGAATCGACCGAGGTCATCACGGACGCATCGGTACCAGCCGACGTCTCCGTGGCCGACGTCTCCGTGGCCGACGTCTCCGTGGCTGCGTCGCGCGTCTCCAAGCGCGTTTGCTCGTGCGACAAATCCGTTCCGACGCAAACGGAAGTCACACGGCGCGTAGGCTGCGTCGCCGTTTCACGTCTGGTTTGTTTAGTAGCGCACTTCACGTCTAAAGTGAACTGAAGCGCTGCTTCGCGTCGCGTTGCGGTATCGCAAGACTCCCGCATCGCCCGCCGCGTCGCGACGTGCGCTTCGCGTTCGTTGTCAAGCTCGTTTCGTGTCAACTGCAAAAGCCGCGAGGTTTCGTTTTTGTCACCCTCCAGTGTCGCGACTTTCGCGTTCAAATCGCTCGTCTCCTTCGCGAGCGTAAGCGCCTTTGCTTCCAACGTCGCCCTCGCCTCATACCAAACCCGGGCCACGTCCAAGTCACGCGCGGACTCGCCGTCGTCGAACGTATCCACCGCGAACGCGCGCGACGGCGAAAGGACGCTCAAAACGCTCCCGCTTCGGCGGAGGCAAAGCCCGCCTCGGCGCTCGCCGGGGTGGTTGTGCCTTCGGGATTGGGTTGTTCCGGTCCCTGGTTCGATCCTGGCAGAAGGGAACGACGAGCCGCACGTTCCTCCGGGGCTGCCGCCCGAAAACGAGCGCCGGCGCGGTGACCCGTGAAGGCTCGGGCTGCCGGGGCGCGACACGGGGGTGGCGAGTTTTATCTAAAGGGAAGGGATGGTCAGTTTGGTCAGCAGCAGTTTTTGGCGTTTCGAAAATTGGCTTTTTGCCGCGTTCGTAGGACGCGTCACTAAGGCGTGGCTCGTCTGACGCACCTGGAGATGCGTCGTGAGGGACTTGACCTGCGTGCGTCGCGCGAGGAGTAGGTCGGTCTCGACAGTAGACGGGTCTCCACCCGGGGCGGGCGATGCGGGGCTGTCCCGGACGTGTACAAGACCCCTGCGTCGCGCGTCGGCGTCGCGAGTTTTTTGGGAAACGCATTCGCATTGGCACTGTTCCGTTTTCGGGGTGGAAATGTTTGGGTCGTCCGAACGCGCGCGGTCCTGTTTGGCGCGACACACCGTCTCCGCGTGCGATGATTGGTCGTTGCGCGTCAGCGGGAGCGTCGCTGGCGACATTCGCGACGCGGAGACCTCCGGGCGCGGGGGACGTGTGTGCGCGAGACTGACAACGAATGGACACGTTTGCTGACTAGAGGAATTTCGACCGCAAATGAAATGTCACCTCGATTCGCCGCGTAACGCTTTTCTGGGAAGCCTCGAACACAACGACGCGCACACGCCGCGCACACGAAACCTCCCACGCGGGTCTTCGAACGCAATGGGCGGTAGCAAAACTCGCGCGCGAAAGAAAAAGAGCGAGCGCCGCCTCGACGCTACCGCGGGTGAGGCCATCCCCCGCCTCCCCGACCACCTAGTCGTCGAGCACATTTTGAGATCTGAGAATTTCGACGATCCCGCAGACCTCGCACGGCTCCCAGCGGTGAGTCGTGCGATGCGCGACGCGGTGGCAGCGACGGGGCTTCAGTTTAAGGAGCTTCATGAGTGGGAAGCCATGGACCTCGGATGTTTAAGCGCGTTGCAGCGCCTGCAACGGCGAGGTCGTCTCGCGGAAGAAAGCCTGTGCTCGTCCGCGGCGACGTTCGGACAACTCGAGGTGCTGCAGTGGGCGCGCGAAATTCGCTGTCCGTGGGACGAGGCGACGTGTAGGTACGCGGCGCACGGCGGGCACCTCAATGTGCTGCAGTGGGCAAGCGCGAACGGCTGCCCGTGGGACGAGTACACGTGCTCCTGGGCGGCGGGGGCTGATGAACTCGAGGCGCTGCGGTGGGCGCACGAGAACGGCTGCCCGTGGGACGAAGAAACGTGCGCGTGCGCGGCTGGGTTTGGGAACATGGAGCTGTTGCAGTGGGCGCGCGCAAACGGGTGCCCGTGGGACCAGGAGACGTGCAGGGTCGCGGCGCAGGAAGGAGAGCTCGAGATGTTGCAGTGGTTGCGCGCGAACGGCTGCCCATGGGACAAGGAGACGTTCTGGGCGGCTCAGATCGACGGAGATCCCGTGATGCTGCATTGGTTGCGTGATAACGGCGCACCCGAATAATACTGGTCGAGACGTTGGAGCGAATCCAACACGAGAGACGACGATGCATTTGTGTTTGTAATTTCTTTACCCAAAAGAAACAAAAACGCTTTTCTGGGAGGCCTCGAAACACAACGACGCGCACACGACACCCTCCACGATGTCCTCCAACGCAGCGCATACCGCCATGACTGGTGGCGCGATCGGTAATACCACTGTCGATTCGCACCCGTTCGCCGCGGGCGACGCCATCCCCGGCCTTCTCAACGACATCGTCGTCACGCACGTTGTCAGATCTGAGAATTTCGACGATCCCGCCGACCTCGCACGGCTCCCAGCGGTGAGTCGAGAGATGCGCGACGCGGTGGCGGCGACGGGGCTTGAGTTTGCGGAGCTTGGTGAGGATGAAGCGGTAACGCTCGGATGTTTAAGCGCGGTGCAGCGCCTGCAACGGGGAGGTCGCCTGTCGCGTCAAGCAGTCCTTTGTCAGGCAGCGGCGAGGAGCAGACAGCTCGAGGAGTTGACGGTGCTGCGCGCGGACGGTTGGCCGTGGGACAGGTGGACGTGTGCTGCGGCGGCGAGAGGCGGGCATCTCGAGGTGCTGCAGTGGGCACGCGCGAAGAGCTGCCCGTGGGACGAGCTTACGTGCTACTTTGCGGCATTGGGCGGGCACCTCAATGTGCTGCAGTGGGCGCGCGCGAACGGCTGTCCGTGGAACAAGGATACGCTCAGTTATGCTGAGCACAACGGAGATCCCGTGATGCTGCAGTGGTTGCGCGATAACGGCGCACCCGAATAATACTGGTCGAGAAGACGAGACGATACGAGGGAATCGAACACGCGAGACGACGACGCGTTTGTGTTTGTAAAAAATAATTCATCCGAAATAAGAATTTCCGCATTCCCATATCACTCACCGATCGCGCGCCTGGGTCGTGCTGAGTCGGTTTGCGCGATGACATCTCACGGCGACGCGATCGGCAAGATGTCATCCTTCGCGTCCCGGGCGGACAGTTTCGTTAACGCGGCGCTTGACCAGCTGGACGACGCGGTGGAGCAGGCTTTCGTTGGTGACGGAAATTCGGACGAAGTTGCAAAGTTAAACGCCGCGGCGATGACCCCGGCGCAAACCGCGTTGCTGAAGACGACGTCATCGTTCTGGCAAACCCTGGCCCTGGATGCGAAAAGGGCGGATTGGAGAGACGCCGCGTCTCAAATCGCGAACTGTAAGACTCGAGTTGAGGACTCCAAACGAGCCCTCGCCGAGGTGGCTCGTGATGCGAAGACCGTAGAAAACACCGACGCGTTGTTAAAAGCGCTGACCCACGAACTCGCGTCTGTGAATAAACGCGCGACTTTCGCGGAAACCGCGTTCATGTCCATGCTGAACGACATCGACGAGGCCCCGGACCCCGCAGCGGCGCTTGTGATGGGCGTTGACGCCGGGGAGGTGGTGACATCCGCGGCGAGGTCACGGGCGGAGCTCGACAAACTGCGCGCGACGCACGCGCTTGCCGCGGGCGCTGTACGCGAGCTGGAAAATCTAAAAGCGTCTTTCGATTTGAAAGTGGACGAGGCGTCGAGCGTGCGCTCGAGGGACGCGGAAGGCAGAGCGGCCGCGGCTGACGTGAAAGCAGAGGCGAACTTGAAACGTTTTCACGAAAAGGAACGCGATGTTTCTGTTTTGCGAAAAGCTCGGGACGACGCTGAGACGCAAATCTTTGCGCTTGAAACTCGGCTCAGCGAACGGTTCGAAGAGACCCCTGATGAGGAGACGGATTCGGAGCGGGCGAGGCTTTTTGTGGAGATTCGCGGTTTGCGTAGGGAGCTTGATACGTGGCGAAACGGCACAAACGTTGACCGCACCCACGAGAAATTCGGAGACGACGACGAGACCAGTAACGGCGGTACCGCCTCGTTACTCGCGTCTCTTAGGGAGAAAGTTTCCGCGAAGGAATCCGTGGTGGAGCAGTTGAAAATGGCGCTGGAGGAGAGCGAGGCGGCGAACGAGCGGGATCGCGAAGCTTTCACCGTTCGCGAAGACGCTTTGCTACTCGAAACCGAGCAAAAAACAAAAGAAACGCAGGTCAGGTTTGAGCAATTCGCGAGCAGTAGTTTCGCCGCGAACCGGACGCGAATCGAAGCGTTGGAAAACCGGTGCGACGTTTTGCGCGCGCTTGTGGACGCCGAGGATGGAGAAGCGGTTGATGCTTTGCTTTCGCAAGGTTCGGGTGCTATTGGTTCCAGTGACGAAACACGAGACGTATCACCGCTCGCCGCGGCGCGCGCGCGGAACCGCCGGCTCGCGTCGGACGCGTCTGACGCGAAACGAGAAGCGGCGGCGGCGAAGCAGAAGGCTGAGGATGTTGAAAAACGGTTAGTGTCGGCGGAATCATTGTTGGTGGCGAGAGAGCTCGTGGTCGCGGAGCTGGAGAAGCACCTGGTGGCGGCGACGGGCAAGGAGGGTAACGTCGGCGTTGGTAGTAGTGCGAGGAGCGCGGACAACGGCGGCGATGACTTTTACACCACGAACGACGCGTTGTTACCCATGGTCGCGGCGCAAAGAGACAGGCACAAAAAAAGGGCGAGCGAGCTGGAGGGGAAGGTTTTGGCGTTGGAACAAAAACTCGAGGAAGAGAAAACAGTCTCCGAAAAGAGCAAACAGGACGCGGTGTTGCTGTACGACAAGGTACGGCACGTGCAGCACTTTTACACCAAGAACGCGCCGAGTACTTCAGGTCCAACCGGCGCGACGCGTATCGTTCGCGTGGACGACGCGGGTAACGCGATGGACGTGGCGGATGGACCGTTAGCCGCACTCGCCGCGCGACGCCAGAAACTTTTGCGGTACGGGTGCTTTCCCAACGCACACGCGGGTTCGGTAGGGGGTGGTATCCACACGGAAAACGCCGCCGGTTCGATTCCCGGAGGGGACCCAGGTGGCGTGCTCGCGAGGTACGCGCTGATGAAAAATAACGCAATCGGAACCGGGTTGTTTCCGACGTTGGGAGTTAAATCGAGAGCCGCGAAGGTCACGCGGCTCGTGTTCATAGCGTACCTCGTTTTCATTCACGTCGTGTTGCTACGCAGAGCGATAGGTAGTACTGCTGCATGAATCAAATAGCACACACAAGTGAATTGTACACTAGACTATATCTAGTACTGGACTACCTACACGGTATACTTGGACTACCTCCTCAGTATACTTGGACTATATACCTACTCTCACATGAAAACAATACTCAACACCTAAAACCTTTTCTTCTCCAAAGCTTCATCAAACGCAACCACCAAACACTCGTACAAGGAAAAGCTAATCGCGGCCATCGGGACGATTCGAATCGTCGCCGGACCTATTCCGCGGTACAGACCCTTCACGCCTTGTTGAGCGATGACTTGTTTCAGCACCTGAATCGCGGTAGCACCACCCGCACCGCCCGCGGTGAGCCGCCGCGAAATCGCCTCCATCGGGAACGCGAACGTCTGTCCCGCGAGACTCGCGACGGCGGCGCAGACCACCACGGCGCCCGGGCCGACTTTTGTTTTTGTTTCTTTACCGTTCTCCCTTTCCCCCAAACGCAATGTGCACCGTTCTTTAAGCAAATCGAAAATCCCATACGTCAACGCGGCTTCCGGGGCGATGCCGAGCAAAGCGGGCGATACGCCTCGGTACAATCCTTTTACTCCTTCCGTTTTTACCACCAACCGCGCCGTCGCGAGTAAACCTGATACTAAATTCCCTTTCCCACCCGACGGTAACGACGCGAGAACCCCGACTCCGATTCCAGCAGTTCCCTTCGCCACCGCCAACCTGGTTGTTAAGTTGTCCAGGGGAAACAACAACGCGGTGGAGGTGAGACCGGCGAACGCGCCGGCGGCCGTGGATTGCGCGATTCGCGTGGCTTTGCGTTTTTTCTTTTCGTCGGAGGATAGATTGTCCCACACCAGTAGCGTATCGTCAATCCCAAACCGCTTCCCTATGAACGTTTTATACACGCTGAAGGTAAAGAAATCCAGCCCTTTGGTTGGGGCGAAGCGAATGACGTTCGTAAGGTTTCCCTTGAACAAAGCGCGCCATCCTTCGTTTTTAGAAAGCGCCAAAATCTCTCCGAGCAAACTTTTTTGTGCCGCCGATCCATCCATGACCCCGGACACCATGCGCAGCCGCACGGTTTGAATCGGTGCGGTGGCGGTACGGGACAGACCGCCGCCGATTGCCCCGGCGAGCAGGTGCGCCGCCGGGCTGCTTTGTCGGGTAGGAAGGCGCTGGGTTGAGCTCAAGGAGGACTGACTTTGGGACGACGAACGAGCTCGCGCCGAATCCTCGAAACGTCGGGACACCCACGTCGCATCGCGCACCTGCTGGCTCTGCGACAACGACGCGAGCGCAGGAAACCCACGTTCCCGCGCGCGAGGAGGTCGACGAAGACGCGGCATCGCCCTCCAGAGCTCCGAACAACCCGTTCCCGAGCGCGCCTCCACGCGTGCTCGGGTGCCCGCGGCGCCTTCCGATGTGTCGATGGCGTCTCCGTTTTTCTGGGCTGATGGCTAAAATATAAAATCAACAAAACGCCCTGATAATAAACACCAGATAGTCCCTACCAGGTATTCGGTTTTTGAGACAAAAAACTTTCTTTTAACTTCAGTTATTCCTACATAGATTTTCACGTTATTTTGTGCAGCTTCGAAAAGCTTCCATGACTCATCCTGATTTTGACGTTCAACTCTTCAACACCACGATTGTCGTCAAATGCACAACATCGTTGGCCAATACCAGACGCACGGCCAGTTACCCGGTCTCTTCGCAACGCACCGCGCCCCGGTGCTTTCCTCGAAACTCGAGTACCACGATGGTCGACGCGGTTTTTGCGGACATGAGTCCACGGCACGCGCGCTCACCCTCCCGAAGCCGCTCCAGATCTAGACACCGGTCGCGAAGCGCCGATGACGGTGGAGGCGGCGGCGTGCGCGTCTCGGGTCGGTCAAGGTCCAGGTCCCCCGCCGCCCGAGAACACCGTGTGGATAACGACCCGAACATCGAGACCATCGAGGTCTCCGAGGCGGACGCCGCGTTCGTGTTGGGTCGGGGGGGGAGCACGAAGCGCAAGCTGGCGCGGGTAAGCGGCGCGCGTTTGGAGCTGCACGATTCGAAAAGCCGGGGGCCGTCGCGGTTGGAAATCTCAGGCGATCCGGAGGCGCGCGCTCGCGCGAAGGATTACGTTAAGTACGTTTTAACTCAAAGGGTCGGCCCGGTCCACATCGACCCTACCATGAAGCGAGACGACATGAGCATCGTACAAGTCCCTGAGAACTGCGTCGGGTTTGTGATGGGGAAAGGCGGGAGCGTGTTGCGGGCGATGGAGGACGAGTGGAGCACGCTGATGTTTTTCGCCAAGAAGGACGACGGGTCGCTTGACTCAGCGAGTACCGGGATTAACGGGCACGCCGCCGGTAACGCCAACTCCGGTGGCAAAAAAACCCACTTCGGGGGTGAGATCTTAGCCATCTTCGGCACGCGCAGAGGCAGACGAGGCGCCGAACTCAAAGTCATGTCCGCGGTGGAGCACAAGACGCCCGGCACGTTCCTCACGAAAGACGGCGACGCGCTGATTTCTCCTTTGGCGCAGCCGGGCGACGACGAAAACGACGGGTTCGACTACGACCTTTTCCCGTTTCGCGGTGATGAGTTTTCCTACGCGCTAGGAGCCCGGGGCAGCACACGGAAGAAGCTCGCGAACGCGTCCGGGGCTATTATCGAGTACGTCTCGCAAACCGCGGTGTTCGCGGGGTACGCACCGGAGCGGAAAAAAGCGCGCGACTACCTGACCTGGCTTTTGAAACAAAAAGAACACGTCGCCATGAACGTGGATTACGCCAACAGAGACGACGTCGATGTCGTCACTGCCCCGAAGTCGTGCATGGGGTACCTCACCGGGTACCGAGGGGAGGGCCTGCGAGGCATCGAACAAGAAACGCGGACGTTTATTTTTTCAAACGGCGGCGCTCCCGGCGGCGCGCCCGGCGCCGGCGACGCCATGGACGACGACGACCCTGGCAAGAAGGACGGCGGCGACGAGGCGAACACCAAGGACGGGGACGAGACGATTTTGATTTTCGGCGACTTGCCTGCCGACCGCAAGCGCGCCGTGAAAATTGTGGAGGAGAGGATCGAACAAGCGAAGCGAAGCGACGCGGGGCGAGGCGGCGGGGACCTGGGCGGCGGCGGAGGCGCTCGCAACGGTTCTGGCCGAGACGACCGAGGACGAGACGGAGGACGACGCGACGACCGAGGAGGACGAGACAACCGAGGACGAGGACGAGACGACCGAGGCGGACGGGACGACAGGAGAGACGACCGCAGAAGGGACGACCGCTCGCGGTCGCCGCCGCGACGCGACCGCAGGGACGACCGACGCGGACGGGACGACCGCCGAAGCCGGAGCCCGCGCCGGCGGGACGAAAGGGACGACCGACGCCGAAGCCGGTCCCCCGCGGGTGGTGACCGCGACAGACGACGCGGCGGCGGCGGCGGAGGGAACGACGTTTGTTTCGACTTTCAAAAAGGAAAGTGCGCGAGGGACCGGTGCAAGTTCAAACACGAGTCCGGTACCTCTGGCGGAGGCGGCGGCCGGGACCGGTCGCGCGACCGAAACGGCGGCCGCGATCGCGGTCGCCGAGACCGATCACGGTCGTTTTCCAGGGAAAGACGTTGACCGACCGACCGCGTTTGGCCTACTAGCTAGCGTGTTAGACCGACCGTGTTGCTGCATGTACATACCACTCATTGGATGAGTTCTATCACTCGTTGTTTTTTTCTTGCCAAATCATTGCGGTCACTCTATCACTCGCTAACGGATGCACTCACTTCTTCGCCTTGGCGCCGCTACCCTTGCCGCTCTGGCCGTTTTCCGAACACTTACCGACCCCCGTCGCAATCAACAACACGCGCGCCGCGTTGTTGATGCACTTGAACCGGTCGCTCCCGAGATGAATCCCCCCGAACCACCGGCTCACCACGACGCACACGTTTTCGCACCGCGTCATTTTCAGCAAATGAGACAACCCCTAGTTGTGAACAGAAAGTGTCAGTCTTGTATGGGCAATCAGGGAGGCGGAATGTGTTCAATGGGAAACACGCACCTTTCCGGCGCCGTGCTCGCCGTCGTCGTCGTGGTCGCTGTGGTTTATTTCCCCAACGCAAACGCGGTAGGCGAGCATGTTGTGGCTCGCGCGGTTTATTTTCGAATCGTAGGTCTTCAGGTAACTAAGAAACTCACCGGCCTCTTCCAGGCTTTGCAGGTTGAGCAACAAATGCGCTTGGAACGTGGATTTGCGCTCCACGATTGGTTCGCCGTGGTGGATTCGGTTCGCGAACGATTGGACAGCTTCGAGAGTTGAGGTGGAGTCAGAGGTGGAGACATCGCACTCTTCAGTTGCACTTTTGATAGCGGCGAGCTCCGCGGCGAGCGCGTCCGGGTCAAACACCTCAGCGGCTTCATCCACTTGCTCCAAGTCGTCATTCTCCGCGACGACCGTCGCGACTTGCGCCGCATCAATCATTTGCCGTATTTTCTCAACGAACGCAAACACACACACCTCTCCCGGGGATTCGAAATACGCTTCCTGAGCTAGTTCCGCGACTGCGTCGGCGTGAAACGATGCTGGTAAAACATCAACAGGTCCCACCTCCGCAACGAAGCCGGTTCTGCTGGGATACGTTTCCAGGGGTACGCACCGCGCGGTGAGACATTCGCAAGGCCTCGGTGTGCCATCGTGGGAGAGTATCCAGGGAGGCATCACGAAGTCACCATCCGCATCAGGGGAAGACGTGGTTCGCAGAGGTAATCGGAAGCTCCACACCCCACCCTCGTTCCGAAAATCGTCGCCGTAGATGGAAGAAAGCGCCTCGGCTTCCTCTGACTGCCGCGCCAGGTTTTCCAAGCGCTCGTCCAAATCCACCATGGGGACGGTAACCGCCGTGCAAACGGCGTGGACTCCGAACAACGCCCCGCGCCGGAACAGAGTGAGTCAAGGGCGGGTCGAGAGGAGGGATGCGAGAATGGTAAAAGTCGTTGTTAGTGGGAAAATTGTTTCGTGACAACGACGTTTTTGGAATCACAACTCGCGTGCGCCTCGGACGTTGCACGATGGCGTGCTTCAGCATGGCCGGTATGCACGCGGTGGCGCGGATGTCCACGAGTACCGCCCGCAGCCGGCGGCCGTTCGAACCCACGCGCGCCACACTCCACGACGCACGCCAACCTTCCGCGCTCGCTGGATTCTTTTCACGCCGTGTCAAACCGCACGCGCTTCGGCACACCGAGTAGTCCATCTGGATCGACCAAACACGCAGGCACGGGCGTGCTCTTGGCGACACGCGAACGCCCAGGCGTTGGGCGATGGCACCGAGCAACGAGTCTATACCTTCGGAAGTCGAAGCTTTTCGACAAGCATGTGTTCCGCGCAGGTGCGTGCTTCCCTTGTCCTCGCTTGTTTACGATTTCTCCTGCCAACTGCCAAAGCGGCGTCACTGACAAAACTCTTTTCGCTCCTGGCGATGCAAACTTACATAACACAGTGAGTCTCCGGAGATGCGCTATGCCGAACGATGGATAAACATGGTGCGCACTCTCCTCATTGATGCGAGGTGTCCAAGACCCATTCGCCTGCACCGTTCTCGTTGCACGTCAACGGCGTGTAAAACTCACCTCGAACTTTCATTCCTCCGCAGGGCGTCGCGCTGGTCTGCTCCGAGTGCGAAACCACAGAAACGAGTACGTGGTACGCCAACAGGGACGATGCGGGCAAACCGGTCTGCAATGTGTGCTCCAGGCGACAGGTATGTCACGCGCGTCGATCCCACGCGTCAATATTTCATAATCTTTGTGTCGTCACATCCTGACCCCAATACCCGCGGTGCTCCTTTTCGCAGCTCGCTGCCAGCTGTGGCAAGTGCTTCGAATGCGGTACGGATGGGGCAAATACAAGCCAATTGGTTAGGTCGAAGCTCCAGAAGGGCGCGTGGTACTGCGGGCCGTGTAGCAAACGAGAGGTGCGCAATTTCTGCTTCTTCTCTCTCTTTCTCTCTTTGCCCAAGCGACATTCGTAGGCATGATAACTTCAGTCACAAGCTGTTTCGTCTCGACTCACGTCGTTAGAGTTCCATATTCTTCGCAGGAGCTGGCCATCGAAACCGCTGCGGGGACGACGTGCATGGATTGCGGGACGCATACAACCAAACAGTGGTTCGACTGCAAAGACGAGTCCGGAAATAAAATGTGCCAGCATTGCTTCAGCAAGAACCGGTTGGTCGTCGCCGCGGCCGCGGGGACGACGTGTGTGAAGTGCGGGACGGATACGACCATCATGTGGTACAGATGCAAAGATAAGCCTGGAACTAAAGTTTGCAAGCCTTGCTACCAGAAGAACAAGCTGGACGTCGCTGCGGCCGCGGGGACGACGTGCGTGAAGTGCGGGACGGATACGACCAGTCAGTGGCTCAACTGCGAAGATAAGCCCGGAACTAAAATTTGCTTGAGTTGCTACGACAAGAAGAAGACGGCGAGCGCAAACGAGAAGTGAGTCTTCGCGACGACGTTTTAGAAATTTTCGAGCACGGATACGAGTTTCACAACAAGTCGGACCTACCCCTCAACCTGTGACGCGCGAGCGTGAAGTGTATCACGCGGACTTTCTCGATTACAAGTGGCAAATAAATTCTTGACGAAGTTTCGATACAATAATAATGGTGGTGCGCACAACATTTCTCTCCTGTATCCGTCCTCCTCGAAAAGGTCCTCTCACGGCACAGCCGGCTCCTGTACGGCGGCCTCAGCAGGCGCATTACCCGCAGCCGCCTCGGAGGCGGCTTTTTCCCGGTTGTACTGGGTTTCGTACGCCGCCTTTTCCACCGCCCGTTCGGCTTGGATTTTTATCCGAAACCGTTCCTCCGCGGCTTCCGCGGGAGAGTACGCGGGGCCGGGCATTTGGTACCGCGGGGGCGCGCCCGCTTCCGTGCCTGGCATACACGGCGTCACTAAGTTGCACTCCACCGCGTTGGCCTTGTCTGCTCCTACGAAAACTGACACCAGCGCGGCGCCCAAGCCGAGCGCAGCATTGCGACGGCCCAGGTGCACGGATTGCGCCTCCTGCTTGGCGGCAGAGGCGTGCACGCGCACGGCGACGCGAGACGCGACGCGTTTCGGCACGGCGACGGATACCACCGCCGCGCGGGCGGTGGGCAACGAGGTCAAAAGGGCGGGCATGGTAATTGCGACGAGTCGTGCCGAGTTGTGTCGAGTTGTTGGATTTCGATCGGATCAAGATCGTATATTTTCGCGATCCGGCGAGTGTCGTGAAACTCGCGAAGAGTACCAGAAAGTTCATTTGCCGATTCGGTACACGACGTGGTCATCACAACAAAATCCTCCTTCCCATTTCTAAAACACATCCACGACATCTCTCTCACGGTTGGCAAGAAAAGCTCGGTTACACACAACGGTCGTTTCACCGCGCGCTCGTCCCGAACCCGTTGAAGTAGGCCTCGCCGAAGCGCCCCGAGCCGAACCGCTCCGCGCGGTCGTTTTGATCATTGTCAAACTTCTCGCCCCGTTGTCCGATCACCGTCGCCAACACCGCCGCCCTTTGTTCAGCCCTGAACTGCTCCACCCGCTCCGCGTTCATCTCAAGTGCTTTGCGCGTGTTTTCGTGGTGACTCGCCACGAGGGCTTCCTCTTGCAACAGCTCGAGGTCGCGCGCTTTTCGCGCAACCCTCTGTTCCGCTTGAAACGCCGCGGTTGCGGCTAATTCGTGAACGGACGCGCCTTTGTAGTGATCCGGACGCACTCGGTGCGACGCGAGTGATGACACCGCCACACGCGGGTCTTCCGTGAGGAACGGATCTTTATCGGCGTGAGAAAACTCGGCATCGTCCAGGGCTTTCCTTCGCGCTTTTTGCGTTACCAACTCGTCCTTTCTTTCATTCGCCATGTGTTGGTTTTGCGCCCGAGTCGCAACCGCGTGCGATCGCCGCGCAAACGCCTGTGCATCAAACACGTCGTTCTGGTATTGCTCCTGCTCTGCAATCAAGTCTCCGTGTTGTTTCTTTTGTTCGCGTGCGTTTGTTTTCCGCAACTCCTTCTCCGCGGTCTGCGCCGCGTACCACGAAGACGCCTGTTTGGTTTGCTGTACCCGGCGTTCGCCCGCGAACAGGTCCTCGCCGGAAAATTTCTGCATGCCGCTCGCCCCATTTCGGACGTCGTCATCTCCCAGCCTCGCCGGCGTCTCGTTTCGTAACCCACTCGGGTCGGAGAGGTCGTACTCTCTGCGCGTGTGTTTTCCCTGGTGCTCGGCGCGGTACGCCACCACGTTCCGGTTCAAATCAGCTTGTATCCCTCGGCGCTCTTGTTCCAAAATCACTAGGCGGTTGTCAAGCGCGCTCGTGCGCAAATCGTGTGCCCGCGTGAGTTCCGCCTCCGCCAAGGCCAACACCTTCTTCTCCGCGATCTGCGCGTCCAGGCCGGCGACGTCAACCTGGTTGTGTGTGAGGAGGAATGGGGTGTAGGGAGGGACGGGGGGTCAGGGAATGAACGTGGGGTTCGTGGAAGACAGATGGCTCGCGTCAAAAGATGCCTAAATTGGTGTTCCCCCTTTGGCTCGGATTGGTCAAACGCAGGTGCAATTAACGGACGTCCGGTGGAAACGTACCCCGGTGGTCCGGCGCTTGGCGTTGTGAATTAACGCCAGCCGGTCACGCGCGTCGAACCGTTTCGTGCGAGGGAAAGACTCGCTGCCGATGGTGGGCAGAACCATGGTCAGCGCCGCCTTTTGCGCGCGTCGCAATGGACCAATTCTGCAGTTGAAGCAGACCTCGGCTCTATTATTTTCCTGATGATGACCCGAAAACGCGGACGAATCCTGGCCTTCCGAGGTTTTCCGAGATCGACCCCGTCCTCTCAACAATATCGTGAGGCACGGACGGTCGCCGATCGCAATGGTCGCGGCCGCCGCCGAGCCCGAGAAGACGGAGACCGCCCCGGCGCGGGGAAAAGTGCGTGCTTTTTTTTGTGGAACGATCACGACGGCGACCGGTGGGGCGGGTCGAATCACGCGTCCCACCCTAGAATTCCGGAACCTTCGTGATGAGGGTCGATTCTTGGCGCCAAAACCAGATCGCAGACATCGACTCGAGGTGTGACG
>Ga0222645_100146_pt1 | contig 42482 bp, 51 predicted proteins | sample AntAcemetagen292_FD_179881 | JGI IMG/M metagenome (GOLD analysis project Ga0222645, IMG submission 179881) | Saline water microbial communities from Ace Lake, Antarctica - #292 | ecosystem: Environmental > Aquatic > Non-marine Saline and Alkaline > Saline | place: Antarctica: Ace Lake | collected...
CAAAGTTATTACCTAAACCACACGAAGTAACTTGCCCTTGTGGAACTAAATATCTTGAAATATACGAACCTCCAAAAAGGTATATACCTTGTTGTGATGACTGCCTTCCTTTTTAAATTTGTGGTAATAAATTGTATATAATTAAGCGATAGCGACCCTTTTTAGGGTTAATTATATACGGTGTTACCAATAGTACGGATTAATTAATACAAAATTTAATAGATATGAAATATACATTAGGACAAAAGAAACCAAGTAAAGACCAAATAATAGTATTTAAAGCAAGCCATTCTACATTGCCTGAAATTGGTATATGGTCTGATTTTGAAGATAACCCAAGTGAAATATATGTACCCGCAAACGATGATGTGGAGTTAGTTAAAAACTTAGAATGGTGGATGCCTATAGAGTAGTAGTATTGGCAACGTTTGGTGTATGAAACGTTGCCAGCCAAAACTTAACAGATAAACAATAAATTTTGAATTATTAACTAACTTAAAAAAAGACCACAAAGGCAATGTTTTATATACAGTGCTGTGTGGCGTTATTATTATGGCAAAATATAGAATTAAAAAGCACGAAAATTTTCACTCAACAAGTTTTGAGGTGCAAAAAAAGGTTTGGTACATACCATTTTGGTACAACTTTAATAATATAGATGGAATGACTACGGGTTTTTACGGTACTAAAATAGAAGCCTTAGAAGCAATTGAATGTAACCGATTTAAAGACAAATGTAAATTAATAAGCGTGGACTAATGACACACAACGTCTAGTGTATGGGAGCTAAGTTAGAACAAGCTTAGTACTACATCTAACGGTTTGATTGAAAGAGGAGAAAGACTCGGTGTATTTAAATTTGTTTAACACTTGATTAGAGTATTAAAGATAGTTGTAGAGAAAATTATGATTAGCTTGAAAGTAATGACAAACAATGGGCCGGAAAACCAACAATACGATAAAGAATAATATAATAAGAAATTCAGAAACTAATAAGTAATACGTAGATAGAATAGAAAGAGAATAAGAAGACAATATAAGAAGAGAGAAGAAGAAAGAGTATAAGAGAATAAGATCTATCATTAATGAATCATAGAAGAAAGAAATAGTAAAGGAATGAAAACTATAGTAAAAGGAATGATAAAGAGATAGAAAGAGATAGATGAAAGAAGAAGGTAGAAGAATGACAGTGTAGAAATATACGGTAGGTTATGATAGAAGGTATTAAGAACGTAGTTTAAGTGTGTAGAGATAATCCTGTAGATGTAATAATCATTGTTAGAGGGGTTTAGATGTGTGTCCCTACCTAGTATATAACTCTCGAGAGATAATGGGGCAAACACTAGGATAACCTACTTAGCCCTAATGTCTCTGTCTATTCTTAGCCCTACTGTCACCAATACCGTCAGTTTACTGTTACTTTCCGGAATAACGGGGATAATCTTAGTAAATGTAGTTGTCCGGCCTGCGAATTAATCGTATCTTACTGTTATGACAATATATGAGAGTATAGAACATAAAGATCCAGCAAAGAATGAATCGTATTATACTGAGGCTCATTATTCCGGCTTTCCGGTCTAACAGTTATAAATCCAGTCAAGTAAATGAACTTACTGTGGAGATGAGTGAAGAACTAGTGAAAATGGGGTATAATCTCACGTGATAATCCTCCGGTTTGACTCTTGTAGTAAAGGTAGTCGAGGAGAGGCACTTCTCTTTAGGTTTATTGCAGATTCTACATATGAAACTCGCCGGATAATCTTGGGGATAAACCCTCCTAAAACTCTATTTAACTAATGTCTCTCGGTCTTGAAACAGCCGGAATATCCGAAGTACGGTTAGAATCTACATAAGGAAATTAGAGATTGTGTGAAATTGGTAAGAAAGTGGGTAAAAAGGTAGTGAAAGTATAGGTAATATATCTATAGAGATATAATCATATAGGCCGGTATTTCTTGCCGTAGTGGAAAACAGTGTTGTTTGGTACGTTAAAAGTTCGTATATTTAGGTTATAATAAGAGAGAGAGATATGATATATTTAATAGCAACAGCCTTGGGTATATTTATCTGTCCGGTATTAACGTTAGGATGTGTATTAGTTCACAATGGTAGACATAACTCATAATGGTTCTGAATAAGATATTAAGTAGCCCTTCTGTAGAAAAGGGTAGTTAGATCGTTAGAGAGTTCGTATATTTAGGTTATAATAAAGAAATAAGAGTTATGAGAAGTAAAATAGAAAGACCGATTAGAGATGAAGACAATGAGCACATGTCAGATGTAGTGTTCAATGCATATGTTAACCTAGTACAGGCAGGATGTCCAGTTAAGATATGGTGGCAAGTAAAGCCAGGGTATCAAGATTACAGAGGGTATTTTTGGATTGATACTGAGGAGCAAGGAGCCGGAATGTGGTTAGACTACAATGGTAAGTATGATGGCAGTGAGAGGTTAGCGACTATATTAAGTGATGCTGGCTTATATTTCGAGTGGGAGAACTCTGCAGTCGCAAGTGTATTTGATATTTAGGATATGATAGATATATTTGGACTATTCAGTTTGACTGAAGATGAGTTGTTTCGTAATCTGTTTCTTTTCTTCGCAGGAGCCGGGCAGTTGTGTGGTATGGTATTGGCTTATAAGAACTGGAATAATCCTGATATAGGGACTGAGGACATAGTAACGTATCTATTCGTATACTGGGCTCTTGGTTTATTTGTTGGAGCAATTGCAATACCGGTTATAATTGTAGGACTCCCTATATGGCTTATAGATAAATTAAGGAGTAATTAAAATGCTGGTCTATATGAGATATAGTTCGTATATTTAGGTTATAATAAAGAAATAAGAGTTATGGGAAATTGGAAAGAAATGGGTTTTGAGAGTAAAGAACATTATAATGAGTTTCTAAGAGAGAAAATGGAGAAGATGATGAATAGAATCAAAACAACTCCTAAGTTATTAAATGTTTTTAAGAGATTAAGAGATAAATAATAATTAATTTGGTTTAACCAAATAGCTTTCGTATATTTAGATTATAATAAAGAAATAAGAGTTATGAATAGTAGAACAACACAATTAGAATTTCAATTAGAGTTAGATCAATTAAGTTATGATGGTGATTTTTATGTTTCACATAAGGGATTGTCAATAAAGTATGATCATCATATAGAATTAGGTAAAGTAAATATGTAATGAAAGAAAAAATATGATAACAAAAGAATTTAAATTTAAAAACGGTGATGTAGTTACAGAGAAAGTAACTGGATTCAGTGGGACAATTACAGGTAGTGTATACTATTTGACAGGATGTAGCCAATATTTAGTGACTGCAAAACAGAAAGATGAATTTACAGAAGCAGTAACTGTATGGTATGATGAAGGTCGCTTAGAATATTTAAGCACATCTATTACAGAAGACGATGTTAAAGCAGATGATAACGGATGTGATAAACAAGCTCCTAAAAAGTAAATTAAATAAATAACAATCAAAATTATGCATAAAATATATATAGTACTTATCAAATGGTTTACAAACAAATTAGGATTTAAGAAAGATATACTAAAAAGAGAATATCCTAAACCACATCAACCCTCACTCGTAAGACCATTAACACCTGAACAATTAAAAGAGTTAGGAATACATATTAATGTAGATGTAACGGATTGTAAAAACTACAAAGAAGCGTCTATGGTACAGGATTTAATTTTAAACAAAAAAGTGAAAATCAATATATTTCAAAATAATAAAGTAAAATAAAGGTTATGAAAGTTATGAAAGAATACAAAGTAAAAGTAAATAAAGAGTGTACTAGATGGTATAACTTAGAAGGTGAACTTCACAAAGAAGATGGGCCTGCTATTGAGGATGTTAATGGAGACAAATACTATTATATTAATGGTGAACTTAATAGAGAAGATGGACCTGCTATAGAATATGCTAATAGATATAAAGCTTATTATATTAATGGTGAAATGCATAGAGAAGATGGTCCTGCTGTAGAACATACAGACGGATATAAATTTTACTATATTAATGGTAAACGCCACCGAGAAGATGGTCCTGCTATTGAACATACAGACGGATGTAAATTTTACTATATTAATGATAAGCGTCATAGAGAAGATGGTCCTGCTATGGAGTATGCAGACGGAAGTAAATCTTACTACATTAATGATAAAGAATTAACCGAAGAAGAGTTTAATAGTAGAACTAAAACCTGTGAAGGTAAGGTAGTAGAGATTGTATGAATTTAGGATATGCGTGTATAAACACGATTATGAGTGAAAACGGTATTATGACAAACCGTACAATGCGTAAAAAAACATTTCAAGCCAAAGGTTTAGAATATGTTTCTGATTTGGCACTGTTAAATGTTAAGGATTTAAAAACAATTGTTGAATGGAATAATGAACATGATATTAAATTATTTCGTTTGTCGTCACAAATATTCCCCTGGCAAGATGAGTATAAATAACAATCAAAATTATGCATAAAATATATATAGTACTTATCAAATGGTTTACAAACAAATTAGGATTTAAGATTGTAATGCTCAAAGCAAAATCAGGAAATACTATCATAGAGGGAGATAAAGAGCTTCTTCGTTATGTGGATATAACAGGATATTTCTTTAAGAAAGATATACTAAAAAGAGAATATCCTAAACCACCACAACCATTGGCCATGAAACCCTTAACACCTGAACAATTAAAGGAGTTAGGAATATAATAGACAGCAGGTTCGTGAATTAGAGCTAGCAGTTAAGAAGGCAGCGATCCTTAAATATACTCTAGATAAATACAAGGGTATGAATCCGACAGCAACGGTAGTGGTAGAGATGAGGTATAGAACGTACGGTAAGGATAAGTATTCAGAGTTTCCGGTAGTGAGTGTTAAGTTCGTAAGTGGATCTTATATTGACTTTGAGCTAGGCCCTGGGTACGGTAAGGAGCGAGTTTATAAGATATTCGATAAGGTATCTAACGTAGAGACTGTAGAGAGAACGTTAGAGAGATTTCAAGAGCAGGTTAGTTTATAACGGTTCTAAATAATACTCTAGCTAGTTACTCTGGAAAAAAATACTTATCTTTAGGTATGATAAAAAAGATAGGAACTTCAGCATTAATAAACACTACAAACATCGTATCAGTAAATGTATTAGGAAAGCATAGTAAAGGAATATTCAGATACATAGTTAAAACTGGCTTGGGTATGACTTGCCTTGACGCTAGAGACTTTAATAACATTACGTTCATGGAGACTCCGGAAGCTATCATAAGTGGGTATAAGAAAGGAGCTTTACAGACTGTACAGTTTAAGCCGGAAGGATCAGAGACATGGGCAACAATATTTAGTAGAACCGGGAAGAAGGTTAAGCTAGTAGATGAGTCAATACTAAGAAGCCTTACTGTAGGAACTATCAATAGCCTATATAACAATACCAACCTAATGGATATGACTCAATATAAAACAGTCAATAGTAAGTGTTGGGCATCTACCGCTTTTGTAATGAATAATAACTAAAAGAGAGCGTTACTCATAACGATTCTAAATAATAAACTAAGTAGCTATCTGCAAAGTAACTGTAGGAAAGCCGGGAAGTAATCCTTATCTTTAGGTATGATAGAAAGAGGTAATAATAAGAGAGACATTAAGCCATTGAATTACAACTACAGCCAAGAACGTTTAGGTCTTAATAGATCTAAGCTGGCTCAAGAAGAGTCTAATGACTGTGTAGTTAAAGCCATAGCATCGGCAGCAAAGATATCTTACGAAGCCTCTCATGCATTTACTGGTGATTATCTAATGAGATCAAACGGCAAGGGAGTCTGCATAAAGTTGTTTCTACCTAATATCACAAAGAGCCCTATGAAGATAGGAGGACAGAAAGTAATATTTGAAGAGCTACATAAGAGTAGAATACTAAACCGCTACAAAGTTAAAGGAAAAATCTACCTAAGAAAGAAGACAGTTAAATCATTCATCCAGGATAATATAAAAGGATCATTCGTATTGACTGTCTCAGGTCATGCCCTTGCAGTAGTAGATGGAGTCCTGATAGATAACATAGGAGAAGAATATAGAATGACTAGAAAGGTTCTGGGAGCTATAGAGGTAAGATCCTCATCAATTAATAAGCAGCTTACTCTCTTCTAAAAAAAAGAAGACTAGAGGCTAGATAGAGGCTAGGAAGAACCTAAGTAGACCGGAGAGTATAAGAGAGAGCTACTCCGGTAATAGCCACTTGATACCAAACTATACCGTACGTACTACGTTAATTGTATATACTCAATACAAGTAGTATTATACTTACTAACGGTAGTACTGAGAGATAAGGGGTGCCATGTTGATAAATATATTCCTGACAAAATTGAGCTTAATACTTAATATATATGTATATTGAGAACTAAAGGACTATGTATAATCGCTAATGATCTCCATCGAAGATATTATAAACCAATCTATTGAATTGGGGCTTAAGGACAAACTGCTCTCCAAGATCTCTATTGATCGAATATACCATCCCCATCGTGACTTAAAGGAAGCATATCTTGATATATTTAAAAAACTAATGAAAGAAAGAGGTAGTGAGTGAAACAAAGGGCCTAAATACCTTTTACCGACTTTATTATAGAATCCAGATATCCGAAGGATTTTTTTTCCAAAAATTTTAAGATTCTCAAAGATCGGTTTGAATCCCTTGAGAGTATCATAGTTCTATAGCGTAAGCTTCCTTATTATAAATCAATGTCATTATTTTATTCGATTCGATCATTATTTTTTAAGTGTATTTATCTATATATGCTCTATCGTTCTTATCTCTCTCTTTCCTTCTATACTTTTCCATATATACATGTCTTAATATATAAGAGTATCATTTTTTATTATAAGTTATAACGTTTTGAGTAAAGATGCAAGCTCTAGGGTAGGTCTTTAGAGATAAATTACGTATCTTATGGGTATCAATGAAACATCAAGACAGAACCACACCTATTAAGCGAATTGACTGTAAGCAGGCCGGAAAACTTGTGCCTTACCTAGAAGACAGAAATTCTTTAGAGCCTCGATACTATACATTAGAGCTCTCCTCGGATTCACAACGAGCCTTAGAAGGGTGGTCGGACGTAGTGTATTATAGCTCAACCCTTAAAAGCGTTAATACTTAGGTATGTCTGGTTAACTGCCCCTGTCTATTAGAAGGATTACTACTATTATAGATATATATGCTGGTAAGATCGCGGAGATTTGTAGGAATCATGCTCTTTTACTAACCTTTACCTAACTGTAGTGACCGAATGATAACCCTTATTATTAGGGAGAAGTAGGTTATCCTAGTGGTCTTGCACGTTTCACCTATAGACCTTCATACTTAGGTTACTTACACAAGATTAGCTCTTAGACACGTTATTTTATCAAAGTACATGTAAAAGTTGTAAAGTATAAAGTAATACCCTATATTAAAGGAATGATACATAATAACCTAAAACCGAAATATCTTACAGGATTATCGTTAATACTAACAATCACCTTATTAATCGCCTTTAGGGCAGTATTTACGGTAGATCCTACGTCTATACTAGAAAGAGTTATTGACTTTACAGCAGAAACTTTAACTATAATTCTCTCTATATCTACAGTATATACGTTCCTCTCTCAAGATACTGAAACTATATGAGCTATCTCGAGTTTTATTTAACAGTATTTTTAACTTCTTTACTTACATGCTCCTACTATATATTAAAACATCGCCGGAAATTAGGAAACTTAGAGCAAAAGATAGATACGTTAAGTACAATGGTTGAAGACCTAAACACTTATGTAGAGACTTCAGATACACTAAACATAGTGACTAACGTTAAATTAGAAAAATTAATGAAAGGTAGGTTAGACGGTATAGAAACACGTCAAGAATTAGCTATAGAGGACCTTAACCAGAAGATGAAAGGCTTTAAGTCTAACTTCATGAATAACTATTAGAAGCCTATTTATTACTAACAACTATATAAAAAACATGTCAGATAATTTCAACATTCAAGAATTCGTACAAAAGACAAGGAACGATACCTTGGAGGCGGCTAACAAACAAGCATTAAAAGCTAAGAGAAAAATCATAAAAGAAAATCATCAATCACTCGATACAGAGGTTGCTGATATGATTGAAGGATTATTACATATTAGACTTAAAGAAGAGTTTTTAAGAGCTTTTTCAAACCTCTACAGAGAACTATTAGAAGATGATAATATATTCGATTCAGAGGATATTGTCTCTCACCTTGCAAACGAAATGCAAAACATGATAGATATGGATAGTAGTACCCAAATGATGAGCGAAACTAAGCCAAAGAAACCATACCCTGACGATGATTTAGAAGATCGAATGGACGACGGTGACTACGGAGTAACATTAGCAGAAGAAGTAGAAGGAGGAGATGCTGAGAAAGGATACGGTATAATTGAATACGCTAGTGATATGATACACGACGAGGGTATAGAGATACCAGTACTTCTTGTAAGCATGGAGGAAGACGGAATAACCGCTGCAGATGTAAAAGCTAGTTGGGAAGCAGATTGGGATCATGATGAATGGACAGGTGGACAGATTAAACAAATCGAGACTTTAATATCAAGAGCTGCCAAAAAGCTTACAGAAAATGAAGAAGAGGATATCGATATAGATATAGCAGATGACGTTATAGCAGACGAAAGTGCTATGGAAGCACCGACAGAAAAAAAAGACTCAAAAGAAATATTTAGTAAGTTAGTAGATGCCTACGAAGCAGCTAAAACTCTAGGAGATGATAAACTTACTAGACAGTTAGCAAACACAATTACATACTTTAACAAGAGTGTAATTTTCGGGAATATTTAAAAACAATAGAAAGACTAACATGGATAATTTTAACTTAAGAGAGTACTTAACAGAAGGTAGACTCCTAAAAGAGGTTATTAGTGTTAATGACCGAGATGTAAACCCTAGAAAATTAATAAAAGCACTTAGACAAGGTTATTTATTTGAACTGACCGATGGAGAAGATGACTTTGAAATTAATTGGTCCCCACTAGGGAAGTATTACATGGTGATGGTAAATGCTGAGATAACATGGAGAGGTACTAAAGCATCTGAGATGCTAATGCAATTACCGCATTTAAGTACCTTAACTGTGTCTTTTAGAGTTAAATCGTAAATAAAAATAAAAATGGATAATTTCAATATAAAGCAATACCTTAAAGAGAGTACAAGCTTTACACCAAACTCCGGAACAATGAGCGGCGGGGTTACTAACCTAGATAAAAGAGAGTACTTAACAGAAGGTAGACTTCTAAAAGAGGCCGATAGTGAACACTTAGAAGCTTTTGCAGAAGAGAATGACCTAAATATAGAGAGTTTAAAAGCGGAGTGGGAAGGTTCAAAAGATAATTACGACTCTATCGAAGATTATGTAGCAGAGTTAAGTGATAATATCGAAGATACAAGAAGTTTTCACGGAGATGAGCTTAATGAAGTGTCAAATGTAGATCCTGATACAGTAGAAGATAGGAAGTACAGGTTGGAGGAGTTCATGGAAACATGAGGTAAACTATCTAACATAGCTCAAAAAAGAATTTTAACCTCAATGCTGTCCAGGAAATGGAACGACTCCTATTTAGCATATTCAGACGATACAGAAACTATTAAGAGTATAATGAGAGAACTAGGCATCGGGCAATTTAATGACCCGGAAGGTATTGAGGAAGGTGAAGATGATTACCCCACCCACATTATTACAACAGATGTATATTATGTGAAGGATTACGACGGTAACAATGATTGGAAAGAAGAGGCAGTACCGGAATATGAGATAGATGATATAGAAGATTTGTTAGCTGGGTCTAGAGGAAGTAATTTCCTTTATATAGAGAAAGGTGAGAAAGGCACTTATGAAGACGGAGAATTTACAACTGAAGAAGGGTCTAATACTAGACTTGATCCCGGGTTTGTAAAAGAGATTAACAAGAAAAAACTAAAAATAAAATAAACAATGAATTTTAACATGGCAGAATACCTTAGAAAAGGAGGTATAAACAAAAACACTAAGTCACTATTAAAAGAAGATAAAGCTCCAGGATTCGTAGATAGAAACCAAGGAGAAGCTTTACCTACATACGAAAGTGTTAAAGCAGCTTATGAAGCAAAAAATAAAGTCAAAGAAGAGTATAACTCTGGAACTGAGGAATATGATGATGATGCAGACTACGATACCGGCGGATATGTTGAAGCAATGGGTCGAGACTTAGACGAGCATGTTAATGCGATAGTTAGTCTATTTAAAGAATGGAAAGCCGGTCCGATGACAGAACCAGGCATGGAAGGATATGCTAAGGATGATTTAATTAGCCATATTCAAAGAAAAATACGAAACGCTTAACCTCAACTCTTTAAACTAAATAAAAGTAATGAACTTAGATAAGATGTTCTCAATGTTTAACGTAACCGACGAAGAGGTTAGTATACTAGGCAAGGAACAAGCGACATCTTATAAAGACGATGCACATTTCTACTTAGGGCTGTTTTACAAAATGATTAATAGAGAAGATTCTATTGCTTTTACAGCACTAATACAGTCCCTACATGTAGACCAAGCTACTCAAACAGATATTACAACAGTAAGTAAATATTTAACTTACAACCACGCTTTCAACTACCTTACCTCTATTAACTTTAATAATCAACAACACCTCGTTCAACTACTTGTATACGATAATTTAGATTTTAAAGCTGCAGCAAATAAAGCTATATGTTATTTTATAGAAGAAGAAGAGTATGAAAAGTGTAGCTTTCTTAAAAAAGTATTAGACCATACACCACTTCTTAATAAATAAGTTGCTATAACACTCTTACGGTATTATATTATACTGTATGAAGTATAGAGAAAGTATTAATAATAAACTAGAAGTTATAGAGAACGACCTTAAGATATTAAGGATGATCGTACAAAGAGCGGAACCCGTTAAAAACTACATCACTCAATTAGAAAACACTGAAAATCACTTAGAGGAAGTTAAAACCTTAGTTTCCTTAGAAGCATTCTCCTCTTCTGAAGTTGCTAGGTAACGTAAATATACGTATCTTAACGTAATGAATTTAACAGCAGAGCAATTACAAGAGAATTGGGAGACTTTCTTAAAGAATATAGATACCTATATAGAGTCACCTAGGAAGGAAGCATTAACTACTTTTTATAAAGAACGAGTAGATAGGTTTATAATAATGCCTGCATCTGCATATATAAAATTTCATAACTGCTTCCCAGGCGGTTACGTAGAGCATATTAATAGAGTAGTAGCAGCTGCTATAGAAGTTAGAGAGATGTGGGCTAAGTTCGGTGCAGACATGGAAACATTTACACTAGAAGAATTAGTCTTCTCTGCAATTAACCACGACTTAGGTAAAGTAGGAGATGTCACACAAGATCTTTACGTACCTTCAAATGACGATTGGAGAAAGAAAAACTTAGGTGAAATGTACTCCTTTAATAAAGAGGTAGGATTCATGACAGTACCTGACAGATCATTATTCTTACTACAAGAAGCAGGTATAAAATACTCAGTAAATGAAATGCTAGCAATAAGAGCTCACGATGGACTTTACGACGATGCTAACAAAGGGTATTATATTTCAAGAATACCAGAAAGTAGACTTAGGTCTATTATAGTATACGTACTACATCAAGCAGATTTCTTAGCATCAGAAGTAGAGAGACATATTAACGCCCCTGAAGGGAACACTTCTAAAAAATTTACCGCCGCACCTAAAGTAGGAGCTAAAGCTAAAGCAAGGACGAACGCATTAAGTAGTATTAAAAAGACTGACGGATTAACTAATGTAATGGCAAATTTTTTTAATGAATAGTTTAGAGGTAACAGGAATCGTAAGTATAGTATTTAACATAGTATTACTATACATTAGTAGAAATCTACTAAAAAAGAATGAAAAACAAGAAGATGTAATGGCAGAGTACTTACTTTACATGGATCGCTTATCAAAAACTATTGAATACACGCAAAAAGCTCTTAGTAAGATAGATGAAAGAGGAATCTTTGAAGCAGATGATGAAATTGGATGGTTTTTCAAAACTGTGAAGCAACTACAAGGAATGTTAACTAAGTTTCAACTAATAAACGACAATGGAGACAGTACACAAAGAAAAGAAGAAGAGGAAAAAGTCAAATAACTACTTTACCCACGAGACAGAACTTGCAATAAACAGGTACAATGAGTCTGAAGATTTTGATGAGAGAAATGTAATTTACCGAGATGAGATACACCACCCTTTCTTTAAACTTACTCAAAACATAATACATACATTTAAGTACTACTATACGGAAGAGTCTAACTTAGAAGACCTTCAACACGAAGTAATAACATTTTTACTAAGTAAGTTACATAAGTTCGACGCAACTCACGGAGCAAAGGCTTACTCTTACTTTGGAACTATCGCTAAACGATACCTAATCGCCTCTAACCAGAAGAATTATAAAAAAAGACTTCAAACAGTAACCTTAGAGCATATTAACGTAGAGAAAGGAGAAAATTCTAGTATGAATTTAACTGCTATAAACTTAGAAGAAAATACACCTGAGGAAGTACTGCTACAACAGGAAACAGATCAAACTAAGTTTATGGAAGATTACATACAATACTGCTCTAAGAATATCTACGAATTATTTCCTAAAGTAGAGCATGCTAAAATTGCAGACGCTATATTGGAATTATTTAGAAAGAGAGATTCTATTACAGTATTTAACAAGAAAGCATTATACATTTATATCCGCGAAATAACAGACGTAAAGACTTCTAAGATAACCAAAATCGCTAAGGTATTAGGTAATATTTACAAGAAACACTACGTATTTTACTTAGAGAACGGATACACAGGCTTCTAAACTAAACTACTTTCTATTTATAAACATAAGTAATACACAGACCTATGAGTTTAGACAAAATAGTATTTAAAGATAAGAAGTTTGCAGATATACTGGAAGAGATATACAACAATCAAAAAAAGAAAAGTAAGCAGATATCTGCTATGATAAGAGAACTGCAACCTCTTATACTAGATACAGGTGATGCAACTATAATAGTACCTTTGATAAGAGAGTACTTAGATGCCGGTATTAAAAACGATGACCATCTAATTAAGATGTCTACTATAATACAGAGAATCCTTAACACTTCTGACTCCGTAGCAGATTCATTACTAATTACGGAAGAAGAAATTGAACAGTTAATGAATGAAGTCAATAAGATAGAAGATACTAAAAAGTAATGGAGTTCGAAGTAGCGGTAGTAAACGATATCGTATTAAATAGTACGAGTAAATTCTTCGCAGATGCTGGTCAATGGGACGGTATAGGAGCTATAAGCTTCCAGAAAGTTAAAGGAATCAAGCGTAAAGCTAATGGAATAGCATTTCCATACTTCTCAAACCTCTCAAACTACCCCTTAAGGAATGAGCTAGTATATATTTTCCGTCTCCCCTCCGCAGAGATTCAAGAGAGTACAAGTAAAGAAGTATATTACTACCTAACCCCTCTTAACATCCAAAATCACCCTAACAACAACGCCTTACCTAATATATTTGACAATAAACATATACCAGAATCCGAACGTAGAGATTATAAACAAACATCTCTCGGCGCCGCTAAAGAAGTATCAACAATCAACTCTGAATTAGACTTAGGGGAGTACTTCACAGAAAGCTCTCAAATTAAACCTTTAAAGAAATTCGAAGGAGATGTTATACTAGAAGGTAGAGTAGGTAATTCTATTAGATTCGGAACTACTTCAATACATAAAGGTAAAGCTCTTAACAATTGGTCTACTAACGGATCTAACGGTCAACCTATAACTATAATAAGAAACGGACAAGGTAAGCAAGGTGCGGTAGGATTTCTTCCTACAGAGGAGACTATAAATAACGATAACTCAAGTATATACCTTACAAGTACTCAACGAATACCAATAACCCCAAGTAGTACTAATAGTTATTATAGTTACACTTCTACGAAAGAGAATGCACAAGGTAGAGAAGTAACCGGAGTAATACCACAACCAGCAAATCAATACAGCGGAGACCAAATACTATTAAACTCTGCAAGGATTTTTATTAACAGTAAATCTGATAGCATATTTTTAAGTTCCGCAGATACAATAAACTTAAACAGTATACAGAGCGTAAACGTAGATACAGAAGCTTTAATAGTATCTGCAGGGTTAATAAGATTAGGAGAACCGGATGCAACAGAACCTCTACTTTACGGAAACAGGACAGTGCAAGTATTAGAAGATATCGTTAAAATACTTCAAAAAATATTACAAGCATCACAAACCGCTACTGCTGGTGCTTATCCAGTCGCTACACTTAATACTGTCGGGACATTAGAAGCTACTACAATACAGTTACTAGTAGAGCAAATAAAGCATTTAAAATCAACAACAACTTACACTGCTTAACGTATTATGAACGATAGATTAATAACTCGGATAGCAAAAAACTTACAAAGTAAAAGCTTGTATGCAAAAGTAAGTAACAAATCCGGAGTAAGTAAACTTTTGAATAGTAGAGTAAACTTTAACAACTCCCCTGTACCTCTAATAGGTCAAGCTAAAATAAATCAACTAATACTATCTAACATTACAAAGCTTAAAAACTTAATGGTAGATCAAGTAAGTAACCTCTCAGAAGAACTAGGTATCTCAGAACTAGAAACCGGTAACCCTGTAATAAATGTACCAGCTCACTGTCTTGAACCTAAGAAGACTGCAGAACTACTAGTTAAACTTAACAACCTATTAACAGTATTAGAAAATACTTCAACGATACTTAACATAACCTCTATAGGATTAAATACTCTAACACGGGTACTAAACGGAACTATTACTGCTGTAAACGCTCTTACGTTAGTTAAGATAGGAGTCAACCAAGCAACAAAAGCTTTACCTTTTACTCCAGGAGTTGTTACTTCTCTAGTAGTAGATATAGGAGATGGCTTACAGATAATAAAAGAGAAACTAGACGGTACCCCTAGGTTACCCCAAATTAAGAATGCATTAACGACCGGTACTTCTTATATAACAATAGCAGCAGTTATGATGGGTACTATAGTAACACTTCTTACTATGATTATAGAGGTACTTAAATCTTGTGGAGAAGAACCTAACGAATTAGGAGACCAAACTAAAGAGTTTCTAAAACAGTCTCAAACAATTCAAGAGAATAATACATACCCACCTTACAACGGATTCACGTTTAAAATAGTAAACCAACTACTACCAAACGATCCTACTGTAACACGTAGAATAGCACAAGCAATAAATACAGAAGGTATTGTAGCTATAGAAACAGAACCTTCTTTTACCGGTAACCCAAAAGTACTAGTAGAAGAATTAAAATTGATTATCGATAGAGATAACTTAAAAGCATACTAGTAAATATTTATAAAGAGATGAAAGCCACAGAACTAAAGAAACTAATTAAAGAAGCAGTAAAAGAAGCGATTGGAGAAGAGATGCGAGAAATCCTTCTAGAAGCGGTCCGAGCTCCTAGACAAGTAGTCTCTGAGAACCAAACAAACTTTACCCCTACACCTACCGAAGCAGCACCGAGAGTAGACATACAAGAAACTCGTACTAAATATGCAGACGTATTAAATGGAATGTCTAAAGGAGAAGATCGTAATATCTCTATGAACTCATCCCATGCTCCAAACTACGCTCCACAAGCATCTAATACCTCCGCTCAAGGCTCATCCCTACCCCCTGGAGAAGTAAACATGGAACAAATAATGGGGTTCATAGGCGCTAAGTAATGGCTATTAATGCAACTAAAATACATCCGATAGATAATAAGCCTAGTAAAGCTGTGGGTATCTCTATACCTTTTAATGGCCCAGCAGTATTCAAGTCTAACTATACTACGAAAGATGCAATTAGAAACAACCTAATAAACCTACTCTTAACCGGTCCTAATGAAAGACCGTTTAAACCAGGTTTTGGAGCAGGACTTCAAACTTTTATATTTGAGCAACTAGCTCAAGACAATATAGAAGGTATACAAGACTATATTGAAACTGTAATAGGAGAATACTTTCCAAACATCCAAGCTACTGTAGAATTAAGAGCAGAGGATAGTAGAAACTCCCTTTACACAGTTATAAACTATACTATAACTAATACTGGTATGACCGATACCATACAACTAAACCTGAACAATGCATAATACAAAAGACATAAAATATTTTAATAGAGACTTTGCAGGGCTAAAAGACCTTCTAGTAGACTTTACAAAGACATATTACCCGGATACTTATAACGACTTCTCTGAAGCTTCTCCCGGTATGATGCTTATAGAAACTTCTGCGTATGTAGGAGATGTGCTTTCTTTCTACCTAGATAACCAAATACAGGAAACTTTCGTACAGTATGCAAAGCAGACGGAAAGTATCTTTAACTTAGCATATATGTTAGGATATACTCCTAAAGTTACCAAAACCTCAACCGTCGCAGTAGACGTTTACCAACAACTACCTGCAAAGCTCGTAAACGGTCTTTATATACCCGACTACGATTATGCATTATACATTTCAAACAACACTACCTTAACAACCGACCCTGGAAGAACTAACTTCTTAATACAAGATCCAGTAGACTTTAAAGCTTCTAGTTCTTACGACCCAACAGACGTAACAGTTTACCAAACCAGCGGAGGTAATCCACAATATTACCTTCTTAAGAAAAGTAGAAAAGCTATATCTTCTACAATAGGTACACAAACACAAACATTTACAACACCAGAAGCTTTTAGTACTGTCTCTATAAACGCTACTGATATAATAAAAGTACTAGATATAACCGATTCAGACGGTAACGTATGGTATGAGGTACCTTACTTAGGTCAAGAGATGGTATACAAACCATTAAAAAACGTTAATACAAATAACCCTAATACCTTTACAGATACAGACGCCCCCTACTTACTAAACTTAGAGAAAGTATCGAGAAGGTTTGTTACTAGGTTTAAAACAAACGGGTCTCTAGAAATACAATTCGGTTCAGGTACAACTAAGGATGTAGATGAAGATATAATACCTAACAGTAACAATGTAGGTATAGGGCTCCCTTTTGAAAAAATCAAAATGACAACCGCATTTGACCCTACCAACTTTCTATATACAGGTACTTACGGAATAGCTCCTGCAAATACAACATTAACAATTCGATACCTTACCGGCGGAGGAGTATCTGCAAACGTTGATGCAGATACGGTTAATACTTTAATATCTACCGGTAACGCAGCATTTCAAAATAGTAACCTTAATGCAACTACCTCAAATTACATCTTCGGAACATTAGCAGTAAATAACGAGAAAGCTGCTTCTGGTGGAGGGGACGGAGATACAAAAGAAGAGATTAGACAAAATACATTAGCAAGTTTCCAATCTCAATTAAGAAACGTAACTGCTAAAGATTATGCTATACGAGCTCTCTCAATGCCTTCTGACTTTGGTGCAGTAGTAAAGTCTCACGTAGAACCTACCAAAGCAAACGAAATCACTTTACCCGGAGAAATACCTTCTACATTAAGCCTGTATATCCTAGGGTTTGACAAAGGTAAAAATTTAACACAGTCATCCTCTACAATTAAAGAGAACCTAAGCACATACCTTTCTGAGTACAGGGTAATAGGGGATACGGTTAACATTAAAGACGGGTTTATAGTTAATATAGGAGTAGACTTTGAAATCATAATACTACCTAACTTTAACAACGATGAAGTACTTAGTAGATGTATTGTAGAACTACAGAACTACTTTAATATAGATAACTGGACTTTTAATCGCCCTATTCAACTAAACGAATTATATATTAATCTGGATAAAGTGAGAGGAGTACAAACAGTTAAGAATATTACCATCGCTAATAAAAGCGGAATACCAAACGGATATTCAGAATTTGCTTACGACATAAACGCTGCAACAGAAAATAACACTATATACCCTTCTTTAGATCCCTGTATTTTCGAAGTAAAATATCCAAATACAGATATTAGAGGTAGAGTAGTGCAGCTATAACAAGTACATAAGATTAGTAAATTGATATATTTATACTAAATGGCAATCTATAAATTATTCCCGACAGCAGACACTACTTTATATTCCGGGTATCCAAATGCTAATACTGGATTGGACGAAATACTAGAAGCAACTACTAACTACCTAATACACAACCCAACGGTAGTAGGAGAAAATCCTCAAGCTTCAAGAATACTACTACAATTTAGCTCCGCTGAAATAAATTCTCTATTCGAGAATAAAATTAAGAATTTTACGTGGGAAGCAGACTTAAGGGGATTCACTGCTAATGTAACAGGTTTATCTAGTACAAGTACAATTAACATCAATGCATTAGCAGAGAGTTGGAATATGGGTACTGGTAAGTTTTTAGATCTACCGGAAAACCAAAGTGGAGCTTCTTGGACATATAGTCAATACGGCGGAGGTGCAAAATGGACTACCTCTTCGTACGCTGCAGGAACAACTGGATCTTATAATATAGATACAAACCCTTTATCAGCAGGAGGAGGTACCTGGTATACTCAAGCAGAAGCGAGTTATACATTTCAGTATTATACAGATCCTGATATTGTAGCAAATATAACTCCGATAGTAACTAACTGGTCTTCATCTGCTTTTGATAATTACGGAATAATCGTAAGACAATCTGCTTCGCAGGAGTTTGTAAGTAATATAAATGAACAGACAACTATCAAGTATTTTTCAAGAGACACTCATACAGTATACCCTCCGCAATTAGAATTTAAGTGGGACGACCATGTTTACAATACAGGTAGTTTAGAGTTATTAAGTACGGTACCAGCAATAATAGAGATATCAAATAACCCAGGTACCTTTTACGGAGACAGCGTAAATAGATTTAGAGTTAATTCAAGACCTCAGTATCCACCCCGTACCTACCAAACTAGTTCAATATACACGCAAAACTATGCTCTACCAGAAGAGAGTTATTACAGCATCAAAGATGTATATACAAATGAAGTTGCTATTAGCTACGACAGTACTTATACTAAGTTAAGTTCTGACTCTACGGGAAGTTATTTCGATTTATATTTTAACGGCTTACAACCTGAAAGATATTATAGAATTGAAATTAAAACTACTATCGGAGACACAGTGTTAGTAGTAGATACAGAGGAATTTAAAATAAGTAATAAATAATGAGTCAACCGGTAAACATACAAGCAACCTCTTATGATAAAGGTCAATTTAACCTAGCAGTAGACACAGGTTTTACTGAGTTTACAGATATACTAGTAAATACTATGCTACCTGAAGATAGTATAAGTATAGTAGAATTCTTCACAACATACCGTAAACTTTTCTTAGAAATACCCAAAGAAGGTGAAGTAAATTCACATCAATACCTTATAAACACAAGTAAAGAGTATACGGGTGGGGAAGATATAAGCGCGGAAGTAGTAGCCCTGGTTCAGGAAGTAACAGAGTTAAGAGAAGAAAATATAGAATTACAGAAACAAGTCTCACGTTTAGCAGGACTTAGTTCATCAGATATAATCAACAAAACGGCATAATGGTAAAACCACTAGTAACCCCGTTAGGTAACGGCATATTAAATAAAAACCAAGTAAGTACCTTATCAGCAACCGACAATGCTAATATTGAAACCACGCAACTGACTCAAAACTTTAATGTAATCACAGACGTATTACAAGGGTATATCTATACTATAAATGGAGAGTATATCGATAAAATCACTACAGGCTATAAAGTTGAAGGGGAGTTAGATGTAACTAGCACAAATACACTTGTATTAGACCCCGGCACAGATGTAATAAGTAATGGGTTTACTCAAGGGATCTACCAAGTACAGTATAACTTCTTAAACCCGCTATTAACAAGTAACCCTACCTTATTCATAGTAGAGATATCATCCGATAGAACAGAACTAAAGGTTAATAGTAGGTTCTTAGATAGTATACAATTACAAGCAGGGACAGAGACTATTCAAGAATATTTAACTAGTACTACTAACATAAACGGGTACTTCTTAGATTTTGGTTTAAATCAATTAGAGTTTGCAGTTAACGTAGGGTACCTAGGTAGAAATCTTCTAATTAAACTATACGAACCTTTACCTTTCACAGTAGAAAAAGGAAGTACCTTTAACATATACAGTAAGGTCTCTGATTCTAACATATTTAATGTAAGATTCCCAGAACTAGAAGCACAATTACCCAAAACAAAACAACTTAGAGGGCCTAATAAGAATCTCCGAGTAAATACAAAAACCAACAACACAACCGTCTACAAAGATATAAACAACCTAACAGACGCATCTGCTAATGGAATGACAAACCAGCTAAACAGTGTGTTAGCAGAAAACAGAGCAGAACTTAACACAGATTACACAGATTATAGTAACTTCGTATTCTTCAGTTCAGCTAATACTAGACTTACAAATTTTAATTACAAAGCAACTCAATTAGAAACATTCGCTAAGAATATAGCAACTTTAGAAGGATTAAATACCGCCCCACCTACAGAACTATCTGCTAGTAAAGAACAATATCAGAGACAAGTTAAAAGTACAACTAAAAACTTCGACGGATATGACTACTACCTTTATTACAGTAGCGGTTCTCATACATGGCCTAAGCAAAACGATACGCCTCCTTATATACTGTATTCTTACACCTCTTCTGAAGCTACCGCTTGGTTAAGTACTCAATCTGATACTGCTACTATTTACGATAGAGATAATAGAAATAACCTATTCGAAACATTTCCAAGTTATATAACAGACGATACCGATAACGCTAACTTTCAACTATTCTCCGAACTCACTGCACAAATGTTCGATGAGATTTGGCTCTATACTAAAGCTCTAGAAAATAGACAAGATGGAGATAATAGATTAAAGAACGGTATATCAATAGATCTAGTAAGTGATGCATTAGAATCTTACGGAGTAGATCTATACGCTAGTAGTTTAACAAACAACGATGCGTTTACATCCCTATTAGGGGTAACTTCTACAGGAGGTTTACTACCACCAACCGGAAGTGAGTTAATTACAAACTACGTAACTGCTTCTGCAGAAACCACACCATTCAACGAAGCACAGAAATTAGTATATAAGAGAATATACCACAACCTACCCTACCTCCTTAAAAAGAAAGGAACAGTATCAGGATTAAGAGTACTACTAAACTGCTTTGGAATACCAGACACAATATTAAGAATATCTGAATTCGGAGGTAGAGATAAGAATACTAATACATGGGACTACTGGTATAATCGATTTAACTACGCATACGAAACATCCGGATCAGGTTACATAACTACCCCTTGGAACGGACCAACCTTCACTTCTTACTGGACCGCAAATAGTCCAATATCACTACCTTTAGTGAGTACAGGGACATATAATATGTCTGTAGATTGGGGAGACGGTACTACTCCAAGCAACATAACCGCCTGGGATGATACTCAAAAGACACATAACTACACTACCTCTGGATTCTACGAAGTATCAATAACCGGAGAATGTAAAGGTTTTGCATTTAATAATACGGGGTACACTGCAAGTATAATGGATGTATTCGATTGGGGTAGTTTAGAACTATCTACAAGCGCTTCATTCTACGGAGCAGATAATCTAGGAGGTAATCGTAGCACCGGTATAATAACCACAACAAGTGCTCCGACAATTAGTACTACTAGTTTTAAAGACATATTTAGAGGAGCTACGATATTTAAAGGTCCCGTACAGGGGTGGAAAACAGATACAGTAACTTCTCTAGAGACTTCATTTAAAGATGCATTAGCGTTTAACTCTCTTATAGATTGGAACCTCGCTAACGTAACAACCTTACAAGGTACATTTGAAAATGCAGCAGTCTTTAATCAAGATTTAAACTGGAATACTTCTGCTAATACCAATATGAGCGGTACTTTTAGTCAAGCGGTAAAATTTAACGGGGATATAAGTTCATGGGATACAGGAAACGTAACTACCTTCGAAAATACATTCTATAGCGCATCTCTATTCAACCAAACCGTCCAAGGTTTTAATACTGTATTAGCAACTAGTATGAAAGGTATGTTCTCAAACGCTACTTCCTTTACTCAGCAAGTATCTAACTGGCCAGTCTCAAACGTAACGGATTTTAGTCAAATGTTCTTAAATGCCTCCAGCTTTACAAACGGAAGTAATGAAAGCCTTAACCAATGGGTAGTTTCTGCTGCAACAACGATGAACTCAATGTTTAAAGAAACAGACAAGTTTAATTCAAATATGTTTATACTACCTTCCGGTAACTCAACTACTGATCTAGGTTCAATGTTTGAAAGCGCATCCTTATTCAATAACGGAGGAACAAACACCATTAACAGTTGGGACGTAGCTAACGTAAGTGACATGAGCAATATGTTTAAAGATGCAAAAGCTTTTAACCAAGACTTAAGTTCATGGAATACAGTAAGTGTAAATAATATGAGCAATATGTTTAAAGACGCTCGTTTATTTGATCAAAACCTCGGCTCCTGGGATATTGCTAATTTAATAGACGCTACAGATATGCTAGACGGTTCCGGTATGTCTAGTACTAATTACACACAGTTACTAATACAATGGGCTACCCAAGCTCCAAACATACAAAGTAACGTATCTTTAGGGGCCGGTATAATACAATATGAATCAGCTGCTAGCGCTTCAAGGTCAACATTAAATTCTGCCCCTCATAACTGGAACATTATTGACGGAGGTCAGATATAATATTAAGTCACGGATATTTATAGTAAATGGCAACAGTAAAGAGTATACAATTTAGGTTTAAGTCACCAACAGCCTCACCAACAACACCTGCTTCTCAATCCCTATTTACAAATATAGATAAAGGAAACGATACCCAATTTACAGTAATACTCGAACATACCACACCCGTTACGTCCGGGTCATACTCCGGATCTATAGTTAGTTCAGACGCTAAATACGCAGATCTAAGTTTCATTCACGAAGGTTTAGCGAAATCTGCAAGTATAAGCTTACCTTTTATAGATGGAGGGTGGTGGTCTGTAATGGTAACTCAAAAAGACGAGTATACTTACACACTATATGCATCAAACAAAGTATATGATGGAGTAGACGGAAATACAGTAGGGTTTGAAGCATCCCATTCGTTTACTGGAACAGACGACTGGACTAAACCAGGAGATGTATATTTCCCAGGGTCAGGTTCTCTTACTATAGCAAGAGGTACATATACACCTTTCACAGGATCTCTACAAGAATTAAGATACTTTACAGATACTGTAACTAAGCCACAATTTAGAGATTTCGTACAAGATTCTAATTCAATAGAAGGAAGTTCGAATCTACTTTTTAGAGCAGCTCTAGGAGGAGAATTATATAGAAATACTAGCTCCATACATCCTGGAGTAGGAACTCCTGACTCACCTCTTTCATTTAGTACAGGTAATAACTTTACAATAACAAATGGTAATTTTCGACCTAATTATGAAATTGCACTAGTAGACCAAGTAGGAGGAGGTATACGTAATAGAAGCTCCACAAAGATAAAGAAACAAGAACTAATACTACCTACATCCTCTTCTATATACAGCAACATACCTGTAAATACAGTACTAGCAGCAAGTCTAACTGTACAACAACAAAGAAAAGTAAGTAACAGTCTAACTAGAAATGTTAACTACGCAGAAGTAGCCTTATCTCCTCAAAACGAAATAAACGACGATATAAACGCTACTCACGGTTACCTTAATATCGGAGAGTATATTGGAGATCCGAGAGATATAAACAATATATCAAGAACATATTTAGAACTAGATAATTTACGAGAGACGTACTTTACAAAGTATAGTCATAACTACAACTATAGCGATTACATAAGACTTTCTAAGTATTATGATAATGCAGTATTCCAGATGGTAAAGGACTACGTACCTGTAAGAACAGGGTTAGCTACCGGTATAGTAATCAAGCAGCATCTACTAGAAAGAAATAAAGTACGTCCAGCACAAGTAAGCTATAAAAACCTCACAATAACTGGATCCTTAAAAGCTCAATCAAGAAACTATAACAACGGAACACTTCAAGTTATATCTGCCGGACCAGGTGGGTCAGTTAATAGTTTAAGTAGTACGTCTCAAATATGGAATAACGTATACAACTCTCCGATTGGAGTAGTTAACCAAGTTGAATCATCACAGTATGAATTTTTTAATGGAGAATATTCAGGGTCAACAACAACAGCCCAAGTAATACATTCTATAAATAGTAAACCACTATTAAATAATATTGAAACAAGTAGAGCATCTACTCTATATCAAGATGTAGACTATTCCTATAACGCAATAACACCAGTAAACATTAACCTTATATTAAATAAATCCGCCACCCCCGCAACCGTACCGGATTCTAATTACAGCAGTTTACGAAGTATTAATTCACGTTACCTAGGAAGTAAAAACACAGGGGATATTAACTACAAACAACTACTATCTACCTCATCAATCGCACCCGGAACCCCTATCGATAACTTTACCCCCTGGTTCGCTCACTTTAACGGAATATATGGCTCTGCAGAACTCGGTAATGGTATCGGAGGTAACCTAAACGTAACCGAGCTTATAAACGCAGAGACTAAAGATAGGATCTTAATGACTACTGCTAATAAGAATATAGATTTCTTAGGACAATTATTTAAACAAGGAGATACTCCTTTTATAGCACCTATTGCAATAGATCAGATACTTGAAGGAGCGGTGGAAATAGAAGCAGTAGGGGAACTATATCAAACTATACTGATGAAATCAGGAAGTGTAGGGACCGGGTATAATGGAACGTCTTTCCCGAACGGTGCGATCACTTATGGCTACTCTACCGCCACCCCAGATACCCGAGGATTTCACAACGGTATTGCAGTAACACAATCACTAGACCACTATACTTTCCCCTCCCAAGCTTCCTGGCGCGGATATGCACCAACAACTGCAGCTTCCGAAATACGCCATATAGGAAGTGTAAATACCGTAACAACAACAACCAATCTCCCCAACAACGGACTACCCCCCGTATATACCACATTCGGTACACAGGAATCACAATCATTAGCCGCAGGAGAAATTAAAAGAACTCTCGTCAATCTAAACGCATCCGGAAGTTCTACTACCATTGCTTTTGCAGACTTCGATAAATGGACTATTACTAGTGGCTCAATCACAGAAGCAGACAACAACCTAATCGACCTCCCCAATGAATGGGTTGACAATTTTCCTTTGGTATGGTTCTACTTCTCCGCTTCCGCCGCAGAAATAACTTCTACCTTATCCTGGAGCTTAAACTACCAGGAATACTCTAGTTCATTCGAAGACGGGTGGTTCGACCTTATAACCGCCAACCCTGTAACCTACCCCATTAATTTTCCTTCTGCTATGCAGAGTCTTGGGAACGTATACATATACAACAAGGTAACTAATGAATACACTCAAGAAACAGTAAACCCAGCAGAGGAAACATACTTCCCACTTCAACGAGGGGATTTTATAAGAGTGGGGACTACTGCAAGTATGGACACTACTCAAAAAGTAGGTAGTAAACAAGTATCCCCTCTAGGCCTTATGAGGACGATATCTTACACTCCAGGTTCAGATGCTGCATACACTCTAACTGTACCACAAGGTGAAAATAATTCAACTAATACATTTCGAAGACTCTCCGATTCTTATGATAGAACTGGCTTTAAATATAATGCCGGATTACTAACCCCTCTACCGGAGGTAGAAGGACTAACCGACACGGCGGATTACGGAAATCAAAACTTTAGAATAATAAGAAGAATTCCTACAGAATTCTACATATTGTTGAAAAACCGACCAGGAGCATATACAGGAGAAGGGTTACTTTTACCGCACAACTTTAATCCTAAATATAACGCTAAGAGAGTAGCGCAAGACTTAGGAGTGATTAAGATGGTATAATAATAACTAACTTTGAACAAATCATATATTTATAATAAATAAAAGTACAACATGGGTTTTTTAAGCAACACCACAGTAACATTAGACGCTATACTAACAACAAAAGGTAGAGAACTTCTCGCAAGAGGAGATGGTTCCTTTAGAATTACTCAATTTGCTCTATCTGACGATGAAGTAGATTATAGTATGTATAATCCTACGCATCCTTCAGGGTCAGGATTCTACGGAGAAGCAATAGAGAATATGCCAGTACTAGAAGCATTCCCAGATCAGACTCAAGTAATGAAATACAAACTTGTAACACTACCTAGAGGTACTGCTAGAATGCCTGTATTAGACTTAGGGTACAGTCAACTAACTCTAAAACAAGGAGCAGCTTTCTCAATAAGACCACAAACATTAAACTACCTATCTCAAGCACAAGCTTATGAGACTAACGGGTATACTTTTACTATCTCCGACGTAAGGTTGTTTAATTCATTTAACGGAATAGGAGTTGATACTCCAGAAGTAACAGCTTTAAATTCAACTACCACAATAGGTACAGCAGTATCAAAAACAGTAATAGGTACTAGTTTAAGCTCAATAATAACTACAATAAATACCTTATTCGGAACCAATTCAACCCTTACCGCTACTCTACAAGTAGTAGGAAGAGACTCCGGAGCAAGAGCTTCTATACCAGTAACTATCAAGAAAATATAACATGTCATATAAGAAATTAGACTCAGAAGACTTTTTAGTAAGTATAGACTCAGTAACATCTACTGTATGGTCAGACGAAGCACCAACCCTTACTACATTCTTTACAAGCTCTACAACAAGTACAAACGATCCTTACTATAAGAACGTTTACAAAACTGCCTCAACCGGAAGCGTACAATTCGCAATAGCGTACGGAGACAAGAAAGGATCAGGTAGTGCAAACTACAACGACTTAGTACCTGGAGCTTCCCCTACAAGAACCGTCTACGGTCAATTTAGAAACTTAGTATATGGAGACGAAGAGTTAGATTTTAATTTCGGAGGTACTACTTCTGAATTCTTCTGGGCACTTTCTATAGAGAGAGCAAGGTATAAAGAAAAACTTCTACCCGGTACTCTTAATATAAAAATATCCGGATCATTAGGAAAGGTATTTGAATTAACAGATAACTCTGTTGATACTCCTACTGCTACTTTCCTTGAATGTGGAAGAGTTTATCAACTTATATCCGGTTCTAATGGAACTTCTTACGACGGAGGTACGGGTTATAGCGCCGAGTCTGGATCTTACGGATTATTCTTACCTGACATCTCAACAATAATATTAAATCCACTAGCACTTTCCGGAAGTGTACCTTTTAGTAGAACTGATGACTCTGCAGGTGAGAACATTGAAAAAATGTTTAACGCTATATCTGGATCAAACGCTGCCTCTTTTGCAATCAATAGTCAAGAGACATTATCATCTGATTACGTATTTATAAGAGCAAGAAACTCTGAATTTAATTACTCTGAAAATCCATCATTTATATCAGGGTCTACAGGAGACGTATTATTTCCATCTCAGATCAACTCTCCACAAACCTTCGTAACATCTGTAGGACTATATAACGACGTAAACGAACTACTAGCTATCTGCAAACTCTCAAAACCTTTAACAAAAGACTTCACTAAAGAAACTTTATTAAGAGTAAAATTAGACTTTTAAAATGAATGAGCGTTTACAAACCACTACTAGCATCCGATATAATAGTAACCCCATTACAGGTAAGTAAAGCCTTTGCATACCAAACCCCTGCAGGTATTAATAACGCAGGGATAAACATGTTTAAAGGTAAGAATATAACTGGACTATTCTCATTAGAAGAACCGACCACGGGTATAACCTCCGTAGAGTATCAAAGACTAGTATATAATACTATAAGCGAACTATATTACTCTAATTACATAAGCTCAAGCTACGGAGACAATCTATCTACACCGGTAAATCTTATAAACGAAAATACAACCGGACCTGTATCGTCTGCAGGAAGGTATGAAAACTACCTACAAACAGACTTAACATTTGAAAGATACTTTCCAACCTCATCAGACGCAATAATAGGAGTATGTTCTATACCTCAAAACCTATATGGAGATAAAGTACAACCCAACTCATTTCAACTAACCTCTCCAAAAGGTCTAATAGTTGATGACGGCGAAGGTAACTTAATATTAAATACAGACCCTAACACAATCGTAGGTACAATAATATACCAACACGGTATCGCTATAATAACAAAAGATACTTCAGAAGCAGTTAGCGGTATTATAAACGCCTTTACAACAGCCTCTTCACTGTACTGTGCTTTCTCTTCCTCATACGACATATATGAAACTCAGTATAAATGTACCATTAACCCTTCCGAATACAACTTTACACTAAACCAGTCTATAATATCTGGATCTAGTTCATTCGAATACAGTTCAAGCTACTACTACCAACCTAAAGACGGTATAGTAAATAATTTCGCTACAAGCTCTACCTTTACTCCATATGTGACCGGAGTAGGTCTTTACAACGACAATCAAGAACTACTAGCAATTGCGAAAGTAGCTCAACCACTCCCTACAAGCACTACAATAGATACAACAATACTTATTAACATAGATAGGTAAATAAAAAGAAATTATGTTAAAATGGTTATATAAGAATGAGGATATCACCTCTATAGAACAATTCCCAGACACCTGCCACGGTTTCGTCTATAAGATAACAAACCTAACAGACGGTAAATTCTATATAGGTAGGAAAATCTTACAAAATACATTAACTAAGAAACTTACAAAGAGAGAACTGTCTGAACAGACCGGGCCTGGACGTAAACCAACAAAAAAGAAAGTCTTAAAAGAGTCTAACTGGTTAAACTATTGGGGATCCAATAAACCTCTGCTAGAAGAAATTGCTCAATTAGGAAAAGAAAATTTTGAAAGAGAAGTATTGCAGTTGACTTTCTCAAAAAAACAATTAACTTACTACGAGTTACATTATCAATGTGTATACGAAGTGCTCTTAAAAGATTCATACAATGAAAATATACTAGCTAAATTTTTTAGAAAAGACTTGGAGACCTGAGTAATAGTTCTTATATTTAGTACAATGGTAAATCACTTACTTATGGACCTCGTTGATAATGTTCTAGGAAAAGGTAAAGCTACCTCTGGAGCTAATCAAGCCTACCACTGTCCTTTCTGCAATCACCGTAAAAATAAACTAGAAGTAAACTTCCAAGAAAACGAAGAAGGTATTAACCATTGGCATTGTTGGGTATGTAACGCAAGAGGAAAGTCTATAGCAAGCTTATTTAAAAAAGTAGGTGCTCCTGCTAGTAAGATGCAGGAACTTAAAAGCTACGTAAAGATTTCATTCTACGAAGGTACTAATCAACAAGAAGAGTTAATAGAACTACCTAAAGAATATAGCTCTTTGATAGACCCCAATACTGCTGACACCTCTACACGACAAGCTCTTAGATACTTAAAAAATAGAAATATAGGTAGTACTGAGATAAAAAGGTATGAAATAGGGTTTTGTGCAACCGGTAAATATAAAGACATGGTAATCATACCTTCCTATACCGAAGAGGGGGTTTTAAATTACTTCGTAGGACGTAACTTTGGACCTTCAGACTATAAGTACAAGAATCCAAAAGTTAATAAAAACATAATACCTCTAGGATTACATATTAATTGGAACTCTCCTTTAATAATCTGCGAAGGAATGTTTGACGCTTTAGCAATTAAACGAAACGCAATACCTTTACTAGGTAAAACAATACCAAAAAAATTAATGCACAAGATTGTAGAATCTAGTGTTAAACAGATTTTTATAGCACTCGACAATGATGCTATCAAACAAGCATTAGAACACTGTCAGACCTTTCTTAACCATGGGAAGGAGGTGTTCTTAATCGAACTTAACAACGAAGATCCTTCAGAGCTAGGATTTAAAGAATTTACTAAACTACTACACACAAGTACACCGATGACTTTTAAAACACTAATAGAGAAAAAGTTTCAACTATGATTGAGAAAAACAAAGACATTAAAAAAGATGCATTCGTCAAAAGATTAATACATCCAGACTCCACTGCCCGTCAAATCACTCTAACCGACAGTAGATTTTACCAACGTAACAAGGAAGAATATTATCCCTCTGTAACAACAGTACTTTCGTACTTCCCAAAAGGAAAGTTCTTCCAAAGCTGGTTAAAAGACGTAGGAGCAAATGCTGACATTATAATGCGTAGAGCGGGTAATGAAGGAACCCAAGTACATGAAGCTATAGAAGCATACCTTAAAGGCGAAGAAATTCAATGGCTTGACCAATGGGGTAAGACAAAGTATAGTCTCTTAGTCTGGAAGATGATCCTAAAGTTCAAAGACTTCTGGGATACACATAAACCAACACTAGTAGAATCTGAAATACATGTATTCTCAGACGAACTTAAAATAGCTGGAACAGCTGACTTAATACTCGAAATAGACGGAAAACTATGGATGGTTGATATTAAAACCTCAAACTACTTACACGATACATACGACCTACAACTCGCCTGTTATACACAAGGGTGGAATGAATGTTTTGAGAGACCTATTGAAAAGATGGGTATACTATGGCTCAAAGCTGCAACCCGTGGAGAAAGTAAAAAGAAAGGAGTACTTCAAGGAAAAGGATGGCAATTAAAAGAAGCTTCTACACCGTTTGAAGAATGTAAGAGGATATTTAAACACCTTTACGAAGTTTATTTAATAAAACAACCCAACTTAAAACCAATAACAGAAGTGCTACCAACAAGCATTAAGCTAAATCCGTGATATTTATACAATATGACAACATTAACAAGTCTCCTTCGAGAAATCCTAACCGAAGGAGGTAATGTCTTCGGGACAACTGCACCAATAGAGAAAGATAAGATTGAACCTACACTAGAAAAGTTTGTTGAAGAGTTAGGAAGGGTATTTCCCAACAAAACCTCTGCTTTTAAAACCTTCGAGAAAATAGGTTCTGCAGGTAAGAAAGATATGTCGGGAGATATAGATGTAGCTTTCCCTGTAGCTCATATGACCTTAGACGGAAAGCCGGATTTAAAAAGCTGGGGATTAGATGAAGAGAAGTTTACCGAATACTACGATAGGATAAGAAAGAGAGCTAAAACGGCTACAGAATCCCAATCGCAATTAAGAGCAATGCTTACGTTAGTTGCTGAGAAGATTAACGAGAAGAGTAAAATACTCCAAGCAGATCCTAAATCTGCAGGAGCTAACTCTTTATTCTTAGCATTCCCACAATACGGAGTAGACGGTAAGAGACAATCAGAACTAATACAGGTAGATATTAATATTGGAGACCCAGAATGGTTAAGATTTAGTTACTACTCAAACATATACAAAGGAGTAGTTAAAGGACTACATAGAACTCAATTAATGCTAGCACTATTTACCGCTAAAGGTAAGATGTTTAAACATGAAAAAGGAGTTTTAGATAAAGAAACTAGAGAAGTAGAAGCTAGCACACCAAAAGAAGCTTTGAATCTAATTAATACTTTATATAACACCGAACTAAGTCAAGACCAGTTAAACGACTACTTTGAATTATCAGATGTCCTAGAAACACAATTAACAAAAGAAGATTACGGAAAAGTAATGGACATCTACATAAAGATATTAGACAATACAGGACCTACAGCACATATCCCAGAGAACTTAGAAAATTATTGGATAGCAAACCAAGAGAGGTTAGGTTTAAAAGGTAAAAGACTACCGGAAGATTCACCACTTAAGAAATACGCAGTATAATGTCAGGAGCAGCAGGAGGTAGTAGGATAACAAGAACCGCAGTAAAACAAACGGTTGAAGACTATACTGAAAATATACTTTCCAAGATAGAAGGCTTTAAAGATGCAAAACTATCCGGCTCTATAAATAGACCGGAAAAAGATGACTTCGGAGATATAGATATTATAGTAACTATAGAAACAGAAGACGATAAAAGAGTAGTTAAAAAAGCAATAGTAGAACTATTCGCTAGCCTCTCTGACGATGAACTACCTCCTCTACGGAACCCCAAGTACAACGGTAAAAAATCTATAAACCACGGAGAAATGGTCACAGTACTGTACCCTATATCTGACATGCCTGGAGAATTTGTACAGATAGATAATATTATAGCACTCTCTTCCGACGAAGGAGCTTTTAAGAAGACTATACTTGACTACCCCGCTGAACTTCAAGGAATAATACTAGGACTAGTTAAAACCCCCCTACTAGAGGAAAGACCGGAAGAAGTCTTTGCTCGAATGGGTATTAAAGACATACCAGAATTAGGAGAAAATAAAGAGTACGAATTTCATATAGATACTTCAGGACTTACCCTCCGTCTAGTAACATACGGAGCTAACTATAAAATTCTCGATAGTAATACTGTATGGCAATCAAAAAGCTTTACAGACGTTAAGACTCTACTAAAGGATTTTGACTTAGATGGAAGTTTTAATGCATTCATCGAACAAGTTAAGAGGTTAAAGAACGAACGCTCTAAAAATAGAGTAAAAGGGTTCTTTAAAAGATCTATAAAAGTAGGAGCAGCAGAACAAGGAACGTCTAAAGGAGACGTAAAACAAAGAGCCTTAGATACAGTAGCACAGATACAAGAGAGTAGAGCACTTCATACAAGAGCTAGGTTAACAACAAAATACTTAGACGAAGACAGTAAGAGTAGAATCGCTGTATTCCCTGGAGCTTTCAAACCTCCTCATAAAGATCATATTGCAAGAATTAAAGCAGCTTCTGAAAAAGTCGGTGACGATGGAAAGGTTCTAGTTATTATATCCCCTAAACCGAGAACAAAAGACGGGCAAGAGACAATAGATGCTAATCAAACAGTTGCAGTATTTGATCTCTATAAGAGTAAAGGAACATTACCTAATAATGTAATATTTAAAATATCAGATACAAACTCACCGGTAGGAGCAGCATACGCAGAATTTGAAAGCGACAGTACACAACCTTATATCGCTGTATTCGGAAAAGATGATAAAGCTAGGTTTAGCAGTATAGAAGATAACCTCCCGAACGTAGTAATAGATAGTTTTGAAGAAGCAGGAGTAGGTAATACATCAGCAACAGACTTAAGAATCGCAATCGCTAATAGAGATAAAGAAGAACTTGTAAAACTAATAGCACCAGGCGTTACAGCAGAAGAGTACTTAGATGCATTAGGTATAGAAGAGGTAGAAGAAATAGAAGAGGAAATAGAGGAAGAGGTAGAAGAGGAAAGGGATGAGGTATTAGAAGAGGAAATACTAGAAGAAGAAGAGGATGAAGACAGAGATACAAACCCCTGGGATAAACATGCTACTATGCTCAATAAGATGCAAAAAAGACCTGAGCTCCTTAAAGGATTATGGAAAAGTATTTCAAAAGCCTCTAGAAAAGCTTTAGTCTTATATTTTAGAGAGAAGAAACAACAAGAAACCGCTGCACCGGTTGAATCTATTAAAGAGCAGAGTAATACAAAGAATAACGTATTAAACGAGAACAGTACCTACTCTAAAGACATAGATTATAAGTTAAAGATTAGAGAGTTAACAGAACACATGTTGGAAAAAGGTATGAATATTAAACCTCTACCTAAAGTTACTTTTAAACATAGTAATAGCGCTAATGCTCGACTATTTAACGGTAAAACAGCCTACTATGAACCAGCAACAAGCACAATAGTACTCTACACAGAAGGAAGACATCCTAAAGATATTGTAAGATCATTCGCACATGAGATGATGCACCATATACAAAACCTAGAAGGTAGGTTAGGCAGTATTAACACCACGAACACTAAAGAGTCAGAACACTTAAATGATCTTGAAAAAGAAGCTAACTTAAATGGAACAATGACTTTCAGAAACTGGACTGATTCAGTAACTGAAAACTTAACTACCAAGATAGATACTTTCCTAACTGAGAACAATATAAAACTACCACCAGACCAGGAAGTAGTACTTCAAGCAGGTACTGAAGACCATGAAAGAGGTTTAATTGTAAAATGGAGAAGTGATGGAGGGTATGACGTAGCTTATTGGTATGGTACACCAGACAATATAGTATCAGCTGAACTAGTAGGAGACGGTGAATCTTTCGGAGACATTAAACATGTATGGTTAGGATATCATCCAGAATTAGATAGCGAAGAGAAAGTATATGAAGAAAGTTCAGGAGTAGACGGAGAAGTAGTTTGTAGAGGGTGTGGATGGATATGGGACTTAGAAAACGGAGGAGAAGATCCCTACCTTTGTCACAAGTGCGGTTACGACAACTCTCCGAACATAGGTGAACAACATAAGACAAGAGACCCGTTTGGATTAAATCAATACGCTAGAGAATTAGCTGCTGACCTGGAAGAATCCCTAGATCAAGACGAAACTACTGCTAGTAAAAAAAAAGAACTAAAAGAAGGAGTATTTGATACTATCACCAATAAAGTATCCTCTGACGTATTCAACAGTTGGAAGCAACAGTTTGACGAAGATAATAACGTAGGTAAGATATCTTTTAATGAAGAGTATGACCTCGTAGATAGTAAGGGTAGACAATTAGAATTCTACCTCGAAGCAGAATTAGAACTTAACCAAACAGAAGAGAGAGTATATAGCGCAGACGGAGGAGCCGATGCTGGAGACGAAGAAGAGTTCGACAGTAAAGGTACTATGAAAGACCCAGGACTCGCAGGAGATATAAATCTCAACTTCACAATAGACCCTCGAGACCTTCCAAAAGCATGGACTACCCTTTCAATGGACCTGAAAGACATCGTTAGACACGAGATAGAGCACTTAACACAGTCCGGATATAATATAATACCTAGTAAAAGTTTACCGGACGACCAAGAAATAAGAGACCGTATACTAATATACAAAACACTACCTGAAAGAGAGTATTATACCCTAGATAAAGAAATACCAGCAATGCTACAAGGGATGTACTTTAAAGCAAAGAAATTAAAGAAATCCTTTAAAGATGTAGTAAAGGTTTACTTAGATAGTAGAAAGGTTTCTCAAGAAGATCAAGAAAAAATAATTAAACGTTGGAAGCCTGCAGCAAAAAAGCTAAATTTACCAAACTTATAAAAGAAGTACGCATATTTATAACATATAATAAAACAATAGAATGAAAAAATCACATCTAAAAGAGCTAATAAAAGCATCAAAGAAGCACCCGGTTAAAGAAGCAGATTCTCCCGACATGGGTCTCCTAAGCAACTTAGAAACTAAGTTAAAAACTCACGACTGGTATTATATGATGTCAGATGATCAGAGAAAATATACTCGTGGAATAGATCAACAAAGAGAGATAAGAGACATTCTATTAAAGTTAGATAATTCCAAAGAAGCTAAAGAACTTTATAATAAGTACGCCCCTACTCATGAAGATGGTCCAGATATGAAAGTATCAGAAGAAGTAAGCGAAGACTATGACGCCTTAGAAGAAGGTCCTATGATGAATAAACCTTCAGCAGACATTGAAGAAGACGGGTATGAAGACGGTGAGAAAGCAGTTGAGATGTTTAGGTTTAAAGAATTACAAAACAGACCAGACTTATTATCATATACAAGAGGTTTTATACAGGGCATACGTGATAACGGAAGTTACTTTGTTAGCGAAACTAACTATAAGAAAGGTATGAATGAAAAAGACATGGGAGAGAGTAATAAGAAAATACATGAACAAGTAAAGAAAGCATTACTTAAAAAACTATTAAAAAAATAAAAGTTGCCGTCTAAGTAATAAATTCTTATCTTTAGGTTATAATAATATGGCATACAAGATAGTAGCAAAGACGGAACAAGACTTAGAAGAAGTCTTAAACAACATTAACAACTGGTTTAGTAATACTCAAGACTTTGAAGTAGGGTTTACCGAAGAGCGTAAAAAGTTCTTTAACCCCGAGAGTAAAGTAATCGAAGAAAAAAGTATTAACGTAATAACAGTCAAAGAGTACGCAAGTAATAAACAGGCTAAGGTTAAGTTTATACCGTTACTAAAGACTACGGAAATAAAAGTAGAGATTAATGGAGAAGGTGAGTTTTTAATTAAAAATAAGATCTCTAACCAAGTTAAAACTAAAGCAGTACTTAAATCCTATAACAAAGATACTCTTAAACCTATGAAGAGTACTGAGAAACAGTTTAACCTAACCACAACCGCTTAAACAATTATATATTGTCAGAATCAAAACTAAAAAAAGACTTTGCTAAGAAAGACGTACAGAGAATGCGAAACCTTATACAAGGTAAAGCAGGGGCGAGTACTACTATATCCTCTGGGTACAGTAAGCAAGTAAAAGACCGAGTAGAAGGAGAGACCTGGGAAGAAGACGAACGTACCTGGGTAATTAAGAATGGAATAAAGCAAACTGTATCAAAGCTACAAGAAGCAAGAGACCTTGCTAAAACCCCTTTATTCTGCCCGGAATGTAAAATAGTAATGAATCATCGGTACGATAAAGAATTCTACACTATTAACAAAAGATGCTTTGAATGTCAAGTTAAGTTCGAAACACACCTAAAGATTACAGGTAAATTTGAAAGCTATAGAGATGCCATACATAATTCTGAAATAGATAACACTATCGACAACTACGAACTGTGGGTAGACGATCTTATAAACAGTACTAATGATGGATTTATATCCGAAACAGGGGAATTAGAAAACTGGTCTAAAGGCGCCTCCACTGGATTAACTAAACAAAAAGAAGAAGCTATAGAATATCTCAAGAGCTTAAGAAAGTAAGACTATTTATAAACATGAATAAGAACATACTTAGGAACCTTATCAGGAAAGTAGTAACTACAAAACTGAAACCTACACGAAGTAATAAGTACGCAGGTATAAAAATATTAGAAACACATTCAGAACTAATACCAATACTAAGCGACCTGATGACCCCTGACTTCCACCTGTTCACTGAAGATATAGAATGGGTAGCTCCTTCTCCAAAGACGTATAGAGTAGTATTAAAGAATAAAGAGTTTTTTTACCTCTACGACTTAGGAAGATCTTGGGTAGCACAAGTCTCCGGTAAAAAGCACTACCTTCTAAACCTCGGAGAAGAGACAATGGCTGCAAAGGCAATATCAAAACTCCTCAGGTTTACCACCGCAGTAGAAGAAGAAGAGATAATAGATTCAGAAGAAGTAAGTGATATAGGTGATATGGGAGACGATACTTCCCCAGAAGAAGATATACCTACAGGAGACGACTTACCTGACGAATTAACCCCCGCATAGAATAAAAAATGGATACAATAGATAAAATACTTCTAGAATGGTCCTTCAGATGTGAAAAAGGTTATCCAGATCTTAGTAACGAAGAAGATATTCTAATAATAGAAACATTACTAAGTAATGCAGTAGGTGAAGAGTTTAAGCTAAACGAAAGAAAACACCCCTTCGAATACCTTAACTCTACAGCTCAAGAGGTAGGTAAAGAGTTAATTAAACAACTTAATCTAGAAGATAGCGAGATAGTTGCTCACTCTAAGAATAGAATTATAATATTCACCGATAGGAAGAGACAAGATATATTTAAGGAACTAGCTAACTTAGGGTACGAAAAAGGTACCATTAGAGGATCAAGCGGCGGAGGGTTTAGAACACTCGAAGGAGTAGAGATTATACACAAAAATATAACTTCCCCCGGTAATGCTGGATTGGATAATGAATATATCGTTGTTAGTAAAATTAACGAGTACATTGCAGAGGTAGGAGAACTAACTGTTATAATAAAAGCATTAGGTAATGGAGTAGAGGTAAAATACGAAGGTATAACCGGTGCTAAGGATGTAGGTAAAGCTACTGGAGATAATAAGAAAGCAGACATATTATTGCTAACCAAAGGTGCAGACTTACCAATCTCTATAAAAAAAGACGGACAGTTTAGATGGTCCTCTGCAATGAGAACCCACGGCGATGTATTTCATAAAGTTATAGGAGGTGCTTTTAAAGGCGAACGAGACGATTTGAAATTAATACCGGATGAAGACAATCCACGAGTTCTTAGAATGATGAACCCCAAGAACAACCTACCGTACGGACGAGTATTCGTCACTAATGTACCCGGTGTAGGACTTAAAGAAATGGCTTTCGGTTCAGACAACTCAAAAATAATTCAAAGAACATTCAGTGATTCAGACTTCTCTATCGAAGGTAATACTCTAACTATAAAAGCTACTAATTTATACCTAAACGTTGAAGATTTTGAAGATAAAGACCAGCCGATAATACAGTTCGAGAGAAACTCATCAAAAGCTACCTCACAAGATCCGGAGAAATATACAGGTAGGGGTATAACAATTAGAACAGTTCCTATATCAGTCATACCTAAACCCGGCAGTAAAGCAAACACTCTTACAGTAGATTGGAACGATATAAAGTAAAACGTAAAGGGTAGGGTACACTTTCTACAAAAGTAAAAAAGTTATTATAATGAGTCAAGAACTAAAACAAGTAATAAGACAGGAATACGTAAAATGTGCTAAAGACCCAGTACATTTCATGAAAAAGTACTGCTATATACAACACCCTCAAAGAGGTAGAATACTATTTCACTTATTTCCCTTCCAAGAAACTACATTAAACCACTTCCAAGATAATGACTACTCTATAATACTAAAGTCAAGACAGCTCGGAATATCAACTCTAGCAGCAGGGTTTTCACTATGGTTAATGACTTTTCATAAAGATAAGAATATACTTACATTAGCAACAACACAAGCTACTGCTAGAAACCTTGTAACTAAAGTACAGTTTATGTACGAGAATCTACCTACCTGGTTACGAGTAGGGTCCGCAGAGAAGAATAAGTTAAGTTTAAGACTAGTTAACGGATCTAAGATAACAGCTAAATCCTCTAACGCAGACGCCGCTAGATCGGAAGCAGTATCGTTACTGATAATTGACGAGGCAGCATTTATAGATAATATAGCTGAAACATGGGCGTCTGCTCAACAGACACTTGCAACAGGTGGAGGAGCTATAGTATTGTCATGTGTAGTAGGAGATACTTATGTAACTACCTCTGAAGGCATTAAGCAGGTAAAGGATTTTATAACGGAGAAGCAAGAACCCGGCTTTAATACAGTTAAACCTTACCACATACTAGGAAAAGGTAAAATTAGAGAAGGGCATCAATTCTACCGAAACGGCACTGTCCCCACCTTGAAGATACATTCTAAAAATGCACAACTAGAAGGTTCAGAAAACCATAAACTATACACCTTCTCCGGTAATACCTACGGGTGGAATAAACTAGAGACCCTGAAGGTAGGAGACTTTGTAGCAGTGCAGGGGGGGCACCGTATTTGGGGAAATAACGATACTCTAAACTACCAAAATATTGCTAAGAATAGAAAAAAATTAAACTTCAACACAGAGGAAATCACCCCGGACCTTAGTTACCTTTTCGGCCTCTACCTAGCAGAGGGCAGTTCTAACGGAACAACTACAATAGACATCACCTGCGGGGATGATCAAGATATAGATAGAGAACTTAATAAGTTAGACCTATATTACAGCAGAACCGATGGGAGATTGGCTAAAAGGCTCTGTTCTACCTCTTTAGTGGATATTTTTAATAAAGTAGGTTTTGAACTAGGCGAACATACAGCGCTAACTAAGTTCCTTCCTAAGAAGATACTTTCGATGTCGGAGAAGAATATAGCTGCCGTGGTTCAAGGAATGTTTGACGGGGACGGGTGTGCTACTGTAAAAGGATTAGTGACTTATGCAAGTATCTCTAAAGACCTAGTGGAGGGTTTACGTAGCATACTCTTAAACTTCGGAGTATATAGTAGAGTCTATGTGAGGACAGCACTGCATAGTAACGCATATGTCGCTTCAAAACGAGAGCAGGGTTGTGAATGGGCCTTCGAATGGAATAAACATAAACACGACTGTTATATTTTAGAGATAACCGGTGAAGGTTTAGAGATTTTTCATAAGCACATTGGATTCCGCATAGACAGGAAGCAATTAAATTTAAAGACATCAGTACATAACTATAAAAAACAAACTAGGAAATCCACCTTAGACTTAATACCGGCAGGAGATAACCTCATAAAATTGCTATATGACCGCTCAGAACTCTCACAGTACAGTTTTATAAAGGAATCTGAGAAGTCACTTAGCAACATCTTAAATAGAACTAGGAGTAGGAAAACTATTCATTGTTCAAGGGCAACCGTAAAGGTCGTTTTTAGTAAATGGAAACATTTATTAAACGAGGAGGAGCTAACTCACTGGGACAATATACTAGATGATAGAATACGGTGGAACATTATTAAGGAGATCACAGAAGGGGTTTCTGAGACGTATGACTTTTCTCTACCGGATAACATTAAAACAGAAGGGGAATGGTGTCATTCTGTAATATACAACGGTATGGTAGGACACCAAACCCCTTTCGGTACAGGTAATTGGTTCCATAAGACCTGGTGTGCAGCGGAGACAGGAGAAAATGCATTCTTACCTATCAAGTTACCGTGGTTCGTACACCCGGAAAGAGACCAAACCTGGAGAGATTCACAAGATGCTCAATTAGGAGATCCAAGGTTAGCAGCACAGGAGTGTGATGTTACATTCTCTACCTCTGGAGATACGGTAATATACGGCGACCTTATAGAATTTTATGAAGAGACCTATAGAAAAGATCCTGTAGAGAGAAGAGGGGTGGATAGAAACCTGTGGATATGGGAACCTGTAGACTATTCCAGAAACTACATGGTAGTAGCAGACGTAGCTCGAGGAGACGGAAAGGATTTCTCCGCTTTTCATATAATAGATATAGAAACGTGTAGCCAGGTTGGAGAATACAAAGGACAACTCCCCCCTAAAGAGTTTGCCCACCTATTAGTCGGAATATCGACAGAGTATAACAACGCACTGTTAGTAGTAGAGAATGCAAACATAGGATGGTCTACTATCGAAACAGTACAAGAACGAGGTTATACTAATCTATACCATTCTCCAAAGTCTGGTAATGTTACCTCAGAAAGTTACTTCGACCCCCACGGGCTAAATACTAATATGACCCCAGGCTTTTCCAACACGTTAAAGACAAGGCCTCTTATAATAGCAAAACTACAAGAATCTATTAATGACAAGTCAGCGATAATACATTCAAAGAGAATGCTTGATGAACTAAAAGTCTTTATATGGAGAAACAATAGAGCAGAAGCTCAAGGAGGTTATAACGATGATTTAACAATGTCTTGGGCAATAGCGATGTATGTAAGAGAATCAGCCTTTAGAATACAGACTGGAAACGCTAACATCGTAAGAAGTGTATGGGAGAACATTACTACCACTAATAATAACCCAGACATAATCTATACTCCTCAAAGCGCCAACAACCCTACACAGATAGACAACGGTAAAGGAGGGTTCGAAGACATGTCTTGGATCTATAAATGATATAAGTAGCTTTTTCTGATATTTATAACTATATTATAAATTAATGGCAGACAAAAGTATATTAAACAGACTCAAAAGATTATTCTCCACAGATGTTATCATTAGAAATGTTGGAGGAGATCAGCTTAAAATAGCAGACGTTAACCAGATCCAGATGGCTGGTAATCTTGAAAATAACTCATTTCAAGATAAGTACTCAAGTATACACTCTACTAGCCCTTCATCAATGTACGGTAATCAACAAGCGTATAACTACCAAACATTAAGAACACAACTATACTCAGAGTACGATATCATGGACACAGACGCTATAATAGCATCTACCTTAGATATAATATCTGAAGAAGCTACCTTAAAAAACGACCTAGGAGAAGTATTACATATAAAATCAGCAGATGAGAATATACAAAAAATACTTTACAATCTATTTTACGATGTACTAAACATAGAATTTAACTTAGCCTGGTGGATAAGAAACGCATGTAAATATGGAGACTTCTTCCTAAAATTAGAAATCTCTGATAAGTACGGAGTATATAACGTAATTCCTTTCACAGCATTTCATATAGAGAGACAAGACGGTTACGATAAAGAACACCCAATGTCTACTAGATTTAGGTATAATGAAGGAGGACTATCAGGAGAAAGTTACGGATACTATAGCACTCCAAACTCTAATGATACGAAAGCAGTATACTTCGATAACTACGAAATGGCCCACTTTAGGTTATTAACAGACGTTAACTACCTACCGTACGGTCGATCATACTTAGAACCTGCTAGGAAATTATTTAAACAATATACTATGATGGAAGACGCAATGTTAGTACATAGAATTGTTAGAGCTCCTGAAAAAAGAATCTTCTATATGAATGTAGGAGGTATTGCCCCAGCTGAAGTTGAGAATT